>ERZ773192.1725-NODE-1725-length-20677-cov-5.874891_pt1 | contig 20677 bp, 20 predicted proteins | sample MGYA00581010_ERZ773192 | MGnify/ENA primary metagenome ERZ773192 (study PRJEB29015, sample SAMEA2737741) | human gut metagenome | biome: human gut; feature: human-associated habitat; material: faeces | place: China | collected 2012 ...
GATAATAAATTAATAACAGCTACACCAACTTTAACAACCTCATCTAATAATACAAATGATGCAAGTGGATTATATGCATCAACTGCTACCAACACCGGAAATCCAACTTATTACTTTAGAGGAAACGTTACTAATAATTATGTAAAGTTTGCAGGGTTCATATGGAGAATAGTTAGAATCAATGAAGATGGAACAGTTAGACTTATTATGCAAGATGGAATCAATAATAATACAAATTATCAATTTAATTCTAACTATAATAATTATACATATATGTATTATACAAATAGTAACGCTAAAACAACACTAGAAAATTGGTATCAAACGAATATCGGAAGCAAGTCTAATTTAGCTAAAAACGTAGCTAGTGGTAACTATTGTGAGCAAGCAAAAGTTAAGTTTTCATCAGATTATACATCAGAAAGTGCAAATATGACGGTATATTCTAGTTATACACCAGACTTTAAATGTTCAACTGATGGTAATGGTAAAGGAATAGTAAATGCAATCATAGGGTTACTTAACTATGATGAGGTTGTCTATGCAGGTGGATATTGCCCAGAAAATAATACTGATTATTATTTATATAATTCATCTCTTACTTGGTGGATAATGAGTCCTAATGGTTTTAAAGATTACCCTAGTATATGGGTTGTTTATCATAATGGTCTCATTGGTTATGGTGGAGTCAATAGTACTGCTGTTGTCATTCGCCCAGTCATAAATTTAAAAGATGATACGCAGATTTTATCTGGAACTGGAGCAAATAAAAATCCATATGTAATAAATTAATTAGTAAAATAGGAGGAAGCAAAATGGTAAAAAAGTATAGTTTAGATAATAAAAAATTTCTAATTTTTGTTTCTTTAATGTTTCTTGTTGTGTTTATAGTGGTATCAGGAGCAAGTTATGCTTTCTTTACTACTTCTGTTAAAGGAAAAGAATTCGCTATTTATACAGGAAATTTAAAAGTAGATTATAGTAAAAAGACAGATACTATTTCTATTGATAATCTTTACCCTATGAAAGATACAGAAGGATTAAAACAAATGTCTCATGAATTTACAGTAACGAACAAAGGTAATATTGATGCCAGATACCAAGTAAGATTAGAGTTAGATGATACGAAATCTGATATGGTAGATATTCGTTATATTAAAATGAGTTATCAAGTAAATGGGGGAGATTATTCAGAACCAGTTTTATTAAGTGATTTAAATAGTAGTTTAGTTTTTACTAAGAATATCATAGTTAAACCTAATGAGAGTAATACTTATGGAATTAAATTATGGATTGATTTAAGTGCAAGTAATGATATACAAGGAAAAGAGTTTAAAGCAAGAGTCGTAGTAGATAGTATTCAAAATGTAGATGATAGTTATCAAGTAGATATGATTCCTATTATTTATTTAAATAAAGATAGTAATGGAAATCAAGATATTCATTTAAAAGTAGGAGAAACTTATCAAGAGTTAGGTGTAGAAAAAGTAGAAGATGATCAAGATATATTTACTAGTAAAGATGTAGTAATTAGTTATGAATATTATGATGGAACTAATATCAATACAGTAGCTAATATAGATACTAGTAAAGTAGGAATATATTATGTGAATTATAGTGTTACAGATAGAAGTAACCAAGTAGGAAAGAAAACAAGAGTAGTAATTGTAAATAATAGTAGTAGTGTACCTAAGATTACTTTAAATGGAGATAGTAATATTAGTTTAGGAGAAAGTGATTATTATCAAGAAAGTGGAGTAACTGTAGAAGACAATAATCAGGTAGTAACAATAGGAGAAGTAAAGACAAGTAGTGTAGGAAGTTATACGGTTCGTTATATCGTAATTGATAGTAATGGAAATTTAAATAGTGTAGTAAGAACTGTAGTAGTAAATAGTAGATATAAAGAAAGTATATTAAATGGAACAGATCCAGTTTTAGCAAGTAATTTAGTACCAGTCGTAATATCGGATAGTGGAGTAGTAACGAAAGCATCGACTGCTTCTAGTTGGTATAATTATGAGAATAAAATTTGGGCTAATAGCGTTATTTTAAAAGATGAGAGTGTAGTTTATAAAAATGGAGAAACTATACCCGAATCTAATATTGAGTCATATTTTGTATGGATACCAAAATATAGTTATCAGTTATTTGATTTAGGAAATTATTCTAGTTTAACTTCTATTTCAAATAAGACACAAGAAATTAAGATTAAGTTTGGAACCAGTAATACAAGTGATAGTGTAAGTGGAGAATGTACAACACCATTTGAAAATAATCAAGGTATAGCAGGATCTAGTGGAAACTGTAAAGTAGGAGATTATATGACACACCCAGCTTTCTTACCTTTTGATACCAATGGGCTATGGGTAGGAAAGTTTGAAACCGGCTATGATGGCGCAACCACAACAGCTGCAGCTCAAGTAAACAGCGTTGATACTAGTAAAATAGTTATTAAACCAAATGTATATAGTTGGAGAAATATTACAGTAGGAAATGCATTCAAGAATAGTTATGACTACCAAAGAAATTTAGATAGTCATGCTATGAAAAATACTGAATGGGGAAGCGTAGCTTACTTACAGCATTCAACTTATGGAAGTCAAACAAGTGTAAGAATTAATAATAATTCAAGTTATATAACTGGTTATGCTGCGACAGAAGAACCAACTTTAGGTTATGCAGGTGGAACGAGTACAGCTGGTAATAGAATAGAATCTACAGCATTAGGTGTTGATGCAACTTATAGTGTAAATTATTTAAATAGTAAATCACTAGTAGCATCAACTACGAATAATTATAGTGGAATCTATGATATGTCAGGTGGAGCATGGGAATATATAATGGGATATACAACAGGAGCAACAACCATAGGAGGAATTAGTGGAATCACTAGTTTATATTCTAATTTCTTTAATGATAACTCTTACTCAAAATACTGGGATAAGTATTTCTCAACAGTAAACACAAATTTTAATAATAGAATCTTAGGAGATGCAACGGGAGAAATGGGATCTTTTGGAAGTGAAAAAGATTTAAGTGGTGGTAATAAATCTAGTTGGTATAAAGATTATGCTTACTTTGCTAATTATTCTAGTCCATGGTTCACACATGGTGGTAATTACTACTTTGGTGCTGCTTCTGGTACGTTTGCATTCAACAACTATGATGGTAGCGCACTATCATTTATTTCCTTCCGCATCGTCCTAGCTCCATAAAAATTTAAAAAAATAATATTTTTGTAAGTAAATTCATAGCTTTTTTAAATAATATATATTGTAGTGCAGTAAGATTGACTATTAAGTTTCAGTATGCTTAGCATTTATCATTTTTGCTGTAATTACATAATATTTCTAATTCGTTAATATTGGAGATGAAAATAGCGATTCTATTCAAGTTATACTGAAAAAAAAGATCTTGCTTAATTATGGATGATGACAGGGTTTCTTGATAGAAGAAAATGCCTATTATTCTGGATTAAAATTAACTACTTGCAATAGTATTTTGGAAAATTTAGTTAGAAAAGAAATTAAAAATTGGTAAGAGGTGTAAATATGAAAAATGAAATGTGGTTAATTTGGAAACATCCAGAATCTAGAAGAAGATATAAAATTGGTACTTTAAATTTTGAAAACGATATTTATACTTTTAAGTATGTTAATCCAGAATTGAATGATGCAATTCTAGTTGGATTTAAATTTTTTCCTGGATTTGAGAATATAAATGAAACATATAGCAGTTATGAATTATTTGCTAATATTGAAACTAGGCTTCCAAATGTTAATAGACCTGATTATTTAGAAATTTTAAATCACTATGGATTAGAAAAAAATTCAACTAAGTTTCAAATTTAAAAAGCTACTAAAGGAAGATTAATTACTGATAATTATGAATTTGTTTCTAGTTTTGATTCTAATTTAGTAGAATTTGATGTTGCTGGTACTAAACATAGCTCTGATATTAATGAAATTTTACATATGATTCATATTAATGATAAGTTAGAACTAGAATTAGAACCTAATAATCTTTATGATAAATATGCAATTAAAGTTATTATTTATAAATCTGGTAAAAATATCATTTAGGTTATGTACCAAGATATTATTCTTTAGAATTAACTAGTTTATTGAAGAAAAATATTAAGTATTCTGCTATTATTGAATCTCTTAATTTTGATAGTGAAATTACTGATGAAGCAATTAGTGCTTCTGTTAGATTAATTTTTGATAATTAATTTAGAAACTTTTGATAGTTTCTTTTTCTTTTCTAAGAATGAGTGATATACTTTATGTAGTAATTAGGTGGTGAAACGATGAAAGAATTATTATCTCCAGCTGGAGATTTTGAAACGTTAAAACAGGCAATTCATAATGGTTGTGATGCAGTTTACTTAGGTGGTAAAAGATTTGGTGCTAGAAAATTTGCTTCTAATTTTGATGATACAGAAATGGTAAAAGCAATTAAATACTGTCATTTATATGGTGTAAAAATTTATGTAACAGTGAATACCATTATTTATGAAAATGAAGTAAATGATTGTTTAGATTATCTTACTTTTTTACATAAAAATGGAGTAGATGCCGTTATTATGCAAGATATGGGTATGATTACTCTTACTAGAAAAGTTTTACCTAATCTTGATATTCATGTATCAACGCAAGCACATACTCATAATAATAACCAGATTAAATTATTAGAAAATCTTGGCGTTACTAGAGTGGTAGTAGCTAGAGAAATGAGTTTAGATGAGATTAAAAAACTAGATACTTCTTTAGAAATAGAAGCATTTATTCATGGTGCTTTATGTGTATGTTATTCTGGAGAATGTTTATTTAGTAAACTATTATTAAATCGTAGTGGTAATCGTGGAGAATGTGCTGGTATTTGTAGACTACCTTTTACTCTTACCGGAGATAGTAAGAAAGTTGATACAGAGGGTAAATATTTATTAAGTCCAAGGGAATTAAATACTACTAGTCATATCAAAGAATTATTAGAAAGTAATATTACTTCTTTTAAGATAGAAGGTAGAATGAAAAGTCCTACTACGATTGGTTTTATTACGAGGCTTTATCGTATGTTAATAGATTATTATCAAAGAGGGGAAGATATAACATTAACAGAAGAAGAACAGGAAAAATTAATGTTATTATTTAATCGTGGTTTTACAGAAGGGTATTTATTTAATAAGAGTGGTAAAGATCTTATGAATATAACTTCTCCTAATCATATAGGAATTCCTATTGGTAAAGTGGTAGATGTAAATAAAAAACGAATTCGTATTCAACTTTTTAAAGAATTATCTCAAGGAGATGGTATTCGTTTTCAAAAAGAAGAAAAGGGTATGATCGTTAATTTCATTTATGATAAGAATGATAAATTAATTTCTAAAGGAAATATAGGTGATACCATAGAAATTGATAATAAACTTGCTATTACTTTAAAAGATACTGTTTTAAAGACAGTAGATACCAAGTTATTAAAAAAGTTAGAAAATTATCAAGAAAAGAAAATTCCTATTTCGATTAAAGCTTCGGCATCTTTAGAAAATGATTTCTATTTAGAAATATCTGATTTTATTCATACCATTAAATTATCTAGTAATATTATCTTGAAAGCTACAGGTAGTGGTACTAGTAAAGAAAGAATATTAGAGCAGTTAACTAAATTAGGAGATACTCCTTTTGTGGTAGAAAAGTGTGATATAGATATTTCTTCTTCTATTTTTGTACCGATTTCTAAACTTAATGAGCTTAGAAGAGAGGCTATTTCTAAACTAATAGAAATAAGAGAAAATACGAAAAAAGAAGTAGTAGTAGAGAAACCTCTTTCTTTAGAAAAAGAAGTAACCGATGAAAAAATTCAATTTATGACTCTTGTTAGAACAGAAGAACAGTTAATAGCTTGCATTCCTTTTAATGATACTATTTATGTTACTGATAAAAATTTATATGAAAAATATAAAGATAGGGGAAATGTTTATTTACGATTAGATAGAGTAATGAACTTTTTTCCAGAGTATCAAAATGAAAAATTATTAATTGGAGAAACGGGCTCTATTCAGTATCAGTCTAATAACATGGTTCATAGTGATTATTATTTAAATGTAGTTAATTCTTATCATGTTTCTTATTTACGAAAACTTGGTGTTTCTAGTATTACTTTATCCATTGAAAATACTTGTGACGATATCAAAAGATTAATAGATAATGCTGGTAATAAAGGAATACAGGTTTTGGTTTATGGAAGACTAGAAGCTATGATTATGAAATATTGTCCATTAAAGATGCTTGTTAATAAAGATAAATCTGTATGTAATGTTTGTAGAAATGGTAAAAAGTATGAATTAGTAGATAGAAATCAAGCACATTATCCTTTGGTACAAGAAAAAGAGCTTACTCATATTTTTTATCACCAGGTTTACTCTTTAGAAAGTAGCTTACTAGAACTAAAAAAGATGGGAATAAAAGAGTATCGCTTTGAATTTTTTGACGAAAATGGTAGTCAGGTAGAGGACATTTTGAAAAAGTGGAAATCTTTACTTTCGTAAATAGGTAAATTATGCTAAAATGTTATTAAGGATTGGTGATATTATGAATAAGAAAAGTAGTAATGATAAAATTCCTGTAGTAAATTATTTTAAGTTAGCAGTTGTGATTATTATTACGGTGTTACTTACTTTTTTACTTAGAAATTGGTATATCAGTGGTCGTAATTATGAACTTAATATTCCTATTATTACGGAAACACTTATTAATCAAATTAATACTGATGAAGTTTATAATTATGTAAGAGAAAATGAAAATGCTATTATTTATGTTGGAGTAGTTAGTGATGAAAATTGCCGTAACTTTGAAAAAGAATTTAATAGTGTGATTCAAAAAAGAGGATTAGAAGATACCATTACTTATTTAAATATTACGAAAGCAAATAATAAAAAGAAATTTATTAGTGAGTTTAATAAATTTTATGATACTAAATTATTAGGATATCCAAGTATTATTGTTTTTGAGGAGGGAAAGGTAAAAGCAATTCTTACTGTTAAGACAGGCAAAAGTCTTTCTATTGATGATGTAGAAAAGTTCTTAGATAGTAATAAAGTTGTTTCTACGAGTTTATGATAAATATCGTTTTATTTGAACCTGAGATTCCTCAGAATACAGGTAATATTATGAGAACTTGTGTAGCTACTGGTAGTAAATTACATCTTATTAAACCTTTAGGTTTTGTGTTAGATGATGCCCATTTAAAAAGAAGTGGCGTGAATTATATTGATAAATTAGAGTATGAAGTATATGAAAACTTTGATGATTTTAAAAGTAAAAATACAGGAGATTTTTATTACTTTACAAGGTATGGTCATAAACCTCATACTAGTTTTGATTATTCTGATAGTAGTAGAAATATTTATTTAATTTTTGGTAAAGAATCTACTGGTATTCCTAAGAGTATTTTAAAGCATGAAATAGATCATTGTATGAGAATACCAATGACAGCTAATGTTAGAGCTTTAAATTTATCTAATTGTGTCGCTATTTGTACATATGAAGTATTAAGGCAACAGAATTATAATGATTTATTAAGAGATGAACCTATGGACGAGATGCATAAGGGAAATGATTTCTTGGAAAGAGAAGATTAAATTTTTAAAAATTTACTTATTTTATGGATTTAGTTTAAATATGGGACTGATTTTAAAAATTCTATTAGGGAAAATTTAAAATTGGTCTTTTTTAGTGTCTGAATTTTTAATTTTGGGCATTTTACTTACTAGTTTTATTTTGATATAGTGCTAGTAGTTGCAACGAAAAGGAGGAATATGAAGAGTAAATTATTAGATGAATTAATTAGAACAAGAACGGTAATACCAGCTATTAGTGATACGATTTTTAAAAGATTAATGATGGAACATTTAGATTATTTAGGTTATATTCTTGAAAATATTATGCCTTTAACTCAGGAAGAAGTAATGAAAGGCGAATTTCTTATGAATGAGCTTCCTTCTAATCATTTATATAGTAAGAGTAATCGATTAGATTTGGTTTTGAAAGTAAGGAATTATATTATTAATATTGAAGCTAATAAGAGTATTAACTTGCCATTATTAAATCGAAATAGGGCCCATTTTGCTGGTATTATATTTAAAAACTATTCTGATAAAGTTAGTGATATGGAGTATTTACATTATCAGATTAATTTTAATGGTAAAAATTATTTGAAAAATGAAGAAGTTATTGATTTAAAATATTATGATAAATATTTGAATGTTGGAGAAAAAAATTTCAGAAAAATTCATTTAAATCTAGAAAAAGTTAACTATAAGTATTATAATAAAGAAAAGATAAATAGATTTGAGAAGGCTCTACTTCTTTTGAAACTTACAAAAGAAGATGAAATTTTAGAGTTAGTGAAAGGAGATAGTTTATTGGAAAATGTAGCAAAAGATATTATTAGTTATTCTAGGGCTAGAGAAATTGTTGATGCATATGAAAATGAAATGATAGAGGAGAATTATCGAAGACAATCTATAGAGTATGCTACTAAACAAGCTGTTAAAAGAGGTATCAAAACTGGTGTTTATCAAAATAAAAAGGATACGGCTTTATCTATGTTAAAAGATAAAATTCCTATTTTTCAAATAGCTAAGTATACTAATTTATCAGTTGATGAGATTAAAAAGTTAAGATAAAAAAGGTTACTATAAAAGGTAACTTTTTTTGGCTTTAAATGCTTGTTTAATATGAAAAAAAATTATATAATTGGTTTATAGAATACGATAGGAGATGAGCCTTATGTCAAAGAAAAAAGTTATTATAGTTGGTAGTATATTATTAGTTGCTGTTATAATAGCTTTATCTACTAGTTATGCTATGTTTCGTTTTAATGTTACGAAAAATACTAATTTTAAACTAGCTTTAGGTACTTTAGAATTAACAATTAAAGATACTACTACGGAAGATAAATTTATATTAAAGAATACTGTACCAACTAAAGATGATGTTGCTTTAGGAGAAGATGGGTATAAGTTTACTTTAACGAATACTGGTACTATTGATAGTTATTATAGTATTTATTTAGATGATATTTTATTAAGTGATGCTGGTGAAAGATTAGATAATAGTTATATTCGTTTTAACTTATTAAATGAATCTAATAATCAGTCTAATACTAGTAGTTTAAGTAGTTATTCTAATGATAATAGATTAATCACGAATGGTTTTTTAAAAAAGGGAGAAAGCGTTACTTATATCTTAAGAATGTGGGTAAAATATGAAGCTGGTAATGAAGCACAAAACAAGTATTTTGCTACCCAAATTAGAGTTGTTGGAACACAAGCTAATGCAGTTGGTTATCAAGAAGAAATTTTAAATGGAAGTTATCCAGTCTTAAAAGATAATTTGGTACCAGTCGTAATATCAGATACAGGAGTAGTAATAAAAGCAGATATTAATAAAGAATGGTATAGTTATGAAAAGAAGAATTGGGCAAATAGTGTAATCTTAAAAGATGAAAGTGTAGTTTATAAAAATGGAGAAGAAATACCTGAAGGTAATATCGAGTCATATTTTGTATGGATACCAAAGTATAGTTATCAATTATGGGATTTAGGAAATTATTCTGGTTTAACTTCTATTTCTGATAAAATACAGGAAATTAAGATTAAATTTGGAACTAGGAATACAAGTGATAATGTAACAGGAGAATGTACTACACCTATGAAAGATAATCAGGGTATTGCTGGTACCAGTGGTAACTGTAAAGTAGGAGATTATATGACGCACCCAGCTTTCTTAGCATTTGATACCACAGGATTATGGGTAGGAAAGTTTGAAACAGGTTATGATGGAGCAACTTCAACAGCTGCAGCTCAAGTTAACAGTGTTGATACCAATAAAATAGTTATTAAACCAAATGTCTATAGTTGGAGAAATATTACACTAGGAAATATGTTTAAAAATAGTTATGACTACAAACGTGATTTAGATAGTCATATGATGAAGAATACTGAATGGGGTTCAGTTGCCTACTTGCAACATTCAACTTATGGTAGTCAGACAAGTGTAAGAACTAATAATAATTCAAGTTATATTACTGGTTATGCTGCTACAGTTGAGCCAACTAATTATTTAAATCAAAACTCAGTAGTAGCGTCAACTACTAGTAATTATAGTGGTATTTACGATATGAGTGGTGGAGCATGGGAATATGTAATGGGATATACAACAGGAGCAACAACAGTAGGAGGAACAAGCGGTATCACTAGTTTATATTCTAATTTCTTTAGTGATAGTTCTTATTCAAAATACTGGGATAGACATACTTCAACTGTATATTCAAATTATAATAATAGAATTTTAGGGGATGCAACAGGAGAAATGGGACCATTTGGCAGTGAAAATGGAAATAAATCTAGTTGGTATAAGGATGGTGCTTACTTTATAAATTCTTCTGGTCCTTGGTTTGCACGTGGTGCTAACTGTCATGGTGGTACTTCCTCTGGTACTTTTGTATTTAGTTTTAGTACTGGTAATGGGAATAATGATATGTCTTACCGCGTTGTCCTAGCTCCCTAATTACCATAATTTCCCATAATTCTTTTATATTTTTATCATAATCTTTTTATATACTGGTAGTGTTGAAAGGAGAAGTGATAATAAATAATTTAATCTGATATATAGAATATATCAATAAACTTTGTATAAAAGTTTTCATAAATAAAATTACTCCTACTAATAAAAAGGACTTTCCAATTTCTGGAAAGTCTTTTTCTAATTATATGGATTATAGTAATAATTATTGCTATAATAAGTAGGGTATTGTAGATATGGATAATAATAGTATGGTTGTGGATAGTAGTAATTTGGTCTATTTGCATTTCCAATTGCGTATCCAGCAACACCACCTAATAATAATGGAGCAACAACTCCTCCAGCAAAGCGTTCATCGTTATAATTTGCAGTAGTTGGATACATATTTTGTTTAAATCTAGCCATATTATTATTGTATGAATACATAAAATCACCTCTAAAGTATTTTATGTTTAAGAAAGGAAAGAGTGAAAATGAGTGAAAAATTAAAAGAGTTAGCTAGTTTAATCGTTAACTATTCTATTCGAGTAGAAAAAGATGAAAGGGTATTAATCACAACACAGAGTCTTGAAACTCGTGAATTTGTTTCTTATTTAATTGAAGAAATCTATAAAAATGGTGGTGTACCTTGCTTAAAAATTAATGATCCAATTTTAGGAGCAAGACTTGCAGAGAAAAACAATGAAGGTAGAATTGAACTACTTAAGAAAATTCAAGAAAATGAAGTAGAATTATTTGATTCCTTCATCAATATTCGTTATGCTACCAATGATTATGAAAATAAAAATGTATCAGGAGAAATGTCAAAAAAATTAAGTCAAGCATTATTACCATCTAGTGATGTAAGAGTAAATCAAAGAAAGTGGGTATTATTAAATTATCCATCTCTACTTGATAGCTATAAAGCTAAAATGACATCTACAGAATTTATGGAATTTGCTCTTAGAGTTATGACCGTTAACTATAAAAGTATGAGTGAATTAATAAAACCACTTAAAAAATTAATGGATAAAACAGATAAAGTAAGAATTGTATCACCTGGTACAGATATTACCTTTAGTATTAAAGGAATGGGTAGTATTCCCTGTGTAGGAGAAATGAATATACCAGATGGTGAATTATATAGTGCGCCAGTAAAAAATTCTGTAAATGGGACCATTACTTATAATACACCTAGTCCTTACCAAGGAAGAGTATATAATCATGTATCTTTAGAATTTAAAGATGGAAAGATAATCAATGCTACTTGTGATGATGATAATGAAAAATTAAATGAAATCTTTAATACTGATGAAGGAGCTAGATATGTAGGAGAGTTTTCTCTTGGATTTAATCCTGAAATCTTATACCCAATGGGCGATATCTTATATGATGAAAAAATATTAGGAAGTATTCACTTTACACCAGGACAAGCCTATAAAGACTGTTATAATGGTAACGATTCAGGAATTCACTGGGATATGGTTTTAATTCAAAGAAAAGATTACGGTGGTGGAGAAATCTACTTTGATGATGTTTTAATTAGAAAAGATGGTATGTTTGTGTTAGAAGAGTTAAAACCTTTAAACTTTAACTATAATGAAAAGGAAGCAGAGTAATTACTTTGCTTCCTTTGTTAGTCTATACAAATTAATACTAGGGTGACTAAACAATCTAAATTCATACATACTAGTACCAAGTCCACCAGATACATATAATTTTGTGTTTCCTAAGGTATATTCTTGATTAGGATAAATCTTTCCTTCTTCTACTTTCATAATAGCGCCAAGCCCAGGTACTCTTATTTGACCATTATGAGTGTGTCCTGCTAGAATTAAATTTACAGAATACTTTTCTCTGATATTATCTGTAACATCAGGTTCATGAATTAGTGAAATCGTGTATAAATTGTCCATTTTATCGTAACTAAAAGCTTTATCAATATCACAGTCATTATGAATAATACTACCATTACCGGTTAATAAAATAGGAATATTTCCTTGATAATAAATTAATTCATAAGTGTTATCTAAGATTTTAAAATTAGTCTGATTCATTACTTTTTCAAAGTTATCATTACTATAGTCATGATTTCCTTTAATTGCATATAAACCAGTTGAAGCTTCTATTTTATTTAAATAAGTCGTTAAAACTTTTAAATCATTTTCAGTAGTCGTTTTACTTTCTTCCATTAAATCACCAGTAAACACTACAATATCAGGTTTTAATTTGTTGATTTTATTTACGATATTTTTTAATTCTTTTTCATGAATAGTAGATAAATAATGTAAATCAGAAAACTGTACAACTTTAAAACCATGAAAAGAGTCTGGTAATTGATTACTTTCTACTTTATATTCTCTAACAATTAATCCTTTAGTTCCAATAAAATGCATATATAGAATTAGTAATAAGAAAAGAGTAATTAGTATAAAAATAATTTTGATAACTGTTTTTATACGCTTTGTGTTCTTTTCTTTTTTTTCTTCTTTTAAAAATTCTTTTTCTAACTTATCTGCTTTTTCTTCTCTTTTCATAATAAAATCATAGCACCTCCTATTAAAGATAAAGTAGTTAATGCAGTATTATGAAAAATATGCATAATAATAGAAGTATAAATATTATCTGTTTTTTGATACATATAACCAAAAGCAATTCCTAAAGAACTATATGGAATAATATAGAATAAATCCCATAGACTATTTAAAGATAAAATAACATGTAAACCACCAAATATTAGTCCTGATGCTAACACAAATAAAATTTTATTCGTAAATACTTCACGAAAAGCTTTTCTAAAAGTTAATTCTTCAATGATAGGAGCAAGAATTCCTACTGCTATAATCGATAAGAATCTAGAAGAATGAATTAACTGTTGTACGCCTTCTTCGTTACCAGCTTTTGCACTTGTGATAAATAGTCCTATAAAAATATTAGAAATTACCATAATGATAAGGCCAATAAACCAATATTTAATTCCAGTATCAATAATACTATTAAAGTTTTCTTTTAACTTTTTAAAATCCTTTTTTAAGTCTTTATAGTAAATAAATACTAAGATAATTAGTAAGATACTATCTGAAAAAGTAGTCAGTAATAATTGTTGATAGTTAGTAATATTACTAATATCTATATGGAATAATCTAATAGGAATTAGTTGAAAAAGAGATGCTAGAAAAAATAAAGTAACAATTATAATTAATTTAGGTATTTTTTTAATATTTATAAATTCTGATTTCATATAATCCTTCTTTCTATCATAATATTATCATAAGTTTCTTAAAAACTGTTCTTTTTTTCATAAATTCATGAATTTTTCTATGTAAAATAATAAAAATATGATATAATTTAGTTGCAGCGAGTGGGAAACCACTCGATTTTGTTTAGAAAAAAGGAGGAATTTGATAAATGAAAGAAAAAATTACAGCTGAAATTGGAAATAAGTTAGATGATTTGAATCTTTTTATTTATGATATTACTTATGGTAAGGTTGATAATGAGAATACTCTAACGATTATTTTAGATAGCAGTGAAATAATTCCTTTAAACAAAGTAGTAATGGCAACTAGAATTATTAATCCTATTTTGGATAAATTAGATTTGATTAAGGAAAGTTATACACTTGATGTGTATGCAAAAGAAAAGGGAGATGTAAAAAATGAATGGTAAAGAATTTATTAAAGCTGTTGATTTAGTAGAAAAGGAAAAAGGCATTGATAGAGAAATTATATTTGAAGCTATGGAAAATGCTTTAATGGCAGCTTATAAGAGAAATACAGGTATTCAAAACTCTAAAGTAGTTATTAATAAGAAGACTGGAGATATCAAAGTATATTCTTATTTAACAGTAGTAGAAGATGATGATCCTAACGATTTTGAAAGAGAAGACATTGATTTAGATACTGAAATTAGTTTAACAGATGCTAGAAAAATCAATAAGAGTCTTAATATTGGAGATACTATTGATACAGAAGTTACACCAAAAGATTTTGGTAGAGTAGCAACTTCTACTGCTAAACAAGTATTAATTCAAAAGATTAGAGAAGCTGAGAGAAACAGTATTTTAAATGAACTTGGTGATAAACAAGATGAAATGTTAATTGGTACTGTTGAACTTGAAGATACTGATAATTATTATATTAATTTAGGAAGAAGTAATGGTATTTTACCTAAAAAAGAATGTATACCTGGTGAAAAGATTCAAATGGGTAGTCAAATTAAAGTATATGTCACAAAAGTAGATTCTAATAGTAAAGGATTATTAATCTTACTTTCTAGAACACATTATGGTTTTGTGAAAAGATTATTTGAACTTGAAATTCCTGAAATTAGTGATGGTTCTGTTTTAGTTTATAGTGTAGCAAGAGAAGCAGGATTCCGTAGTAAAGTAGCAGTATATTCTGAAAAAGCTAACATTGATCCAATTGGTGCTTGTATTGGTGAAAAAGGTAGTAGAATTGCGAATATCTTAGAAGAACTTCATGGTGAAAAAGTAGATATCGTAAAATATGATAAAGATCCACAAGTATTTATTGAAAATGCACTTGCTCCTGCTAAAGATTTAAAAGTTTTAATTATGGATCCTAAAAAACAAGAAGCATTAGTAGTTGCTGATGGTGATAATTTCTCACTTGCAATTGGTAAAAAGGGAATGAATGCAAGATTAGCATCTCGTCTAACAAAATATAAAATTGATATTAAGAATAGTACCCAAGCTAGTGAACTTGGTATTAACTTTAGGGAAGAATAATTATGAAAGTTAAAAATATTCCTATGAGAATGTGTTCTGTAACTCGTGAAAGATTTCCAAAACAAGAATTACTTAGAGTTGTGAAAACTAAAGAAGGAGAAGTTAAAGTGGATTTAACTGGAAAATTAAACGGTCATGGAGCATATATTAAAAAAGATTTAGAAGTATTAGAAAAAGCTAAAAAATCAAAAGCTTTAGCAAGATGCTTAGAAACAGAAATTACTGATGATATTTATAATGAAATTGAAAGTATTATAAGTAAATAATGATACTAGGGGGGGTGAAGTAGATGCCTGGTAAAAGAGAAAATTATTTATCATGGAGTGAATACTCTATGGGAATAGCTTTATTAGCATCTCTTAGAAGTAAAGACCCATCTACGCAAGTTGGTGCTTATATCGTAAGAGATAATAAACCGTTATCGATTGGCTATAATGGTCTTACTGTTGGCATGAATGATGATGAATTCTATTGGGATAGTAGGGGTGAAAAGATAGGAGATATCTATACTACTAAAAATCCTTATGTTGCCCATGCAGAAGCAAATGCTATCTTAAATTATAAGGGAGATTTAACGAATGCTACTATTTATGTTACTTTGTTTCCTTGTAATGAATGTGCAAAGTTAATTATTCAAGCAGGCATTAAAGAAGTAGTTTATCTTAGAATGTATAGTAAAGATGATTTAGTTAAAATTACTAAGAAAATGTTTGATGCTGCAGGTGTTAGTTATCGTCCTTATAGTTTAGAACATGATTTTACGAAAAAAGAAGTAAAAGATTTATCTTATCAAATGCAAAATATTATTAAAAGTTTTGAAGATTCTAAAGAATCTAATTTGGTATCTAATTTAGAAATTGATGAGTACTTTATGAAAAAAGCACAGGAAGAAAGTAAATTTTCTACTTGTAGAAGACATGTGGGAGCTGTATTTATAAGAAATAATCAAATATTAGTAACTGGTTATAATGGAGCACCTAATGGAATAAAATCTTGTCAAGAATTAGATGGCTGTATGAGAGAAAATGATCATATAAAATCTGGTACTATGCAAGAACACTGTAAGGCAATTCATGCGGAACAAAGAGCTATTACGAAAGCAGCTAAGAATGGGATTTCTATTAGTGATAGTACACTTTATGTCACTACTTATCCATGCGCAATATGTGCTAGAATGTTAATTGATTTAGGAGTAAGAGAAATTGTTTATGATGGTGATTACTTAGATAAAGTAAGTCACAGTCTAATAGAAGAAGCAAAAATTCCTACTAGAAAAATAGGAGAAAATCCAGTTAAAAAAATGATATATAATAAATAAAAGGAGGGTGAATATCATGATGAGTGTTTTAGAGTATGCACAAGATGTAAATAGAAGTGTTGAAGAAATACTTAGTTTATGTGAAAAATTACAAATTAAAGTAAATGGGGAAGAGGATTTATTAAGTCAAGATGATATTACGGAACTTGATAGTAGTCTACAAACATTAGATGATAATAGTGATATCGATACTGATAATAACTATGATGACGATGAATTCTTTGAGAAAGTTGAGAGTCTTGCTGCAAATACGAAGATGGTAAATGAAAAACAGAAAACCAAAATAAAACAGAAAAAACAACCTCAGAATAATGAACAAAATACATTTTTAAAAGATAAAAAAGAGCTTTATAAGCATCGTGAAAAGTTAATGACAAATGAACAAAAAGTAGATGATAATGTCGTTTTCTATAAAGAAAATATGACCGTAAAAGATCTTGCTGATAATATGGGAGTTGCACCAAGTGAGTTAATTAAAAAATTAATGCTTCTTGGTATTATGACTACTTTAAATAATTCTCTTAGTTTTGAAGTAGCTGAAATATTAGTATCTGATTACGATAAAGTTTTAAAGAAGGAAGAATCTGCTGATATTAGTAATTTTGAAAATTTTGAAATTATTGATGATGAAGAAAACTTAGAAGAGAGACCACCAGTTGTTACCATTATGGGTCATGTTGACCATGGTAAAACTTCACTTTTAGATGCTATTCGTAATTCTAGTGTTGCAAGTTTAGAAGCAGGTGGTATTACTCAAGCAATTGGTGCATATCAAGTAGAAATTAATGGTAAAAAGATTACTTTTATTGATACTCCAGGACATGAAGCATTTACAGAAATGAGAGCAAGAGGAGCTAGTGTTACTGATATCGTTGTTATTATTGTGGCAGCAGATGATGGTGTAATGCCTCAAACAAAAGAAGCAATTGATCATGCCAAAGCTGCTAATGTACCTATAATTATTGCAATTAATAAAATGGATAAACCAGATGCTAATCCAGATAGAGTATTAACAGAATTAGTAGAATATGGTATTACTCCTGAAGAATGGGGAGGAGATACTATTGTATCTAGAATTTCTGCTAAGACACATGATGGTATTCCTGAACTTTTAGAAAATATTTTATTAGTAAGTGAAATGGCAGAATTAAAAGCAAATCCTCATCGTTATGCAACGGGTGCCGTAATTGAATCAAGACTAGATAAACAAATAGGAAGTGTTGCTACTTTATTAATTCAAAACGGAACATTACGTTTAGGAGATCCTATCGTTGTTGGAACAAGTTTTGGTAAGATTCGTACTTTAAAAAATGATAAAGGACAAGATATTATAGAAGCACTTCCATCTACTCCAGTTGAGATAACAGGATTAAATGAACCACCTCAAGCAGGTGATAAGTTTATGGCTTTTGAAACTGAAAAACAGGCAAGAAGTATTGCTGAAGAAAGAAAATTAAGAAGTCGTGAACAAGATACTAATCGCAGTGGTATGACTCTTGATGATTTATTTGGTAAAATTCAAGAAGGTGTTCGCGATGTCAATGTTATTTTAAAAGCTGATGTAAATGGTAGTAGTGAAGCTGTTAAAAAGTCACTTGAAAAAATCGAAGTAGAAGATGTTAGAGTAAAAGTAATTCGTAGTGGTGTAGGTACTATTACTGAAAGTGATGTAACATTAGCTAAAGCAAGTAATGCTATTATCATTGGATTTAATGTAAGACCAAGTGCTAAAACAGTAGAAGTAGCAAAAGATAATGGTATTGAGATTCGTCTATATGATATTATTTATAAAGTAGTAGAAGATATCACAGCTGCTATGAAAGGTATGCTTGATCCTATTTATGAAGAAAAGGTAAATGGAGAAGCTGAGATTAGACAGATTTTTAAATTTTCTAAAGTTGGTAATATTGCTGGTTGTCATGTTACTGATGGTGTTGTGAAAGCAAATAGTAATGCTAGACTTATTCGAGATGGTGTTGTGGTTTATACAGGTAAAATTGCTTCTATTCAAAGAGAAAAAGACCAAGTTAAGGAAGTAACAAAAGGCTATGACTGTGGTATTACTTTAGAAAACTACCAAGATATTAGAGAAAAAGATATTATTGAATCTTACGAATTAGTGGAAGTAAAGAGGTAATATTATGAGTATTAAGATAGAAAGATTAAATGATCAATTTCAAAAAGAAATTAGTATCATACTAAATACCGAAGTTAAGAATCAAGATATTAAATTTGTTACTATTACAGGGTGTGAAATCACAAATGATTTAAGTTTTTGCAAGGTGTATTTTACAGTGTTAGATGATAGCAAAAAAGATATTACTTTAAAGGCTTTAAAGAGTGCTAGTTCATATATTAGAGGATTATTAAGTCAAAGAATTGATATTAGACATACTCCTGAACTTAGATTTATTTATGATGAATCTATTGAATATGGTAACAAAATTGAACATATTATTGAAAAAATAAACGAAGAATAATAAATTAGGTTTCTCTTGTAGAAATCTTTTTTAATTTTTTAAAGTGTGGTATCATGGTTATGGTGATAATAGATGGAGTTTTTGATATGGCTTGCAGTTTTGCCAGCTATCGTAATAGGAATTTTAATATACAGGGCAGATGAATTAGAACATGAACCTGTAATAGAATTAATAAAAGCATTATTACTTGGTGTTTTAGCAGTTGGATTGACTTTATTTTTATCTTATCTTTTTCATGTTACAGATATATTGGAAGATTTTGATAATTTGCTTCAGGTAGGACTATATTCATTTTTAGGAATTAGTTTAATCGAAGAATTTTCTAAATGGATTTGTGCTTACTTGTTCTTAAGAAAAAATAAGAATTATAATTATTTATTTGATGGAATTGTTTATACTTCTTTTGTAGCTTTAGGATTTGCAACAATAGAAAATATTTTATATACAATAAGTGGTGGTATTACTACTGGTATTGTAAGGGCTGTTACAACAGTACCCGCTCATGCTTTCTTTGGTATTATTAGTGGTTATCATTTATCTCTTGCTAAAAAAGAAAAAGTAGAATCAAATGAACATTTTAAATTGCATTTATTTTATAGTTTATTGATACCTATTATACTTCATGGCTTTTATGATTTTTGCTTACTCACTCAAAACTTTGTGTTTTTAATGATATATTTAGTTTTTGTGGTTGTCTTATATGCTATTTCTATTTATCATACAAAGAAGTTACAGAGTTTAGATGGCCCTTTTATTAGAAAAAAGGTATTGTTTTGTTCTAATTGTGGTAAGAAAATTATTGGTAAGTATTGTAGTAATTGTGGCAAAAAAGTAGAAGAAGATTCATGATATCTTCTTTTTTTCATAAAATTTAATGGTGATAGAATGACTAGTTTTGTGTTAGAAATGATAGGACAGTTTGGGTATTTGGGTATGTTTTTTTCTATGATATTAGAGGCAGTTATCATTATTATTCCTAGTGAACTTATATTAGCAACAGGGGGAATACTTGCTAGTCAGAAAATATTTTCTTTTTGGGGAGCTTTTTTAATAGGGTTACTGGGTAGTATTTTTTGTGCTGTTATTATTTATGCTATGGGTTATTTTGGAGGTAGACCTTTTGTAGAAAAGTTTGGTAAATACTTTTTTATGAAGAAGGAAGATATAGAAAAAGCAGATGATTGGTTTAATCATTATGGAATGTTAGCGGCTTTTATTGGAAGAAATTTTCCAATTATTAGAACTTTTATTTCACTTCCTATTGGTATGACTAGACTTAGTTTTATGAAGTTTTTAATTTATACGACACTGGGTAGTATTCCTTGGACTTTTGCTTTTGTATATGTTGGGTATTCTTTAGGAAATAACTGGGTTCTTCTTTCACATTATACTTCTAAATTAAAGGTACCAATTTTAATATTAATAGGTGTACTAGTAGTTAGATGGTTATATCAAAAGATAAGAAAAAAATCATAATTTTAAAAATTACTACTTGTTTACAAATGATAATTATTATATAATTGAAATGTAATAAAAAATAGGTTACTAAGTATATTAATTA
>ERZ773192.1727-NODE-1727-length-20669-cov-6.991462_pt1 | contig 20669 bp, 18 predicted proteins | sample MGYA00581010_ERZ773192 | MGnify/ENA primary metagenome ERZ773192 (study PRJEB29015, sample SAMEA2737741) | human gut metagenome | biome: human gut; feature: human-associated habitat; material: faeces | place: China | collected 2012 ...
GGCGGGATGCTGATGTGCTGTGCTATCAGATCCGCCAGTCATTCAAGCCCGGAGAGATCACCCCGGAGGAGGCAAACCGGGTGGGCTATGAAACGGCGATGCGCTGGACAAAGGGCAAGTACGCCTTTTTCGTTGCTACCCACACAGACCGCCAGCACATTCATAACCACATCTACTACAACTCCACTTCTCTGGATTGCTCCCACAAGTTCCGGGATTTCATCGGATCGGCCCGGGCGGTGCGGCGGCTCTCTGACCGGGTGTGTCTGGAAAATGACCTGTCCGTGATTACCAACCCCAAGCTACATAGCAAGGGCCGTTTTCTCCATTACGGAGCATGGCTGGGGGCGGAGCGCCAGCCCTCCTACAAAGAACGGCTGCGGGCGGCCATCTGCGATGCCCTTGCCAAAGGCCCGGATAACTTTGACGCCTTTCTTCGGCTCATGGAGGAGTCCGGTTATGCGGTCAAGCGGGGGCGTGGCGGTGCGATCTCATTCCTTGTGCCGGGGCAGCAGCGGGCCACCCGGCTCCGCTCGTCTACCCTCGGGGAAGGCTTTGACCCCGGGGACATCCGGGATGTAATTGCGGGCAAGCGCCCCTTGCCGAAGCTGGACGCTCCGGCCCCCGCTGCGCCCAGGCGTGTCGATCTGATCGTGGATATACAGGAACGCTTGCGCTCCGGGAAGGGCCCGGCCTATGAGCGGTGGGCCAAGGTGTATAACCTCAAACAGATGGCCGCTGCGCTGCAATTCATGCAGGAGCATCAGATCAGCGAATATGACCAGCTCACCACCGAGGCCGAGGCTGCGTCCACTCGTTTCTATGCGCTGACGGAACAGCTCCGGCAGACCGAGGCTGACCTTGCCTATACTTCCGAACTCATGGGGGCTGTGGTGCAATACGCCAAGACCCGGCCCGTGTTCGACGAGTACAAGGCGGCCAAGTATAGCAAGAAATTTCTGGCCCAGCATGAGGCGGAGCTGGCGGACTACCGGGCAGCCAAGGCCGCCTTGAACGATCTGTTGGACGGGGCCAAACTGCCAAAGACGGCCCAATTAAAAGAAAAGCGCCGCAAGCTGGCGGCGGAGAAAAAGGCCCTGTACGCCAAGTACCGGGCCGCCCAACAGGAAATGCGGCAGGCCGTGGCGGTCAAGACAAACATTGACCATCTGCTGGGCGTGACGGACGGACGCAAGAATAAGGAACAGGAGCGGTAGCGACGGTGACGCAAACAATTTACTTTGGGACATTTTGTCCCGAAGTGCCGGGTTTGGGGAGGCTCCCCAACAAGCGTTTTTGCGGCCCCCTCGGGCTGCAAAAATAGCAAGTGTGGCCACACTTGCCCTGCTTGCCGTTAGCCGTTAGCCGTTAGTGTAGCCCTCGCAAATTGGGCAAAATGCTGTATAATAAAATTTTGTGAAGAAGTCTGTAACGTTTTGCGACTTCGATAGTTATTCAAGTAAAGGGGGCGAAAATGTGTGGACTTTGAGAGCGTATATCAACTATATTTCAAAGATGTTTTCTTTTTCTTAAGGAGCATATCAGCAAGTGAAGAAATAGCCGAGGAAATTACACAAGAAACTTTTACAAAGGCACTAAAAGCAATAGATTCTTTTGATGGACAGAAGGACATCCGTGCATGGCTATTTACTATTGCAAGAAATACATATTACACTTACTGCAAGCGCAAAAAAATATGTGTCGAGGATGATTTTGAAAATCGTGTATCAATCGAACAATCGACATTTACCGATAAAATAATAGATGAAGAAACTGCATTTCTTGTTCACCGTTTTCTTCATAGAATGGACGAACCCTATAAAGAAGTATTTACTTTACGTGTATTTGGCGAACTTTCTTTCGAAAAAATTGCTTTGCTATTTGGGAAAACAGCAAATTGGGCTCGTGTTACTTTTTATCGTGCAAAGAAACAAATTATCGAGTATATGGAGGCTATCGAGAATGGAAAGAGTTAGCTGCAATATTATCAAGGATTTATTGCCATTGTATGTGGAGGGTATCCTGAGCGAAGAAACTGCTCAAACAGTCAAAAGCCACTTGGAAATCTGTGAGTGTTGTCAAAAAGATTACGAAATTCTGAAGCAAGAACTGGTTTTTCCATCAGCTCCAAAAGCGCAAGCAGAAAATGAAAAAGTCTTAAAAGACTTAAAGCACAAATTAAAGATTAAACGAATTGTAACAGCAACTATTGCGGCGTTTGTAACTGCAATCATCGTTATATCCGCTTGTGCAGTATACATCCATGTAGGTGTGGTACAAGATCGTTTTGCACAAAACAACATAATAACCTTACAGGACATTCAGACTGACGGGGAATGGGAACGACTTGAATTTGGAGAAAGCGACTACCTAAATTTCGATCACCTATTTTGCGAGAAAAAGATGACAGTTGATGCAAATAGCGACAGCGCAGTTACCATAAGAATTAGTGATACTGATGGAAATATTGTTGTCGATGCGTTGACTGTTCAGCCCGGAACCAGTGTTTCGCTCAAAGAGCTGAAACGCAAAACAGATTACAAGGTAGAAATACAGGCGGATGCTGACTTTGTTTTAATTCGTTTTTCTTAAACGGAGGCCGGACATGATAACCAATAATTTGGCTGTAAAAAGTAACTCGGCTATAATGCAACTTGATAATAAAATCAACAAGTACCGCTTTCTTACAGGAAATGCTCTTAAAATTATTGCTGTTTTGGCGATGCTGTTTGATCATTTCTGCAAAATTATTCTACAATGGCTTCTAAACAATTATTGGTTTGAACTATCCAATACTGGGAAAATGACATGGGAACAGTATTCGCATATTGATAATTTTATACGCTTTGACCTATATGCGGTCGGCGCAATGGCTTTCCCTATTTTCTGCTATCTGTTGTCTGAGGGATTTCATTATACGAAAAACCGCAGACGCTATATAGGGTTGATGTTGGTGTTCGCCATTGTATCAGAACTTCCATTTGATTTGGGCTTTTTTTCTGAGCTTTCAAAACTAACTGGCACATTTCCGTTCTATTGGGAATACCAAAATGTGTTTTTTACCTTGTTTTTAGGGCTTGTTGCATTGGAATGTATTGAGAAATTTTCCTGCAACTCTAAAAAGAAAACTGACAAAATTAAGTCTTTATTGTTACAGGTTGCGAGTGTTGCCATTATTGCCATAGTATCGGAATTGATTAAGTGTGATTATGGAAAAAATGGAATACTGTTTATCGTGGCTTTTTACATCTGCCGAAAAAATAGATTTTATCAAATTCTACTGTTTCTTGTGACCTATATGTTAGTCACAAACGAACAACCCACAGTATATATTATTCTTTCGTGCTTAATTATTCTGTTTTATAACGGAGTACGAGGTAAGTTAAAACTGAAATATTTCTTTTATGCGTTTTATCCATTACATATAAGTCTCTTATATATTGTGACCTTGTTTTTACCAAGGCTAATAAGCCTTCGATAATAGGAAAGCAAATCTGAAATATTGCTATATTGCCCCGCCAGACGGCATATAAAAAAACCGCTGTTTGGCGAGGTTGGTAAAGTCATGTCTTTTCCAAAATAGAAACTGGGCGGCGGTTTTGAGTAAATCAAGACCGCCGCCTTTTATATCAGCATGGTGGCAGTAAGGAGATCTGCTGTGCTTTTATTTATTTTTCATCCACCTAACCAATCAAAAAAAGCCCGTCTTTCCGATGGGATCAGTTTGGTGGCGGATGCGAAAATTGTCGGTTTTTAGGCAAATATGTGATTTCCTGCGCCTGCGTGCTGCCATGCCACGCAGGCGCATTTTGTTTTCTATACTTTGGGACAAGTTGTCCCGAAGTAGCCAAAGGCGGCCCGGGTTGTCGCTCCCCGCCGTCCTCCGTTTAGATCGCCATTCACCCCCTAACCATCTGAACGGAGGAATTACAAATGACGACCATCAATCTGAAAGACTTTTATCCGTGGTACACCCACGACGAATACATAGAGGTTTCCGAGGAAGTTGCCGACGAGCTCCGGGCAAGCAGACTGTATGAAGCCGCCTATCAGCGGCGTGTCATCCGTAACAAGGCGCAGTATTCCCTCGATTGTGAGGACGGGATCGAATACTCCGCCTGCGTTTCTGAACCCACCCCGCAGGAACTGCTGGAGCGCATGGAGCTGTTCTGCCATCTGTGTGTTGCGCTCAATTCCTTGCCCGAAACGCAGGGCCGCCGGGTGGATGCCTGTGTGATCCTCGGCAAGAGCTATCGGGAGGTGGCTGAGGCCGAAGGTGTCAATGAAAGCTCGGTGAGAGAGTCCGTGAAGCTCGGTTTGGAGAGCATGAAAAAATATTTGAAAAAAGTTTTGTAAGTTGCCCCCGCATTGGGATGTTTTTTGTCCTTGGTATATGAGAGGAGTTACATCCGATCAACAACTGAATAGCGGCGGCCCCGAGCCATAGAGCGGGGAGCCGGGCGGCGGGTGCGCTGTGACTTCTCCGGCAGGAGAACGAGCGAACAACACCAGCGCCGCAAGTGGGACAAGCCACCCCACGGCCATGATCCGCAGCCGGACAAGCTGGCCGCTTGCCCCTCCGGGTTGCCGCCCCCTCGGGAGCGTCATGCTGAGTATTGCTGTCTTATGACGGGCCAAGGAAATGTGCGTGGCGCTCCCGACTACCTTGGGACAACTTGTCCCGAGGAGGTGGAGAAAGGCGAAAGGCCAGCGCTCTTTACGGGCGCTGGCTTTTCCTGTTTCCCCAGCGGACAACGGGAATACGGATTGCAGATTGTTTTACTGTCACGAAAGGAGTGCGCTATGGCCGAAGCAACTTGCCGAGAAGAATATACATACCAAGTCGGAAAAATCACATTTATTGTCACGCCTGTCTACAAAGACGAGGGCGAGCCTATGCGTGACATTCTTTTGAAACTGATGCTGGCTGATTTAGAGCCGGCATAACTGCTCCATCGACATCCTTAACATGGGCGGTCGGCAGAGGTATAATATAGATAGGATAAAACCTCTTGCTTGACTGCGGGAAGGAGGATATTTTGAAACAGTCAAGTAAGAAAATCACCCTCGGCACAGCCGCTCTTTATTGCCGCTTGAGCCGTGACGATAACATGGACAACGAGTCCAATAGCATCCAAAATCAGAAAAAGATACTGCAAAAGGCCGCCAAGGACAAGGGATATTCGGACACGATCTTTTTCGTGGATGACGGAATCACCGGCACTACCATGAAGCGTCCCGGTTTTCAGAAAATGATAACCGCAATCGAAGCCGGGTACATCTCGGCAGTGTTCGTCAAAGACCTGTCCCGGCTGGGCCGCAACTACATTGAGGTCGGCAAGCTGACCGAGGAGTTTTTCCCGCTCCATGATGTGCGGCTGGTGGCTGTGTCGGATGGCGTAGATAGTGATGAGGGCGAGGATGACTTCACCCCGTTCAAAAACATCATGAACGAATACTACGCCAAGGACATTTCCAAGAAGCGCCGGATCGTCAACAAGATGAAAGGCAACGCTGGTATTCCGCTGTCACCGCCACCCTATGGCTACATCAAAAATCCGGACGATCCCCGCTTTTGGGTGGTCGATCCCGAGGCCGCCGATGTGGTGCGCCGTATCTACCGCATGGCTCTGGAAGGGTACGGGTTGGCTGAAACTGCCGCCGCTCTCGGTGCTGATGGTATCGTCAACCCTACCTATTACTGGCGCAGCAAGGGTACAAGCCGGGGCGGTTCCAAGAGCACCCTGGAGCCTACCAAGTGGGGCCACACCACAATCAAGAAAATCCTTACCACACAGGAGTATTGTGGCGATGTGATCAACTTCAAAAGCTACTCCAAATCCTACAAGATGAAAAAGCGGATCGAAAACCCGGAGGAAAACCGGGCGATCTTCCTCAATGTCCATGAGGCTATCATTGACCGCCAGACTTGGGAAAAGGTGCAGGCGCTTCAAAAAGGGACGCGCCGCAAAAAGCCTACGGTCACACAGGAGCCCAGCGTATTCTCCGGCTTGCTGAAATGCCCGGAGTGCGGCGGCAACCTCAATTTCCACTTCAACCAGAACAACCACGACATCAAGTTTTTCAGTTGTCAAAATCATAACTCCGGTTATCGCAAGTGCAGCAAAACGCATTATATCCGGCTGGACTTCTTGGAGCAGGTCGTTTTGTATGAGGTCAAGCGGCTGGCCTGCTTCGCCAGCGAATACGAAAATGACTTTATCAAGGCCATGATCGGACGCTCGGCAAAGGTGGCGGAAAATACCGCGCTCCGCAAGCAGCGTGAGCTGGACACTCTGACCGCCCGTGACCGGGAACTGGATATGCTCTTTGAACGGCTCTATGAGGACAATGTGGCAGGCAAAATCGACGATGCCCGGTTTGCCAAAATGTCCAAACGCTATGAACAGGAGCAGGGCGAGAACGCAAAGAAGATCAAGGCGCTGCGGCTGGAACTGAAAAAGGACGAGAGCAAGCGCATGGACATTGACGATTTCCTTGAAACGGTGCGGCGGTACACGGACGCGACCACTATTACAAAGCGTATGGTCGCGGAGCTGATCGACCACATTGAGGTGTACCACGCTGAAAAGCAGGACGGCGTTACCAATCAGCGTGTCGTGATCTACTACAACTGCATCGGCGCTTTCGATGTGCCGGATCGCCGGAAGATCCCGGAGGCCGACATTATCATGGAAACGAGAAAAGGCGTAGCACTCAGCTACGCCCCGGAACAGGTTGCAGTATAAGGAGGTACGACACGATGAAAGCCTATTTTTATTGCCGGGTCGCTCACGACGATAGCTTTTCCTTGGAACAGCAGGCCGCCAAACTTCGCCGTTATGCGGAACAGGCCGGGTACACCATCGTTGGTGTTGCCGCCGAGCATGGCTCTGGATTGACCCTTGACCGTCCGGCTCTGCAAGAGCTGACGGAGGCCGTTCTTGCCGGAAAGGTGGATGTAGTGCTGGTAAACAGCCTTGACCGCTTGGGGCGGGATTGGGGCATGACAAAGCAATACATCGACCTGCTGACCGAGCACAAGGTCAAGCTGCTGTGTGTGCGGGAACGGATGATGATCGACAGCTCCAGCTTTTCACCATTCTTCACATAAAAAAGCAGAGTGTCCATTACAGGATACTCAGATCCTATAAGGACACTCTGCATGGTCCGAGTGGCGAGATTCGAACTCGTCGATGGGTAAACCGGGGTGTGATGCCCCTTATTTTTTTGTGCTGAGACATGCGCTCTTCAAGGGATCAAGTATCAATTCATGCCTCTTGATGTTACCGCCTGATAGAGTCTAAAGGGAAAATGTAAGGGAAAACTTTTGCCGCATACCGAATGCTCAAATTTGCTCTGCATCTTCTAAAACTCTACAGTCTGGAACAGCCTTGACTTTATTAGGCGTGTCGATAGCAACTCTATACGGCAATCGCGTCTACCATCTTCATAGTAATATCTCAGGCCGACTGTTCATCATTTTTCTTTTTTAGTCATATGGTTAATATTGCGCAATCTCTAGATTGTAAACGGAACATTGCAGTCTTTGAGTAGTTCGTTGCTCTCAACAAGTGCTTCCATGGCTTCGATGCGTTCGTACATCATGTCATCATTTTCCATAAAAGTAACTGTTTTTCGCACATCATCATGGAGCTTTTGTGTCACAGGAGACATAGCTTTATGATCACTCAAGTCAATCGCCTGTAAGGCTGTCATCATGGTCATGGAAACCATGCGGCGCAGCTTCTGCACTGCCGCATAGAGCTGGCGAGCCGCAGTATCATCACGATAAATGGGACTTTCCTGACCAGCGCTGACTGCCGCATTAAAGCAGGCAGCAGGAGAAGCCAGCAAGGCAATATCGGCAAGAAGTCCAGCAGTAACATATTGCAGAATCATATAGCCGTTGTTCAGGCCAGGATTCTTCACAAGGAATGCAGGAAGACCGCTTAAGTGCGGGTCGACCAAACGTTCCACATGGACCTCAGTAAGTTTGGCAACATCCATGACGGCAATAGCAAGGGAATCACAGTAAAGTTCGATTGTTGTTGCATCCCAGTTCGAACCCATGAGCGCTGTGCCGTCAGCAAGAAAGACGGGGTTGTCAAAGACGGCGTTCAGTTCTTCCATCAGCGCATCGTAGGTCTGCGTGACCATACGTTTGGCGGCTCCATGAACATGCGGGATAATGCGGGTGTTCATGCTGTCCTGCACGCGCAGTGTGCGGGATTCATTCATGATTTCACTGCCGTTAAGAACTTTACAAAGAAATTCCGCCGTTTCGGACGTATCCTTGTGGTTCTTCAGCTGAATGAGGCGCGGGTCATAGGCCTTGTCCGTACTACGTAGCGCTTCACATACTAAGGCTGCGCAGAGATCTGCGTGGCGCATCGTCATGATGAAATCATAAACGGCGAGCAGACCAACACCGATGGAGTGGCTCGCGTTAGACAGCAGGGCGAGGCCTTCGCGAGCTTTGATGCTCAGTGGCTTGATACCGTGCAACTTAAGCACCTCGGCCGCAGGGCAAGGCACTCCGTTCTCAATAAGTCGTCCCTCGCCGATGTAGGTCACGGCGATGTAGGGCTGGAACGAAAGGCCTCCAATGGTTCCCTCGCAGGGTGCATAGGGATAGAGGCCCTCATTGAGAAACACCCGAATTTGCTCAAGCATCTCTAGGCGCACCGCGGAATACCCCTTGCCAATGCTCATCAGTTGCATAAGCATCAACGCACGGGCTTCCTCTTCCGTCAAGATTCGTCCAACCGAGCAACCGTGGCTGCGCAGGATGTTTTCCTGCAGCTGCACCATCTCATCTTCGCTGATGCGATAGCGCACATTGTCGCCAAATCCCGTGTTAACGCCGTAAACGCCAGCGCCGCTTGCAATAGTTGCCTCTAGCGACTTGCGGCTGGCGCTCACGCGCTTGCGGAAGCCTTCGGTAAACTTCACCTTTGCATGATATCGTGCAACGGCGACAAACTCTTCGATGCTGTTGCGGCAGTCATCCAGAGTAACAGTATGGATGTTTTTCGCATCCTGATAGATCAGCATAAGTAAATTACTCCTTTGGAAAATATGAGCCGTTTGTGAAAATGCGGATTAGGCCGCAGTCTTCTTGGGCTGAGTTGCGAGAGAAACCACGACGAGCACAATCGCGCTGACGATACCGCTGAGCAACTCGCCGCCGATACCTGCAACACTAAATCCTGTCAGCAGTGCATACATCATAAAGAGGCCGCCTGCCAAGAGGCCAGCAATCGCGCCCTGTTTAGTAGCCTTCTTCCAGAATACACCAAAGACGATTGGGCAAAAAACACCAGACGTATAAATATAGTAAGCATAGAAGCAACCGTCGAGAATGGTAGGAAGCAGCATAGAAACCCCCACCGCAGCAAGGCCAGCAATCACGGTAAAAGCGCGAGAAATTGTTACAAGACGTCTGTCCTTAGTGTCCACATTTTTACCGATGTAGGGCAGATATAAATCAGTCATAAAGTGCGATGCGGCTGCCGACAGGCAAGAGTCCGCTGTAGAAAAAATAGCAGAAAGCGCCGCAGCAATAATAATGCCAACAGCCCAACCAGGGAGGGTGCTCATGGCGATTGTTGCAAAAGCCGCTGCGGAGGTACCGGCTGTTGCCAACTCGGGATGTTTCACGCGAGCAATTAGGCCTAGAGTAACAGGCATCACGGATACGATGCAAACCAGCACCGCGGAGCAAACGCTAGCCTTGATCGCTGTTTTATGATCTTTGCAAGCGAACAGCCGCTGATAAATGTCCTGACCGATCATGATGTACATAAGCCCAGGAAGAATCATCCATAGAAGGGACTTAAACTTTTCAGAGTCCATAAACACGTTATACCCTTCGGGAAGTTCGCTCTGAATAGCCGTTAACGATGCATTCAGGCCCGAAAGTCCGCCAATATCGCCCAGCGCCGCTACAGTAATCCAAACAACGCCAACCATAACTAGTATAATCTGAAAACCGTCTGTCACTGTAACTGCCATTAGCCCGCCCATAGACGTAAGCGCAATAATAACGATGCAAGCAAAGAGCGCCGCAATCGTTGTATTTTTCATACCGAGCGCATTCATAATGCCAACGGCTGCGCCAACCTGACTGCCAACAAGCGCTATCAAGGCCACCATGGAGAGGAAAGCGCTAGCACTGCGGAGAAATTTACTATTATAGCGAGTCTCTAAGTATTCGGTAATAGTGCCAAAATTTGAAAAGTCCTTCATTTTTTTGACGAGAAATGAAGCAAGCAGCAATCCAAACCCAGAACCGAATATACCGTAAACATACATCATAGGGCCAGAGTTATACGCCTTCTGTGCGGTACCGGTCAACAGTCCGCCGCCAAACAGAGATGCAGAAATTGTTAGCGTTGCCGCGATAACGCCAAGGCTTTTTCCCGCAAGGAGAAAGTCGCTGATAGTTGCATTCTTTTTACTGTAATAAATACCAACTGCAAACAAGATGACCAGATAGATTATAAGTGCAACATAAATCGAAGTCATAAATATATCCCTCCACAAAGATTTTGTCAGATGGAAGCCACAGCGCTCCCGCTGTAAACGGCCCGACACAGCAGAAAGAAAAGCAGCTTTTTCATCTTTCTGTTGTAAAGTATATCTATGCAGCGTCAGTTTTTCGTCACTTGAAGAAACCCTGGCAAGGGATCAGAACAGCCGCACTCAAGTCTCTTGAGCAGTTCCTGCTCAAAGGCACCTGCTTTTCCTCCTGCCATGCATTTTCTGCAGTGCGCACAATAGTAGGCGATATCCTCTGTCAACACATCGGCAAGTGGGGTTTCTGCGATGTCGAGTTGCGCACTGTAGCAGCAAAGCAGGGCCTTTGTCAGATAAAGAATACCCGTATCATAGGGGACGATCAGAGCTTTTGTTAGCTGTTCGCACTGTAAAATTTCACTTGCGCAGTGCCGATAATCACCGTCAGCAAAACACATCAGCGCATTACAGGCACAATAAAGCGTGCGGAAATAACCTGTTGGTTCCTTGACATTATCTGCTGCACGGTTTGAGTTGCTCAACGCATTATGTGCTGCGGCATAGTCTCCAATCGCCAGCGAAGCCATTGCCCAGTCCACGTAGAATATCGGCGTACTGGTTGAGGTTGGGTATTCTCCAATCATATCGATGGCAATTTGATATTCTTCAATCGCGCGCGCATACATGCCCTGCTTTCGATACGCTTCACCGATATAATCATGCGCATAAGCGCTTTGCAGCCGACGCTCCACCTCATCTTCTGCACTATCGTGCAGCAGTACCAAAGTCCGCAGCAATTCTTCACGCGCATCTTCATAGCGACCCTCCATCACAAGAAGATAGCCATTATAACGGCGGTTAATTGCATAGCGCGCAGCATTTTTCCCCTTCGTTAGGGACAACGCTGCGTCAATATTCTCGCGCATCACATTTGTCTGATAGGTTTGAATACCATAGAATATCATCTGTTCATGGGCGAGATCCCGTGCCTCCTCAGATAACGCAGGATTCTGAAGCAATTTCCGGATTGCGCTAACTCCCTGTTCATAAAGCCCACGATAAATGCAGAAGCACCCAATAGAATAATAAAGATCCGTTTCTGCAGCTTTGAGAGCGCTATCCTCTGGATGAAGCCGCTGCAAATGGCATAGCTCTTTTTTCATCTTTTGAAAGGACTCCAATGCTTCTGGTGTGGAATCCAACAAGCTTTCACTGCTGCTTGGCATACCATTAAGAAGTGCATAGTTAAAAAATACATATGTACGAAAGCGGCGGACTTTATATTGAAATGCATGAAACGCATCTCCGCCCTGCTCATAATGATACGCTGTAAGTGTGTCCAAATTTGGCATTGCAGCCGAGTCAAGCGCAGAGAGTGCCTGCGCTATGTTCAAGTGCAGGATTCGGCGCGAAAGCGCTGGAATATGTGAATAAGTAAGATCCCGAAATTCCGCCTGTGTAAAGACCAGGGAGAGACTTCCTCCATCATAGACTTCATTAAGAATAGCACGACGGCACAGTTCCTGGCAGACATAGAGCAGATCGAGCGTTGGCTTACTGCTAACAACTTCAAGAACCCTGTATGGAGCATAGTCAGGGAACATAGCAACAAGATTGAGTACTTGGCGTCCCTCAAAACTAAGGCCAGATAGCCTATAGGATAGAATCTCATCCATACTGTGTGGCAAAACTTTAGGTTGACCATTTTCCATGATGCTACCGATGAGTTGTGTGAGCAGAAACGCATTCCCTTGCGTATCGTGATAGATGCGGTCCTTGTCCTGCAAAACGATACCGCGGGCACCACACAACTCAATAAACTGCATCGTTTCTTCATAGGTAAACGCTGCAAGGGAAAGGAGGGAGCAAAGCTCATCCTCTTCGACGTTACGTAAAAATCTTTCCACTTCTTTTCCACAAGGCTGACGGCAGGTAGCTGCAAAGACAAACTTCTCAGGTCCAATCTTGTGCAGCGCTTGATCAAGCAGTGCAAGGCTCATGCTGTCTATCCACTGGATATCTTCCACCACAAGCAGAAGCGGTTTCTTTTTCGAAGCGAGTGTCAGTACGGTAAGCACGCTGTCAAACCCCATTACACTATCGACAAGTAGATGTGCTTTCTTTCTCACATCCGCACTGCCAAATTCCCCGATCATAGGGAACAGCGCACTGACGGCCTGCATATATGCATTAGGAATGGGAATGCTCTCTTTCTCTATAAAATTAGAGAGGGAGAGCATAATAGTCTGCCACGGATAAAGGTATTCATCCTGCTTGGATTTGAAGCAGGATGTAGTAATAATCTCATAGCTTGATACTTCACCATGCGAAAGAAAGTATGACAAAAGATGGGTTTTGCCGACTCCCGCTTCTCCAAGAATTACGAAAGACCGTGCATGCTTTGATGTATGCATACGTGAAAACAAATGGAGCAAATACTGTAGCTGATTCTGCCGCCCAACAAGAAAGTCATCGCTAATTTCGCCATTTTCCGATTGCTCATTCCACTCTTTCATAATGGAATAGTACAATTCTGAAGTATCCTTGAGTGGCGCAATACCAAGCGTATCAGCCATAGCCTTGTGCAGGCCGCGGTAGATCAACGCCGCCCGGTTGTAATCCTTCTGTGCGCGATAGAACCGCATCAGAGAAATGGAAACCGTTTCGCACAGAGGTTCTTCCTGCAAATATTTTCGCCAGAGGGCCTCGGCCTCGCCGTCTTTTCCTTCAGAAAGGCAGAATTCGGCCCGCTTGTCAAGCTGCTGCAAATAGGCCTCTCGCAAGGAAGTACGCGTCCGCTCCAACCATTCCTCATATTCATAGCAGTTCGGAACGCTAAACCCTTTCAGAAACTCTCCCTGATAAGCCTCGACATCCACAGCTTTGAGAAATTCATCGACATCAATGTAAAATCCAAGTTCTGGATTAAGTTGAATTGCGCTACGCCCTGCGGGAACCACAAGCTCAATCGGTACAACCTTTTTTAGATGATAGAGATTATCGCGCAAGTGTCGGCGGGCAAGCTCATTGTCTTCCCCTCCCCAGAGGAGGCCTGTCAGCTCATCTCTTGTTGCCTTTTTATGCACCAGCAGATAAAAAAGAAGTCCCTGCGCCTTTTTTAAGCAAATTCTTATGGGCGTGCCATTGCACTCAATATGCGCGTAACCGAGCAGAAGCGCTTTGATAATTGTGTCTTCCATCACACTATCCCCTCAAAAAAGTAGTCTGATTTAATATACAACATTATCGTCACGTTTCCGTCACTTGTCAAACATCCAAGTGACGGAAATCTATAGCTTATAAAAAGTCGCAGATGGCTCTCTGACAAAATGTGTTAGAAAAGTGTTAGAAAGCCTTATTTTGCGCCTTCCGATTACCGCCAGCAGGCTAGAAGAAAGTCCTGAAATCGTAAGATTTCAGGACTTTCTGGTTGCGGAGGCATGACTCGAACCTACGTCCTCCGGGTTATGAGGGCGATACAGCCATTTTTAGAGCGTATAAACGCTTGAAATACGTACATTTATAATCTCGTTTTGTTTTGATTGGATTGCCGTAAAGGCTTGTCCCAAGGTTCTCATAGCTTCAACGTCTGGTGGAGAAACATTACCAAGAAGAAATTGTCTGCAAACCTGTACAGCAACAGAGAAATTCGCCTTGCAAGGGTGTTTTGTTTTGAATTTCTGAATGACTACGTGTGAGGTAATCAATTCAGAGAAGTTGTACATGATAAGCCTGGCATAAATCTCCTGCGTAATGTTCTCCACCTTTTTTGCGTGGAAATCAAGGTATGTATGCTGGCGCAAGTCATAGATAGCATGTACAACCTGAACACCAAGCGCGCGCTGGTGGAGGAAGGCGGCACCATCGAGTGGATCTCCGGCTCCTTCGGTTCCCACGTGGGCTGCCTGTACCCCATGAGCATCCTCAAGGGCGACAACTTCCGCATGGAGTTTACCGGCGTCACCTTCGCCGGTGTGGGGCAGAATCTGGATACCGGTGCAAAGGTCGTTCATGTGGGCAGGAACACAAGCTCCTATATGAACACCCGCTCCATCAGCAAGAGCGGCGGTATCAGCACCTTCCGCAGCAGCGTGGTGGTGGAAAAGAGCGCGAAGGGAGCCAAATCCTGCGTGTCCTGCCAGTCGCTGATGCTGGATCCCGAGTCCCGCTCCGACACCATCCCGGCCATGGACATCCGCACGAAGGACGCGGCCATCGGCCACGAGGCCAAGATCGGCGCCATCAGCAATGAGGCGGTGTTCTATCTCATGAGCCGGGGCATGAGCGAGGAAGACGCCCGGGCTCTGATCGTCAGCGGCTTTGCCGACAATGTTTTCAAGGAGCTGCCGGTGGAATACGCCGTGGAAATGAATAACCTCATCCGGCTGGAAATGAAGGGCAGCATCGGCTGAAAGGAGTTTGGATATGAACGAAACAATTTTGATCAACCGGCTCCTGACCCGCACATGGAACCGGCTGGGCGTCAACGAAACAGCCCTTGTCTGGGGGCAGGCCGACGATCTTGGAACATCGCAGACCGCCGCCGGACAAACCGAGCGCCTTGAAATTACGGGCAACAACGAATACAGCGAAAAGACCGTGGACATCCACGCCCCCGAAGGACAGGGCGTCACCGTGTTTGATACTGAACTTCAATTAAAATCTTTAAAAAAGATTTTAATTGCCCGAAGGGCATGAAGTTCATATGAGACTTGTTTTGTGATTTCTTTCCTTATAAATCACAAAACCGGCAGCGCCATTAGGCGATGCCTTCCTGATTAAAATCAAAGATTTTAATCAGGAAATAGTATGAAATGGCTTCACAGCATCATTGGCAATGCTAAGGCTTTCATTAACGGAACCTATCACGGGGTCAACACCAAGCACCTGCAAATGTATTTAAGCGAGTTTTGCTATAGATTTAATCGAAGATCCTTCCACGGAGAGGCCTTCGATAGGCTTGTTATTTCTGTTGCTCGTTAACTACATCTTATGGTTTGCTTATTAAAGCCGATAGTCACAATTTCGCTTTGACCGTGTGTTTGAGCAGAATACAAGGCTATTTATTCAGTGGTTCCATAGAGACGAACTGAATGAATTGTCTGCGGCGGATCAGCAGATCTTTTTCGCTCACAGCCCTTGCCGATTTCATCAGAGCTTCCTTAGCTCCCCGCATGATCGCAGTACACGATTTCAAGGCCAACGTATATCGCACAAAAACATCGTCTTTTTATCAGCCACCGAGATATGCCGCCTTTACGCTTTCATTTTCCGCCAAGTCGGTGCTGTTGCCAGAAAGCTTAACGACACCATTCTCCAGAACGTAGCATCGCAGCGATGCTTCCAATGCCATATATGCGTTCTGCTCTACAAGAAGGATGGAGATACCTTTTTTCTCATTGATTTCTCTGATTTTGTCAAAAACTTCATCAACAATCACCGGCGCAAGTCCCAGCGACGGCTCATCAAGCAAAATAATCTTCGGATCACACATCAGGCCTCTGCACAATGCCAGCATTTGCTGTTGGCCACCAGATAATGATCCCGCTAGTTGAGACCTTTTTTTCTTCAAAATGGGGAATAGCTCAAACATTTCATCGTAATGTTCCTGAAGTTCTGCTCTGGAATATGGCTTGCTGAATGCTCCCATTTCCAAATTCTCAAGAACGGAGAGTTTTGCAAACACCTGGCGTCCCTCCGGAACATATACAACACCACGCTTTACGATTTCATGCGTTTTCATTGCCGTCAAATCGGTATCGCCATCATAGATTTTTCCAGACTGTACCTTCACATCTCCAACAATGCTTCGCATCAATGAAGACTTTCCAGCACCATTAGACCCAATAATCGAAACAATCTCGCCGTCATTTACCTCAATGCTGATGCCAAGGAGCGCTTTCACCTGCCCATACGACACGGAGATATTGTCAATTTTTAACATATGCAAGCCTCCTTTATTCTTTTTTGAATCTGGCGCCAAGATATGCACTGATTACATCATCGTTATTTTTGATCTCTTCAGGCGTCCCTTCAGCAATCTTTCGTCCAAAGCTGATAACTGTAATCCGGTCCGAAAGCTTCATCACCACGTCCATGTTGTGCTCAATAATAAGCAGGTCAACACCCATATCAAAAATATTCCGCAAATTAAGGATCAAGGATTGACGCTCCGATGGATTCAGCCCCGCCGCTGGTTCATCCAGAAGAATCATTTTTGGATTTCCCGCCATAGCTCTTGCCAGTTCGACTAGTTTTTTATGACCATACGGAAGGCTTCCAACTAGTTCGTCTTTACATGCATACAAATTGAATTGGTTTAGACATTCCGCAACAGCCTCCCGTGCTGTTCGTTCCAAATTCATTTGACGCTTTGGCGTAACCAAAAATTTTAGAAAGCCATCATTTTCATAGAGATAATTGCAGCCCAGAAGAAGATTTTCTTCCACGGTCATGGTGTCAAACAGTTTGATATTCTGAAATGTCCGGCCCATGCCCATACGAGTAAATTCATGCGTGTGTTTTCCGGTAAGATCCACTCCATCAAAATAAATTTTACCGGACGGAACCGGCAATGTTCCGTTTATCATACTGATAGTTGTCGTTTTTCCTGCTCCATTCGGTCCAATCAGAGAATGAATTGTCCGTTTCTTGACCTCAAACGATACATTATCTACAGCTACTACGCCGCCAAAGCACATAGAAATGTTTTCAACGCGTAAGATGCTATCATTCATGTTTATGTCCTCCCAATAAAGATATCCCTAAGGCGTTTCCAACTTTCTTTACGGCTGAGCTTCTTTGATCCAAATACGTTGACAAGGCCTCCCGGGAGGAAAATAATTACAAGCATCATGATGATTGTGTAAACAAGCTCGTAATATTGGCCCAAAAACCTAAGCATCTCTGGAAAGATAACAATCAATACTGTCCCCACAAAGCAACCCGCAACAGAGCCCATGCCACCGAGTACCAGCATGCTCAGCACCTTGATTGACATTGTCTGCGTAAAGGTCAGTGAATTGATATAATTATTCATATGTGCATACATACTCCCTGCAATTCCGCAGTATACCGTGCATAAGCAAAATGCGATCACTTTCACATAGGTAACGTTAATTCCGCAAGCAGGAACCGTATCAATATTATCGCGTACAGCCAACAGGCTGCGCCCCCACTGAGAGTGGATGATCCTGTCCGCAAGAAGTGCAAGAATAATACATAGGACAACATAAACCAGCAGTTTATCTTTAGACGATGCAAACATATAGCCGAATAGTCTGTAGGTTGGGATATTTTTAATGCCTGTCGCTCCGCCAGTAAGCCCTGTGAGATTCGTAGCAAAGATTCTGACAATTTCAGAAAAGGCAATGGTTGTAAAAGACAGATAGACGCCCGACAAGCGCAAACTTGGATAACCAAGTCCAACCCCAATGAGCGCGCTAATCAAAATCACCGGTATCAACGCCCAAAAGGGATTCCACCCATATGAAGACAAAATACCAGTTGTATAAGCGCCTATGGCAAGAACGCCTGCTGCACCCATCATAGGCTGTCCCGTCATGCCTGTAATAAAATTTATTCCCATGACTGCAACAAAAAAACAGCAGATTTGTTGGAGAACCGTATAGATATACTCACCTTTATAAAGAACTGAGATCAATAGATATAGGGCAATGCTCCCTATTGCAGCCCCATAACGTTTTGCTGATTGCATTTTATTCATCTTCACGCCTCGCTTCCAAAACTGCCGGTTTTCCTGTCATCTTAACCCTGGCTGTTCCTAAAATGCCGTTCGGCTTGATTAAAATAACCAGGAACAGAATTACATAGCTGATCACATCTTTATACACAGATGGGATATACATTGTGGCGCAGTTCTCGATCACACCTACAATCAAACCGCCAATAATTGCGCCCGGAACTGAGCCAAATCCTCCGAGTACACCTGCGGTAAATCCCTTAGATGATACCGTAGAGCCCATGGTGATCGTCACGCTAAGCAGCGGAGCCAGGAGCATGCCTACCACAGCACAGATGATTACGCTCAACACAATCGTAATTACCATATTCTTTTTAACATTGATTCCTACCATGGCTGCCATGCCTTTGTTTTCGGACACACATTTCATAGCCCGGCCAGTTTTTGTCTTGTTCATGAAATAAAGCAGCAATACTACAACTACGGCGCATATGGCAATAATGTAAAAATAGACCACAGGGAAAGCAATCATTCCGATTCGGATAATGCCGCTTAGATATCCATTGAGGTAAAACGGATACTGTCCCCAGAGAAGTGTGACACTGTCCGTAATCATCATAGAAAACATCAGCGTGGCAATAATCGCATATAGCTTACCAACATCCTTTAGCGGGATAAATACTGAGAGTGCTAACGCAACACCAATAATTCCGGATAAAATGATAGTTCCAATCCAGCCTGCGGCAAAGGACATCCCCAGTGACGTGACCATAGTACCGGCAAAAATATACGCACCAAACATAACAAGCTGGCCATGCGCAAAATTAAGCAGTGCGCATGAATTATAGATCAGTGTATATTCAATGGCAATTAGGGCATAAATAAGGCCCATGGCGACGCCGCCGATCAATAATTGTAAAAACAATGTTATCCCTCCCACCTTATTATTGCAACAGCACCACGACCAAATCGTTTAGGCTGACGCCCTGCCGCGCAAAAATGCCGTTATTTGTTTTCCATAGCGGTGCAGACGTATTGTGTGTAAGAACGCATTCTTCCAGTTCAAACCCTTTTTCCTTCAGCTCTCGCTTTGTATTGCCGTCCACAATTGCGCCAGCCAAGCAGCGCGGGGCATCCTCTGCGATAAAACCGCCGGGGCCATCCGTTCCATCCGTATCTACGCCTGCGTATACAATTCCAGGCTTGTCTGCAATCCATTTGGCGCAGGATAGCGCTGCTTCCTGGTTTCTACCTCCGACATTTTCTGATTCTCCCACTGTGACAATCATCTCGCCTGTAAATATCAGTGCGGCTGGGAGCTTCATCGCCTGCCCTCTCCGGGATATGCATTCAGCCATAAGTCCGATGAACGCGCCGACATGAGAGGCCTCAATATTAAAACCGTCCGACATAAAATACGGTGTATAGCCCAATTCTTTAGCCCGGTGCATCGCAGCATGGAAAAAGCCGTCCGCTTCTGGCATAACACCGAAAATTCTACTCTTGAAATTCCGGTATTCTTCATACTTCAAAGATGCATTTTCAGGGCTTTGGCTTCGCAGAAGGCGCATAACGGATGCCGGAATCCGCTCTTCGACATTAAATTCTTTGATCGTTTGAAGTGCACCCTCATAGGTGGTTCCATCCGGCACGTTATGCAGCCAGTAGTTTTCTTTTACAAGGTATTGGAAGTCGGTCTTTCCAATATCAAACGCACGATTGAGATCCGCACCGCATAGATTAATCAGAGTTGCCCTGCTGAACAGGCGCAAAAGCTTACCGCCCTTTAATTTATCAATATGATTTCTAAGTGCATTTAGCTTTCTTGTTGTCACGCCAAGTTCAATCTGCATCAGCCGGGTAACCTCAATGGTATCTTCCAATGTAATACCGTCCGCAGGGCATGTAAGCAGAGAACTGCCACCATTCATAATAACTGTGAACACCAGATCATTCTCTGTAATTCTGCTGGAAAGGTTGAGAATCCGCTGGCAGCCTTCAACACACCCATGGTCCGGAGTCGGGTGGCTTCCCATGGTCACGTGCACCTTTTTTACAAGCATTGGGTCCCCATGCTTACAAATGATTTCTCCGCCAGTTAGATAGTCTCCCAACACATCTTCAATCGCTTTAACAACAAGTTGGACACCCTTACCTGCCCCGACCACATAAATATGCTGAAAAGAGGTTATGTCATAATCTGTCGCGCCCGTATCAGGGTCACCGTCTGCCTCAAACTGCTTCCCTCCAACAGTAAGCTTTCCACTTTCCAGTTGTAAAAGCTTCCGTGTGTTCTCATATGGGTCGCAGGCAGTCATTCCACTTTCGATAATATCCAATGCATCGCTTCGGAGTGCTTTATTGCTGTGCGACAAAAGAGTATCTTTGTTTAATATTCGCATATGCCTCTCCATGCTCTATTTGTATAGGCCCGCCCCAAAAAAAA
>ERZ773192.1728-NODE-1728-length-20668-cov-9.315966_pt1 | contig 20668 bp, 22 predicted proteins | sample MGYA00581010_ERZ773192 | MGnify/ENA primary metagenome ERZ773192 (study PRJEB29015, sample SAMEA2737741) | human gut metagenome | biome: human gut; feature: human-associated habitat; material: faeces | place: China | collected 2012 ...
TATAGATAATTACTATATTAGAATTATCTATATTTAATTTAATGTTTTATTTATTTCTTACAAATTATACTATTTCTATGGTCAGAGCGTGTTTCCAGTTTATATTAATTTTTATAAATAAATTATTTAAATTAAATATAGATAATTCTAATATAGTAATTTTTTTGTTTAGTGTTTTAATAATTTTAAATCCATATATTATTTATAATATTGGATTTCTATTTTCGTTTTCTATAAGTTTTACTTTAATAAAATTTAAAGATATGATTACAGGTGATTTTATGATAAAAAATATTAAAACATCACTATTATCTTTTTTTGTATCTATGCCTATATTAATTAATAATTTTTTTAAAGTTAATTTTTTAAGTATTATCCTTAATATAATTTATATTCCTTTTGTTTCTTATATTTTATTTCCACTTTGTTTAATAACAATCTTATTTCCTTTTTTTGATTCATTTACATATTTTGTTATAAATTTTTTTGAAACTATTACTAAATTTTTCTCTAGTATAAATCTTTTAACTTTTTCTATTACTAAAATGAATATTATTTTAGTAATTATATATTATTTTATATTTTTATGGATTATAAAAAGCAATGATAAACTAAAGAAAAAAATTATTATAGTATTTATTTTTATTGTTTTTATAATTAATAATAATACAATAGTAAATAATGAAGTTCATTTTTTAGATGTAGGTCAGGGAGATTCTACTTTAATTAGAATAAAAAACAAAAATATATTAATAGATACAGGTGGTAATATAAATTTTAATATATCAAAAAATGTATTGATACCTTATTTTAGATCATCAGGAATAAAAAAAATAGATTATTTAATATTAACTCATGGTGATTATGATCATATGGGAGAAGCGATTAATTTAGTAGAAAACTTTAAAGTAGAAAAAGTAATCTTTAATTGTGGCCCATATAATGATTTGGAAAACGAATTAATAGAAGTCTTAGACAAAAAGAAGATAAAGTATTATTCCTATATTAAAGAATTAAATGTTGATAATAATAAACTCCATTTTTTACAAACAAAAGAATATGATAATGAAAATGAAAATAGTAATGTTATATATACGAAGTTAAATGGTTATAAGTTTATGTTTATGGGAGATGCAGGAGTAGAGAAAGAAAAAGATATATTAGAAAAATATAATGTTTCAAAAATTGATGTATTAAAAATTGGTCATCATGGAAGTAAAACAAGTAGTGATAAAAATTTTATAGATGAAATGAATCCTAAATATAGTGTTATAAGTGTTGGCAAGAATAACAGATATGGTCATCCAAATAAAGAAGTGTTAAATAATTTAGATAATTCAAAAATATATAGAACAGATATAAATGGAGAAATAAAAATAAAGATAAAAAGGAATAATTTTAATATTAAAACATATAGGTGATAGAAAGGAATAAAAACAGTAATAATATGTAAAAAAATAAGTATACAATTGAATATTGCTCAGATAATAGAATAATAGTAAGAAAATATGAACTTGTATAATACATTAGTCTATACATATATTTGAAGTATAAATATATTATTATTGAATAATGAATATTTTAAATTTTATTGAATATTCTATTAATAGTGTAGAAAAAGAAAAACAGGTTATTAAATAACCTATAATTATTGTACGCTACTGCTTCTTTAGCAAGCGTTTATATAGATCAAGGGGATTTTATAAAAATTCCTTTTTATATTTTTCTATATAATCCAATTGCTTTTCCAACTATTGTAACACTGTCTAATATTATTGGAGCCATTGTATCGTTTTCTGGTTGAAGACGGAAATATCCATTCTCTTTATAAAATGTTTTTAATGTAACACCATAATCATCAGTCATAGCAACTACCATATCACCATTGTTTGCTGTTTGTTGTCTTTGAATTATTACTATATCGTTATCATGAATACCGGCATTAATCATTGATTCACCATTTACTCTAAGAGCAAATACTTCTCTTTTTGCAGGGATTAAGTAAGATGGTACAGTAAAATATTCATCAGGCATTTCAATTGCTTCTATAGGGTTACCAGCAGCAACTTTACCTAAAAGTGGAATATCCATACTGTCTGCTTCTTCATATTCATTTTTTACAAGTAATTCAATAGCTCTATTTTTTGAATTACCTTTTGAAATATATCCTTTTTCTTCTAATGTATTTAAATGTGCATGAACAGTTGCTGGTGAAGATAAATTAAGTGCGGCACATATTTCTCTTACAGTAGGTGGATATCCTTTTTTTGCAAGGAATTGTTTTAAATAATCTAATACATTATTTTGTTTACTTGTTAACTTTTCCATTATATCTCTCCTTATAACAATTTCATTTTAACATACAAAATGTAAAATGTCAAACAATTGTTCGAAATATTATTGACACGAACACCTGTTCGTGATAAGATGATTACAGAAAGAAGGGATAGTATGAAAAAATATTTAGGTTATTTAATTGTTATTATTGTAGGAGTATTAGGATTTATATTAATGATAGAAAGAGCAGATCAAGTTGATAATAATTTAGTAAAAAATAATAATAAGGAAGAAATTATTTTCTAATACTATTTATTATTTCTTTTTTTTTTGCTATAATTATCATAGTAAAGGGATTGGGTGATACATATGGATAATAAATCACTAGCAGTATTAAAAGGATTATCGTTAGATATAATACAAAATGCAAAAGCAGGTCATCCTGGAATGACACTTAGTGCAGCACCTATTTTATATACATTGTATACAAAACAATTAAGAGTGAATCCATCTAATTATAATTGGATAAATAGGGATAGATTTGTGATGAGCGCAGGACAGGGTTCAGCACTTCTTTATGCAATGCTTTTCTTAAGTGGATATCAATTTAGTATAGATGACTTAAAAAATTATGGAAAATTAAATAGTAAAACTCCATCATATCCTGAAATAACAACTATGGGAGTAGATGCAAGCACTGGATGTTTAGGAGAGGGATTTGGAACAATAGTTGGTATGGCACTTGCTGAAAAGATACTTTCAGAAAAATTTAATAAAAAACCAAAAAATAAATTTGATAAGAAAACTAAAAAATTAATTGATTATTATACTTATGCATTAGTTTCAGATGGAGATTTAATGGAAGGTATTTCTTATGAAGCAGCTTCATTCGCAGGTAATTTAAAACTAGGAAAATTAATAGTTTTATACGATTCAAATAAATCTACTAGGGATTCAAATACGAATAAAACATTCACAGAAAGTGTATCTTCAAGATTTGCATCAGCAGGATGGCAAGTATTATATGTAAAAAAAGGAACTTCAATAACTGAAATAAATAAAGCAATAATAAAAGCTAAAAAAAATCAAAATATGCCAAGTATAATTATTGTTAATACAGTAATAGGAGAAGGATCTAAATTAGAGGGAAATTCTAGTATTTATTCAGGAGAACTTACTAAAGATGATTATGAACAAATAAAAAGAGGATTAGGAGTAGAAGGACTTCCATTTACATTACTTAAAGAACCTGCTGAAAATATTAGAAATCAGGTTGTTAATAGAGGTACTAGTTTAAACGATGAATGGGATAAAATTTATAGTGAATATAAAAAAGAAATGAATAGTAATGAAGTTCTTGAATTTGAATCGTTAATATATAATAGTATTAACTTTGATTTAACTAAAGTTGACTTTGATATTAACTATGAACAAAAAGAAACATTAAGAGAAAGCAATTCTAAAGTTATGAATATTATTTCAAATAGTATATGGAATTTTGTAGGTGGTAATGCAGATACATCATCTAGTACACTTGCTTATTTAAATGGAAAAGAAGATATTTCATATAGTAATTTTAAAGGTAAAAATATATTATATGGTGTTAGAGAAAATGCTTGCGGAGCAATTAGTAATGGACTTGCATTATCAGGATTTTTACCATTTGCATCAACATTTATGGCATTTTCAGATTATATGAAACCATCAATTAGAATGAGTGCTTTTATGAATTTACCTGTGACTTATATATTTACACATGATTCAATAACAAATTCATTTGATGGACCAACTCATCAACCTGTTGAACAATTAGCATCCCTAAGAGCAATGCCAAATCTTTACGTATATAGACCAGCTGATATAAAGGAAATAATAGGCTCTTGGCAATGCATAATTAAAGATAAAAAACCAGCTGTTATATCACTTGCAAAAACAGAGGTAAAACCACAAAATGGAACAAATATGTTATCTGTTTCAAAAGGTGGATATATAGAATCAGATCCAGATGGTAATATTGATATTGTTTTAATCGCAACAGGAGCAGAAGTTCAAGTTGCAAATTCAATAAAAGAAAGATTAAAATCTGAAGGCCTTGGTGTTAGAGTTGTAAGTATGCCATGTATGGAAAAATTTTTAGAACAAACAGATGCATATAAAAGTGATTTATTTCCAGCAAATGCTAAAATATTTGTAATAGAATATGAAAGTTCTCTTGGATGGGAAAAATTTGTAATAAGTACAGATTATTTATTAACTGTAAATGAATTTGGAAAGAGTGCATCAAAAGATGAATTGTTAAAATATTGTAAAGTAGATCTTGATTCTATGGTTGAAAGAATTAAATCTTTGATTTAGTTCTTTTTTTGACAAATTATTTAAAAAATTAATTTTATAATATTGATGGTGATAATATATGCGTACCTTTTATATATTTAAAATTAATAATATGTTTCAAACTTTTTATAATGATAAATCTAATATATTATTTAAAATGTTTAACGAAATATATAGTTCAAATGATCAAGATTTAATTAATAAATTTAGGTTATTTGAACAAATTACAATACCAATAAATAAAAAAATATTTAATAATTATATTATGCTTAAACATAGAGATGATATATTTTATACTAAAAATGATAATGTTCATACTATTGAAAATGATAAGGAAATAAGTAGACTAACAATAAATAATACATTTTTAAAAATAAAATCTAACAAAAATATTAATTCATTTATAAAGGATATATATGATTCTAAAGAAAGTGTTTTTGTTATTGATTTTCAAAATAAAGATTATTTTTGGATTAATGAAATAAAATTAAAAACACTTGTATAATATTATTTTATTTATTATAATATTAATTAAGGAGGAATAATAAATGTTACAAGATATATTATTAATAGTAATAGGTTTAATTGTTGGTGCTGTAATTGGATTTTTTGTTTGCAGAAAATATATGGAAAAATATTTAAAGAAGAACCCACCAATAAATGAACAAATGATAAAAATTATGATGAGTCAAATGGGGAGAACACCAACTCAAAAACAAATTAATCAAATGATGAAAGCAATGAATAATGCTAAATAATGTAAAGTTACATTCAAGTAACTTTTTTTTCTTTAAAAAAAATGATATACTATATATAGTAAAAAAGAATAAAATAGGAGGAATAAAATGGGAACACTTAGTTATTTATTTGCTATTTTTATATCAATACTTAGTTCTATAATATTTATAGTAGCAATTTTATATTCAGATAGAGAAAGTAAAGAACCAAATTATATGATTGCACTTGCACTTTTATCAGGTATATTTACAATAGCGGTTTCATTAATTGTAGGACAATTAATATTACCAAAATTAAATTTTTTAAATGGAGAATCATATAATTTTATTAAGGTACTTATATTTGCGTTTGTAGAAGAAACAGCTAAAATTATTGTGCTTTACTTCTGTATTCAAAGAAATAGTAATTTTGATGATATTTATGATGGATTTGTATATTCATCATTAATCGCATTATCATTTGGTGCTTTTGAATCAGTATTATACGTATTAAATGAAACAAATCTATCATCGATGATTAATCTAGCTTTAATTAGGGGTATAACTACAATTCCACTTCATTTAATATGTGGTACAGTTATGGGATATTACGTAGGAACTGAAAAGTTTACAAGAAAAAAGAGCCTTAGAATGTTTAAGTTATTTAATGCAATATTACTTCCTACAATTGTACATACAATATATAATTATGGATTAACTCAAATATTATCATTCTTTAATACTGATTTACCATTTATAATTACATTAGTAATATTCTTTATACCATTTTATATTGTAGGAATAACATATATAAATAGAACAAAGATGGTTAATGAAAAATTTATTAATAATAAATATGTTATTGGTTTAATTACTAAAAAAGAATATGATAAGATAATTGAAGAAAGGTATTGATTTTATTACTTTATATAAGTATAATTCTTAAAAGGTGATAAATGTGAAAAGAATTATTCCGGATATGTATAAAAAAAACATATATGAAATTAATTATGAAAAATTAAAAAAGATGGGTAAAAAATATTTATTTTTTGATTTAGATAATACAATTATTAGTTATTTACAAAATAAACCAACAAAAGAAAATAAAATATTATTTGACAAATTAAAGAAAATGGGGTTTGAAGTTTTTATATTTTCAAATTCACCTAGTAATAGACTTGAACCTTTTGAAAAAGAATTAAATGTTAAAGCATTCTCAGGAAGTATGAAACCATTAAAAAAAGGCTATAAAAAAGTATTAAATATGTATGATAAAGATAAATGTGTATTTATTGGTGATCAAATAATGACTGATGTAATTGGGGCAAAAAGAAATGGATTATATGTAATTTTTATAGATAGAATAAATAATAAAGAACCTATTTATACAAAATTTTGGAGATTTTTTGAATTTTTTGTATTAAAAAGATATGAAAGAAAAAAATATTTAGTAAAAGGAAAATATTATGAGTAAAAAATGTTTAGGTTGTGGCGCTATTATGCAATATGAAAATAAAAATGAAATAGGCTACATAAATGAAAAAAAATATATAGATGCAAAATATTGTGAAAGATGTTTTAAATTAATTAATTATGGTGAATATAAAGAAGTTGTAACAAATGGTGAAGAATATATTGATATATATAAAAGTATTAATAATACAAATGACTTAGTTTTATTTTTAGTAGATATTTTTAATTTAAATAAATCAGTAGAACTTATTAATAAATACATTAATAATAAAATAATTTTAGTTATTACTAAATTTGATATAATTCCAAAGAGTGTTAAAGAAGATAAAATTAAATCAAGATTAAAAGAACTTAATTTGAATAAAAATATAATAGATATAGTACTAATAAGTAGTAAGACAAATTATAATTTAGATGTATTAAGAGAGAAAATATATAAAAATAAAACTAGTGATAATGTTTTTATATGTGGAAATACAAATGCTGGTAAGAGTACTTTAATTAATAAATTTATAAAAAGTTACTCAAATAATGATTTTGAAATAACTACTAGTATATTACCTTCAACAACAATTAATATTAATGAAATTAAAATAGATGATGAACTAACTTTAACAGATACTCCTGGTTTTATAGAAAAAGATAATATATCTAATTTTGTGAGTGCGAAAGAATTAAAAAGAATAATGCCAAATAGTGAAATAAGACCAATAACATATCAAATAAATGAAGGAACAACTTTACTTGTTGACAAGTATTTACGCATAGAATATGTAAATGGTGAAAGAAATAGTTTTACATTTTATATTTCTAATGATATAATAATTAGTAGAATAAATACTATGACGAATGAGAGGGGTAAAGACTTACAAGAGTTTTCTCTTGAAGTAGAACCAGGATTTGATGTTATAGTAAATGGTTTATGTTTTATAAAAATTACCAAAAAGGCAAAAATTAAACTTTATGTATTACCTGGTGTTGGTATTTATAAAAGAAAATCATTAATATAGAAAGAGGGAAAAAGAATGAAAAAAGGGTTTTTAAAACTTACTTTTGTTTTAGCATTTTTAATAATGGTTTTACCAATAAAAGTAAATGCATTAACATTTAAAGTAGAAAAATCAGCTGATACAGTTAAACCAGGTGGTGAAGTAACTGTATATGTAAAAGCATCAGATGTAGGAGTTGATTCTCTTCAAGGATATACGATTAATTTAACTTATGATTCATCAAAATTAGAGTATAAATCATCTAGTAGTGATGTATCTGATATTAATGCTGCAAGTAATCCATTAATTATTTCAAAGAAAGCAAGTGCTGGAACTATTAGTTCTAATGCTACACTAGCTGCATTTGTATTTGGAGTAAAAAATAATTCAAAAGCAGGGGATTGTAATTTAACTATTGATAGTTCTAATGTAGTACTTATATCAGGTAATCAAGTAAATGCAACTAATACAAGTTCGATGGTTAAAGTTGTATCACTTAGTAATGATGCAACACTAAGTTCACTTAAAATACCAAATACAACACTAAGTCCTAAGTTTGATAAAAATACATTTGAGTATACAACTAAAATAACTGATATAACAGAATTAACAGTTAATGCAGTTACAAGTGATGCAAATGCTAAAATTATGATATCAGATAACTATAAGAACTTAGTTAAGGGTGAAAATGAGATTAAAATTGCAGTAACTGCTGAAGATGGAAGTACAGTAAAAAATTATATTGTAAAAGTTACACTTAAATTAACACCAACTGAAGAAGAACTTGTAAAAGCAAATGCTAAGTTAAAGAAACTTGAAATTGATGGTGTTAAGTTTGATTTTAACTCAGACATAAAAAAATATACAATTACTGTTCCATATAAAACAAAAAAAATTAATGTTTTAGCGGAAGCAGAAAATCCAAATGCTACAATAGATATGGAAGGTAATACTACTTTAAAAGTTGGAAGAAATACAATAAATGTTGTTGTAACTAGTGAAGACAATGAAAATAAAGAAACTTATGTACTTTCTGTAACAAGAGAAAAACAAGAGAAAAAAGTTGTTCAAACTTGTCCGGATGAAACAAGTTCTCGTGAATGGATAATGTTTTCTGTTAGTATGATTTTAACATTTACATTAGGTATCGTTTTAGGATATTTTGTTTGTAAAAAAGAGGTACTAAAAAAAATATTTAAAAAGAAAAATAAAAAAGAAACTCCTGAAGCGATAGATACTTTATCAGATACTATAGAAGTAGAAACATTAAAGAAAACAAAGAATAATGAAAAGAAAAAAGAAAATAATGTGTAAAGGTTACCTTAAAAGGTAACTTTTTTCTTTATAATGATTGAAAATAAATAATATAAATGTTATTATAATATTATAGGAAAATAGGTGAAAAGTATGAGTAAACAAAAGAAAAAAGGATTTACATTAATAGAGTTATTAGCGGTAATAGTAGTACTTGCAATAATACTTGTAATAGCGGTACCAAAAATATTAGAAGTGATAGAAAATGCAAAATTAAAAGCATATGAAGATAGTGTAAATCTAATGATAAAACAAGCACATTTAGATTATGGATCAAAAAATGTAACAGGAAGTAAAACAACATATCCAGTATCATATGAGTATGGAATAGATTCTGATGGAGAAACAATACAGACAAATGAAAAAGAAGTAGGACTATTAAACTTTAAAGGGGATAAACCATCAGAAGGAACAATAGTAGTAGATGAATTAGGAAAAGTAACAGTACAAAATTTAGTAAGTAAAGATAGAAAATTTTGCGCAATAAAAGGAGCAGGAGAAAAGAATGCAACAGTAGGAAGAGCAACAAAATTAAACTGTATAGAAGAACCTGAAAAGAAAGTAGTAGATGTAAAACCATGTGAACTAGAAATAGATAAAAATGATGAAAATATAATGTATATAGATTCAGTAGAAGATATGTATGCGTTTTCAGATAGTGTAAATAGCGGGAATACGTATAGTGGAAAAACAATAAAAATAAGAAATGATTTAGATTTTAAAGGATATTCAGAAAAGAAAAATGTATGTGGTTTATCAAGTACATTTGAACCAATAGGAAATAATAATCACCCATTTAGCGGAAAAATAGATGGAAATATAAAATATATAAAGAATTTAACGATAGATAAAACAGGCAACGATAATGTAGGAATATTTGGATATGTAGGAGAAACAGCAAGTTTTGTCGGATTAAACCTAGAAAATATAACAGTAAAAGGTGGAAATAATTACGTTGGAAGTCTAATAGGAAAAGCTCAAAATTCAAGTGTAAAAGTAAATGAAGTAGTAGCGAAAAATGTAAATGTAATAGGAACCGGAATGGTTGGTGGAATATCAGGAGGGTATGCAACATTAACGAATGTAATAGTAAAAAGTGGAAGTGTAAATGGAAAGAGTGCATATGGAATACAAGGAACACAAGGAATGGTAAATAATTCAATAATAGAAAATTTATCTATAAAAAAAACATCAACAAATACAAAAATAGTATCATTAAATTATAAGGAATCCTATTATTCGAATAAAGTAACAGTAAACGGAAATGCACAAACAAATGGTTTATCAGAAAATGCAACAAGTGATATAAATATGTATGAATATGCAGGATTGGATACATGGATAGGAGGAGACAATAACTCAACAGGATACTATTTTGATTATGAAAATGATAATAGTAATAATATAGTATTAAAATCAGTAAAGAAAGATCCAATAACATTTAATTTAACAGGAGCTGGAACACAAGAAAATCCATATTTAATAAAAAATATGAAAGAATGGAAGATGCTCGCAGGGGTACCTAATAGAAAAGTATATTATAAAATAAATAACGATATAGATTTAAGTAGTGGACACTTTTACATGGTAGGAAGTATAGGTAATCCATTTAATGGAAAAATAGATGGAAATTTATCAAGGTTATATAATTTAAATTTAGATATAGCACCAGCAGATAATGTAGGAATATTTGGGTACGTAGGAGAAACAGCAAGTTTTGTCGGATTAAACCTAGAAAATATAACAGTAACAGGTGGAAATAATTACGTTGGAAGTCTAATAGGAAAAGCTCAAAATTCAAGTGTAAAAGTAAATGAAGTAGTAGCGAAAAATGTAAATGTAATAGGAACCGGAATGGTTGGTGGAATATCAGGAGGGTATGCAACATTAACGAATGTAATAGTAAAAAGTGGAAGTGTAAATGGAAAGAGTGCATATGGAATACAAGGAACACAAGGAATGGTAAATAATTCAATAATAGAAAATTTATCTATAAAAAAAACATCAACAAATACAAAAATAGTATCATTAAATTATAAGGAATCCTATTATTCAAATAAAGTAACAGTAAATGGAACTGAACAAACAAGTGGTTTTGATTCAAGTTATATAGACAATTTAGGTTATTATACTGGTAAAGTAGAAACGATAAATAATGGAGATAAAAATAATACTGGATATTATTTTGATTATGTACAATCTAAAAATGGTATCTATTTAATAAAAGTAAAATAAATGTAAAGACTATGTAAATAGTCTTTTTTGTTTTCTTTTTATTAATAATACATGATATAATAAAGAAAAATAGGAGGAATTTATATGGAACAAGAAAATGTAGTAAAAAAAGAAAAAAATGGTTTAAAGGTTTTAGTAGTAATATTATTAGTATTATTAATAGGTGTTATTATGTTTATAGTTGGACAATATACATCAAATAATACTAACATGAACTTATTTAAAAATAATACTGAAGAAACAATTAAAAATAATAATACAGTTAAGGATGATAATACTGTAAAAGAAGAAGATAAAAAGACTGATGAAACAAAAGTATTGGATGAAATTACTAAAGTATATAAGGAAGCATATCAAAAAATGACTGATATTAATGATCCAAGTAATAGTATTTTAAAATCAAGTTTTGAAAAGAATAATGTAGTATATACAGTAAATAAGGATTCTGCTAGTAAATACTTTACTGATAAGGGAATTAATTATTTAGAAAGTAATATATCAAATATTGAAAGTGTATTACTAGGAAGTATATTTAACGTAACTGATTCTGGTAAAAGACCACTTACAGTTGTATCAGAAAATGATGATACTGTAGTTGCAACAGGACAAATCATAAATGGTGTTACTTTAGATGGACAAAGTAATGAAATAGATAGTGATTCTTATCCATTATATATAATATTTAAAAAAGTAAATAATACATATAAAATAGATATGTTTGAATAATAAAAATAGGAACTAGTATAAATTACTAATTCCTGTTTTTTTATTTAGTTTATCAACAAAAATATCTAATTTTAATGGAAAATAAGTTAAATATATAAATATAAGTTCTATTATAAATAGTATAAGATAAGAATATTTATTAAAAAAACTATAATTTTTATCACTTGTAATTACTTTATATGATACTATTTCTGTAATAATAATACTGATTATATAAGAGAAAATAGTAACAAATTCATTAAATCCAAAAATATTATATACTGGTATATAGAACGCTAAATAAATTACAATATTAAATAAAATACTTATTACTATGGATGCTTTTTGATTAAAACTGTGCATGTTAGTTTTATGGATAATAATAAGTTCAATTATATAAGCTGCAACATAACTTAAATATACCATTTTCATATGTTCCCATATTGATTCATTTACTGGAAAGAATAGGGAAGTAATAAAATTTGGAAATTTATCATAGATACTATGGAATAAAAAACTAAATAAAATCACTAAAATTGTAGAAATAATTTTTAATCTTTTTTTGCTCATATTATGCCCTTTCTATCAAAAAATATGTAAAAAAAGTGTAAAATATGCAAAAAAATTAAAATTTTTTTGATTTTTTAGGGGAATTTGAGGGAGAAACGGAGAATATAATAATTGAGTGGTTTGGAGTGATTAAATGGCTAACATTTCTTATGAAGAAATACTTAGCATACAAAGAAAAGCAAATATAGTAGATATTATTAGAGATTATGTACCTCTAACACAAAGGGGTAAAAATTATTTTGGAATATGTCCATTTCATGATGATCATAATCCTAGTATGAGTGTATCACCTGAAAAAGGAGTATATAAATGCTTTGTTTGTGGTAATGCTGGTAATGTATTTAATTTTGTAATGGAATATGAAAAAGTTTCATTTTATGAAGCAGTAAAAATAGTTGCGGATAAAATAGGTGTTAGTATTGATATAAGTACAAGTAAAAAAGAAAATACTAAAAAGTCACCATTATATGATATTTATAATATTGCTTATAAATTTTATCAAAACAACTTAAATACTGTTTATGGTAAAGATGCAAAAAAATATTTGTTAAACAGAAAAATAGATGAAGATGTTATTAAAAACTTTAATATAGGGCTTTCACTTTCTGATTCTGAATTATGTAATGCTTTAAAAGCAAAAGGTTTTAAAGATGATGATATAGTATCATCTGGAGTCGCTAGTCAAAATGGAAATAACATATATGATATTTATAAAAATAGAATAATGTTTCCACTTTATGATTTAGAAGGAAATGTAGTAGGTTTTTCAGGTAGAATATATAATCAAAAAAGCGAAAGCAAATATATTAATACAAAAGAAACAGAAATATTTAAAAAGGGTGAACTTTTATATAACTATCATATTGCAAAAAAAGAAGCTAGAAAAGAAAAAAATATAATTGTTGTAGAAGGATTTATGGATGTAATAAGATTAAGCACTATTGGAATTGTAAATGTTGTTGCGACAATGGGTACAGCAGTTACAAAACACCAGCTTAATTTAATTCAAAAACTAGCGCCTAATATAACGCTTATGTTTGATGGAGATAAAGCAGGTGAAAAAGCAACTAATGCATTTATTGAACTTGCTAATGGAAACGATAGTAATATAAAGGTAGTAAGACTAGAAGATAATTTAGATCCAGATGAATATATACTTACAAAAGGAAAAGACAAAATGATTTATAATTTGTCTCATGCACAAAGTGTATATGATTATAAATTATCTAGTTATAAAGAAAATATTGATTTTAATGATAGTAAAGAAGTATCTAACTATATAAATGTTATGATAAAAGAATTTGAAAAAATAGATGATGATATAGTAAGAGAAATAGAAATAAAAAAATTATCAGAATCAACTAATGTTTCATATGATCTAATAAAATCAAAATTAAAAGAAAAAGAAAAAAATTTAATTATAACTCATAAACCAAAAAATATAAAAATAAATAAATATGAAAAAGCATCTAAGTATATTTTGTATAGAATGATAAATGATAATAATATGATACTTTATTATTTTAACAATTTATCATATTTACCAAATGATACAGAAAGAAAACTTGCAAGTGAAATAGTACTTTTTTATAAGAAGTTTAATAGTTTTAATTTAAGTGACTTTATAATATATTTAGAAGATAAAAAAGAACTAATAAATTTAGTAGTTGATATATCAGATTTAAAATATACAGAAGATGAATTAAATGATAATATTGATAATTATTTTGACGTAATTAAAGAAAGTTTGTATAATAATCAAATTAAAAAACTTACAAGTGAGTTAAAAAATGAATCAAATAGTGTAAAAAAAATAGAAATAGCACAAAGAATAGTAGATTTAAAAATGAAGGAGAGTAATAAAGATGAATGAAATAAAAACATTTGAAGAAAGAAAAGAAGAATTATTAAAAAAAGGAAAGGAAAATGGATTTTTAACATTTGAAGAACTTGCTGCATCCTTAAAAGGTTTAGATATGGACTCTGAATCATTGGATGATTTATATAACTTTTTAAATGATAATAATATTGAAGTAGTTGCAGATTCTGAGATAGATGAAGGTGGAGAATCTAGCGATGGAGATGCTGACTTACTTTTAGAAGATATTGAAATACCTAAAAACTTAAGTATTAATGATCCAGTTAGAATGTATCTAAAAGAGATAGGTAAAATAAGTCTTTTATCACTTGATGAAGAACTTGAATTATCAAAAAGAATAGATGAAGGTGATGAAGAAGCAAAGGCAATACTTGCTGAATCTAACCTAAGACTTGTTGTATCAATTGCTAAAAGATATGTAGGTAGAAATTTATCATTCTTAGATTTAATACAAGAAGGTAATATTGGACTTATGAAAGCAGTAGATAAATTTGATTCATCTAAAGGATATAGATTTTCAACATATGCAACATGGTGGATTCGTCAAGCAATAACAAGAGCAATTGCTGACCAAGCAAAAACAATAAGAGTACCAGTTCATATGGTAGAAACTATTAATAAATTAAAAAGAGTTCAAAGACAAATGACTCTAGAACTAGATAGAGAACCAACAGAAGAAGAACTTGCTAAAGCACTTAATACAACAGAAGATAAAGTAAGAGAAATAATTAAAATATCTTTGGATCCACTATCACTTGAAACTCCAATTGGTGAAGAAGATGATTCACACTTAGGAGATTTCGTTAAAGATGAGAATAGTTTAAGCCCTGAAGAATATGCAATTAATGAAGTTCTTAAAGATGAAATTTCAGAATTATTACTAACTTTAACAGAAAGAGAAGAACAGGTTATAAAACTTAGATTTGGTTTAATAGATGGAACTTGTAGAACATTAGAAGAAGTTGGAACTATATTTGGTGTTACAAGAGAAAGAATTAGACAAATAGAAGCAAAAGCTCTTAGAAAATTACGTCACCCATCAAGAAGTAAAAAGTTAAAGGATTATTTGGTTGATTAATATGAGACTTTCAAAAAGATTAAAAACTATATCTGAATTTATAGATAAAGAAGACAAAATTATAGATATTGGTTGTGATCATGCACTACTTGATATCTATATTAAAGAAAATATAAAAAATGATGTTGTAATAGCATCTGATATTCACGAGGGTGCACTCTCTCAAGCTAAAAAAAATATTACAAAACATTCTCTTGATGGAATTATTGAATTAAGATTAGGTGATGGACTTGATGTTATTGATAATGGTGAAGTAAATACTATTATAATTGCTGGAATGGGTTATAATAATATTGTTAAAATATTAAGTAATTCAGAAAAAATGACTAGTATTGAAAAAATAATAGTACAATCTAATACAGATGTTGTAAAATTAAGAAAATTTGTAATTAAATTAGGGTTTAAGATTACTAGAGAGAAATTAGTAATGGATAAAGATATAATTTATACTGTTATTGAATTTAAAAGAGGAACAGAAAAATACGATTATAAACAAATATATTTTGGTCCAAGACTTATGGAAAATAAAGATGAATTATTTAATGAATATTATTCTAAAAAATTTCTAAAATATGAAAATTTATTATTACAATTACCAAAAAATAGCTTAGTTAGTAAGTTACATCATATGAGACTTATGAAAATAATAAAAGAAGAAGTAGAAATAAATGATAATGAAAAAGACAACTAAATTGTCTTTTTTTAAACAAAAAAACTAGGTCCATTATTATCGTAATTATAATTATTATAACTTGTTTGTGTATTACTTTCTTTAGTTTCATTATTTGTATTAATTTTATTATTTGTATTTGATTTATTAAATTCACTTGCTATTCTAAACATTGTTTTAGCATTATTTATCATTGGTTTTACTTGATAAACAATAGGAATTGCTTGATTTACTATATTTAATGTTTTTTGAGTATTACTAAGTAGCCCGGCCCAATTAATAGTTTTTCTAGCAAATGGCATAGCTGCTCTAGCAGGCATATAAAATTGACTTGGATTAAACACTATAATATACCTCCTTTTTGTATATTATATGAACAATATAAAAAAATTGTTTAAAAAAATTTTATATTATGATATAATACTAATATAGAATATATAGAATAATAGGTGGTCTTATGAAAAAGGGAAAAAAAATAAATAAGAAAGTTAATGAAAATAGTGGAAAAGAATCAATATTTTCAAAAATTATATCGTGGATTTCTGATGGACTATTATTTATAGTATTATTACCATTTAATTTATTTAAATATCTAAATTTAGGATTTTATTACATAATGAAATGGATGATTAGAGAAACTCCAGAAAAAGAAAAACAACGTTTAGAAAAAGAAAAAGCTAAAAAAGAAGAATTACAAAAAGAAAGAGAAAGAGCAAAGGAGTATATTAAAGAACAGTCTGAAATACAAAAAACAGATCTTAAATTTGCTAAAGATATTAATAATGAGCCTATCGTTCATAAAGATGTAAAACTTACAAGAGCAGAACAAAAAGAGGAACATAGAATTGCAAAAGAAAAAATTAGAAGAGAAAAATTAAGACAAAAAGAAGAAGCAAAAAAAGAAAAGAAAAGTGTTTTAGAAGAATTTAAAAAGAGAAATTTCTTTGGTAGAAGAAGACAGCAAAAATTAGAGAAGAAAAGACAGATTTTAGCACTTGATGTAAATTCTGCAGATGCTAATAGAAGTAATGAAAAAATAACATTTAAGTATGTTGGTAAAAATCCTGAAGGTAAAATAGAAAAAGGTAGATTTAGAGGATATTCAAAACTTGATGTACACTCATATTTATTATCAGAAGGTTATGAAGTGTATGAAATAAATGCAGTTGGTAAAAGTATATTTACGAAAGATATTTCAATTACAAAACCAATGAAAAAGTCAATATTAGTTTTTTATTTAACACAGTTATCTACATATTTAAAAGCAGGTATTCCAATAGTTGATGCAATGAAAATACTTGCTAAACAAGCAAAAACAAAAACAGAAAAAGATATATGGAAGTCTATAGTATATGAATTATCTATGGGAGCAACTTTATCTGAAGCAATGATTAGATCTGGAAATGTATTTCCAAAATTATTAATTAACATGGTTAAAACAGCAGAAATGACAGGTGATCTTTCGCAAGTACTAGATGAACAAGCAGAGTATTATAGATCTGTTGAAAAATCTAGAAAAGAAATGGTGAATGCAATGATGTATCCAATCTTTGTATTTGTATTCGCTATCATTATAGTTACCTATATAATTGTTTCAGTTGTACCTCAATTTGTTAGTATTTATGATAGTTTGGGTGCTGATTTACCAGGAATAACAAAATTTATTATAAATTTAAGTAATTTTATTAGAACAAAATATTTGATTATTATATTAGTAATATTTGTTTTGGTATTTGGATTTATATTTGCATTTAAAAAGAGTGTTGAATTTAAATCAAGTGTTCAATATTTACTTATGCATTTACCTGTAATAGGAGATATCATTATATATAATGAAATGACAATGTTTTCTAAAACATTTGCAACATTAATTAATAATAATATATTCATTACTGATAGTATGGATATACTTGGTAGAATTACTGATAATGAAATATATAAAGGTATAATATTTGATGCAGTTACATCATTATCAAAAGGTGATAATTTGTCTTCTGCGTTTAATGATAACTGGGCATTTCCAGATATAGCATATCAAATGATTGTAACAGGTGAAAAAACTGGTCAATTAGGTCTTATGATGGAAAAAGTAGCAGAGTATTATCAAGAAGAGCATTTTAATGCAATGGCAAGAATTAAAGCTTTAGTAGAACCATTAATGATCATATTCTTAGCTGTTATAGTTGGTGGTATTTTACTTGCAGTTATTATACCAATGTTTAGTATGTATCAAGATATTATATAGAAGGAGAAAATATGGAAATAGTAGTAGAACGATTGCAAGGACATAATATCAAACCTTCGGTGCAGCGCATTGCTATCATGAAATACCTTATGGAGCACCGCACACATCCGACGGTAGACGAGATTTATACAGCACTGTCTCCTACTATACCGACGCTCTCAAAAACAACAGTTTACAACACACTGAAAATTTTGAGCGAACAAGGAGCTGCACAGACGCTGACCATTGATGAGCGTAACACATGTTATGATGCCGACACTACTCCACATGCACATTTCCTGTGCAAACGCTGTGGTAAAGTTTATGATCTGGCGTGCAATGACACTGTAAGACAAGTGGTAGATACAGATATGGATGGACACGAAGTGCAGGAAATCCACTATTATTACAAAGGAATCTGTAAACAATGTAAAGAAGACTAACGTTTTATTATAAGAACAAACGAATAACTAATTCAATTAAATCAAAAAGAAAATGAAAAAATTTAGATGTACTGTATGCGGTTACGTATATGAAGGTGATGCCGCTCCTGAGAAATGCCCGTTGTGTAAAGCTCCTGCAAGCAAGTTCGTAGAAGTTGTAGAAACTACAGAAGATGGTCCTCTTTCTTTTGCTGACGAACATGTAATCGGTGTAGCTAAAGGTTGTGATGACGAAATGATCAAAGACTTGAACAATCACTTCATGGGCGAATGTACAGAAGTTGGTATGTACTTGGCAATGAGCCGTCAGGCTGACCGCGAAGGTTACCCCGAAGTAGCTGAAGCTTTCAAACGTTATGCTTGGGAAGAAGCAGAACACGCTTCTAAATTTGCTGAACTGTTGGGTGACTGTGTATGGGATACCAAAACTAACCTCGAAAAGAGAATGAATGCCGAATCTGGTGCTTGCGAAGACAAGAAGCGTATTGCTACTCGCGCAAAAGCTTTGAATCTGGATGCTATCCATGACACTGTTCATGAAATGGCTAAAGATGAAGCTCGCCACGGTAAAGGTTTCGAAGGACTCTACAACCGTTACTTCAAGAAATAATGTGGATTTAATCCAATCCTCAAGGGGCTGTGCGAAAGTACAGCCTCTTTTTTTTATTTTTGATGTCACGTTCGTCTTACACGTTCGTCTTAGTTATGTAAATGGAACTCAAACAATTTAAAATATCCGTTCTACCCCTCCGCAATAAACTATTGAATTATGCGCGGAAGTTGACCGAAAGTCCGGACGATGCAGAAGATGCCGTACAGGAAGTCCTGCTCAAGCTATGGAATAAAAGGCTTGAACTGGAACAGTACCGAAGTATTGAAGCATTCGCCATGACCATGACACATAATCTCTGTATGGATATGTGGCGTACTAAACATACAACCAACGTACCATTGGAATATGTGCAAGATGCCACCCCCAGCGGAACACCGGAACGGTTGCTTGAAATAAAAGACGAAATTCGCCTGATGCATGAGATTATCAATTCACTGCCCGACTTGCAGCGCACCATCATGCGGATGAAGGATATCGAAGAGTACGAAACAGAAGAAATTGCCGACATCACAGGTTGTAATCCGGAGGCTATCCGAAGTAACCTGTCGAGAGCACGAAAGAAAGTGAGGGAAATTTACATGCAAACCATACAAGAAAAAATAAGGAGGAAACAAGCATGAAGATAGAAGAATTAATAGATCGCTATTTTGAGGGACAGACCTCATGTAACGAGGAACGCGAACTGCGCCGTTTCTTCACACAAGAGAATATACCGGAATCCCTACAAGTATACCGTCCCCTGTTTGCCTGCTTGGACCAGGAAGCAAAAGCATTCCGGAAAGAAAGTATCCCTGCTAAAAAACTCTCTTTCCATCGACGCTTCATTTATATGACCGGGGGAATAGCTGCCGGACTATTATTACTTATCGGTATTGCAGGTACACAACGTTATCTTCATGCCACTCCGGATAACTATGTCATCATTGACGGTAAACAATACACCGATGAGAACCTTGTACGTGAACAAGCCCTTGCCGCTTTCCGCGATATGCGGACTACGGAAGATGAAGTACTTGACCTGATGTTTGAATAATAAAAATCAATAGATATGATTATGAAAAAGCTCATTCGTACCCTGCTATGCTGCCTGCTGTTTCTACTCAGCACCGGTATGTACGCCCAAAAGGGGCTACAAATAGCTTCCGTAT
>ERZ773192.1736-NODE-1736-length-20580-cov-6.253301_pt1 | contig 20580 bp, 9 predicted proteins | sample MGYA00581010_ERZ773192 | MGnify/ENA primary metagenome ERZ773192 (study PRJEB29015, sample SAMEA2737741) | human gut metagenome | biome: human gut; feature: human-associated habitat; material: faeces | place: China | collected 2012 ...
TAATTGTTTGCTTTTATAGACTCTTCTTCTTGCTTGCTCATTTGTTTCTCTAATGTTTAATGTTAATTCTCTTTTTTCCATATTTTATCCTTTCTATGGTATAACAATAATTTTTCAGCTACCATTTCCGTTCAAAATCTTTGCCCTTATTATAACTCTACCTCGCATATATGTCAAAGCTTTTTTTCAATATTATTACTAGATTATTACATTTAAGTTTCATAAATAATTTTGACTATTGATTTGCTCATAATTATGTATTTTCGCCCAAAAAGGGGCGTCCCTATTGGGCGAAAGTTTATATTATTACTTCTATATTGTATACTCCATTTTCTCCTATTTTAATTTGTTTTTCTGGTATTTCTTCTCCATTACATATCATTTGTTTTACAATAGTTGTATTGCTTATGCTTGTGATGTTGGCAGTATTTTCTCCTGTTTTTTCGCTGTTTTTATTTAGACCTAAAATAATGTTTCCACGTGCTACTTTTATATTTAATACGCTGTTTTTGTATTTATATTTTATTTCATAATTGTCCCAATTTTGTGGTATGTGTGGTTCTATTTTTAGATATCCGTTTTCTATATTTAATCCTAAAATATATTTTATTCCTGCAATATACATCCAACTGCTTGAACCTGTATACCACGTCCAACCTCCACGGCCAGCTAGGTTTCCTTGTCCATACACATCTGCTGCTATTACATATGGTTCTACTTTGTATTTACTACTTTCGTCTTTGGTACGAGCATGTTCTATTGGGTTTATCATTCTAAAGTTTTCATATGCTTTGTCATTTAAGTTCAGCATGGTTTGAGCAATTATCGTCCAAGTTGCAGCATGAGTGTATTGTCCTCCATTTTCTCTTGTTCCCGGCAAATATGCCTTTATATATCCAGGTTCTAACTTGCTTTTTTCGAATGGTGGGTCTAACAATTTTATTATTCCTATTTCCTTGTCTACTAAATGGTTTTCTAGGCTTTCCATTGCTATATATTTTTTGTCATTATTGCCTGCTCCAGAAATTGTTGCCCAACTTTGTGATATGCTGTCTATTTTGCATTCTTCGTTTTGCAAACTTCCGAGTGCATCTCCATCATCTGTAAAGGCTCTTTTATACCATCTACCATCCCAAGCATTGTTATTTAATGCTCTTTTTAGCTCTTCCATTATAAACTGATATTTTTCTTTCTTCTCGAAATTTCCCATTCTTTCACAAATAGGAATAAATTCTTTTAACACAGCATACATGAAGAAACCAAGCCATACACTCTCACCTTTACCTTTTGCTCCGACATTGCTCATTCCATCGTTCCAATCTCCCGTACCGATTTTAGGCAGACCATGTTCTCCAAAATTTCCTATTCCAGTTTGATTTAATCCTGCTTTTCCAAGATTGTCCGTTTCTCCTTTATTCTGTTCTGCATCTTGTTCATATTTTCCTACTTTTATTTTTTCAACTTCATTATCTTCTATTCCAATTGCCTTTTCTATTGCTCTTATGCAGTGTTTGTATACACTTTCTTTAAATTCTGCGTCTTTGTATAAATCATACCTTTCATTTTCGTTTTCAGATAATCGTAGTCCGTCTTTGTACGACGGGTTTTCTTCTAAAATTTCATAATCTCCGGTAAAGGAAATGTAGTCTGCGACTACGTATGGAAGCCACAACAAGTCATCAGAGATTCTGGTTCGTATTCCCTTATCAGTTTCTTCGTGCCACCAGTGTTCAACATCTCCTTCAATAAATTGATGTCTGCAATTTCTTAATATTTGTTCTCTTGCAATGTTTGGTTCTACATATTTTATAAGCATACAATCTTGAAGTTGGTCTCTGAAACCATATGCACCACCAGATTGATAGAACCCAGTCTTGCCATACATTCTAGAGCTTATTGTCTGGTATATTAACCAACCATTTAACAATATATTTGTAGATTCCATTGGCGTGTTTATTTGCAATTTGTTTACTAGCTGTTCCCAATGTCTTCTTATATTTATATATTCATTTTTGCAGTTATTTACATTTGAATACTTATATGCCAAGTCTTGATATTCTTCTTTGTTTGACGCATCTCCTAAAGTGAATACTATTTCCTTTGTTGAATATGCTTCTATTGTTACATTTATTTGAATTGCGACTATTCCATCCTCTCCAAATGAATTTTCTCTGTTTAGAGCAAGTTCATCTAGTCCAACTGGATTTTCTAGTGTCGAATTTTTTAGGAACGATGTTTTACTTCCAGTGTATGAGCTTATTTTTTCACTGCACCCGATAAAGACTTGATTATTATTTTTTTCATCTGATAAATTTTTTACTAGCATAATGTTTGACGCATTATTCATTTCTAACTGTAGAAATCCATTGCTTTTTATCTCGTCCTCACCTAAAACGGGCTTTATATAATAAATTAATTTTAAATTTTTACGCTGAGGATTTTTGTTTTCTAAGGTTATTAAATTTACTTTAATATTGTCGTTTTCTGGCACGAACATATCAACAGTCTGCCTTATTCTCGAAGAACTATGAATATATTTTGCATAGCCAAATCCATACACTACAAAATAATCGTTATTGTCTGGCATAGGATTAAATCCCAGCGACCACTTTCTGCCTGTATCCATGTCTTTTGCATATATTATTTCTGATGGAGTGTCTAGCACTTGATCATTTGACCATGCTGTAATTCTGTTTAGTCTACTGTTCTTGTACCAAGTATATCCTCCCATATTCTCTGTTGTTAATGTTCCAAAGGTTTTATTGGCTAAAACATGGCTCCACACCGTCGGTAGCTTACGGGTTTTATTAACGCAAATTAAATATTCCTTGCCATCTTTAGAAAATCCGCCATATTCGTTAAAATATTTTAAAGAAGCTTCTCCCATAAAGTTTTCTTTCTCTTCATTTACTTCTATAAAATTATTTTGTTTTGCATCAAAAACAGTTTCTTTAACATTGTCTAGCATCTTGCTTTCTATATCTTCCATTTGAAGTGCTAGAGAACTGTAATAAGCATTTATTACTAAGTTTGCACGCTCTTCTAGCAATTTTTTGTCTTTCTTCTCTATATTTTCCAAGCAGAAAATTCCAGCTGGAATATTAAGCAAATATGCTAAATTTCTATTAAAAATAGCCCTTTGTATAGCGTCTTTTACATAGTTTTCGTACGACTCCTTTTCCTCATTTAATATTACTAAATCCACTTTGATATTTTTTACCCTAAAGAATTCATAAGCACTTAAAACTTCTTGAATTATATCGATATCGTTTATGTCTTTTATTTTTACCATTAATATTGGCAAGTCTCCAGATATTCCATATTTCCACAGTTCAGATACTGGGCACAGTCTATCATACGAAGCTTTTATAGAAACTTTTGGTGTAAACAGCAAATATGAAAGCATCTTCTGATATACTTCTATGTCTTTGCCCTTTATGCCTAGATATCTATTCTCCGCCTCACTCTTTGCTTTTAACAGTTCGAAGGTACGTTTCGTATTTTCGTTGTTCATGAATTTTGCCATGTTTTTTATTACTTGCTCTTTATCATATCCAACCGAAACTATTAGGTCAAATATTGCTGTTTCTTCTGGTTTTATATCAACAGTTTTCTTTAATGCAATTATTGGGTCTGTGGTGTAACCAATCTTCTTGCTAAATGGAATCGAATTTTCTACTTCACGTGGAATTTTGTAATTACATCTGCCCCACAATTTTTCTTTGTCAATTTCAAACTCCACATCTCCCAACTCATTCGACTGGCTAAATAGATTTACTGCCATATATGCATCTTTTTCACCGTTAGTGTGTGCTTTTCTCTTCACGACTATTGTGTTTATTGAGTCTATATACTCAAACGAAACAAATAAATTATTGAAGGCCTTGTGTGCAAAATCTTGCATAGCACTCGATAGTACAGGTTCTAAAAGTGCTGTTATTTCCAATACTTCTTCAGACACGCCATTATTTTTCAGTTCCAGCCTTCTTATTTCGACTGGATCATCTGTATCTACTATTATTTTTGTAACAGTTCGAATATTTTCATCATTTCTTACTATTTTGTTAGCCTCAGGTGAGAAAATTATATCGTATTTATCAGGTATTCGCAGATTTTTTGAATACGTATTCGTCCAAATGTTTTTATTACGTATATTCTTAATATAAAATTTTATTCCCTGCTCAGCCTCATCAGTTTCCTTATATCTATTAACCTGCAAATCTCCATATTTACTATAACCATTGCCATATTGGTCAAGCACGATTGTATAGTTGTCGTTTGCAATAACATTAGAAACATTCAAATTTTCGTTTATTTTGCTGTATTTTCTCTGAGTGTAATCTTCGTAGTCTACATATTTTATCTTCTCAATTTTCTCTTTTTCTTCTTTTGTAGTTATCATATTTTCTGGCATTTTTTCTTGCAATAAGATGTCGACAGCCTCAATTTCCGGATTTTGCTTAAACCTCTTTTTTATTACACCATTGTTTAATAAATTGTCTATTGAAAGCAAAATTAATCCTTGATGATGTGCCATATACGTTTTTACAGGCGTATAGCCGTTTTTCGCCCTGCCGGGTGTAAAATCTATCGACTCATAAAAGCCATACTTATTGTACATTCCCTTTTCACTTAGATTTTTTAAATTTTCTATTACTAATTTAGGTTCTTCATCAATAGCCAAAATTGAACCATATGAAGATGTTACAATCTCGTCTGAAAGTCCCCTCTTTAGCCCTAGCCAAGGTATTCCAAATGCCTTGTATTGATAATTATTATTTAAGTCTTTTAGATTGAAGGCAGCCTCAGAAATTCCCCATGGAATTCCCAATTTTTTTGCGTATTCCAGCTGACTCATTATCATAAATTTGCAAGACTCATCTAAAATACTGCCCGGGTATTGCTCGATGTTTATTGTAGGCATCAAATACTCAAACGAAGTTCCAGACCATGAGATAAGTCCTTTGTAATTATTTAGAGTCGTAAGAGTTCTGCTTAAATTATACCAATGCTTCTCCGTAATATCTTTTTTAGCAATAGCAACTAAACTTGTCTGTCTTGCCTCAGATGCAAGTAAGTCGTAATATGAGTCTGTTAGTTTATTTTCCTCTACATTGAAACCTATTGAAAATAGCCTATTCTCACTATCATACAACTTTGAAAAATCTGTGTTATTTATGAGCGAGTCTGTAACATTAATCATGAAATCTATCTTATTTAGCACATCAGGCGTTATTTGTACATTTTGTTCTTTTTCTTCACTACTTAAATTCTGATATATTTCATCATTCTTATTCTCTCTTTTTTCTATTAAAAACTGCTTTAAAACATACAAATATCCTACAAAATTTCCACTATCAACAGACGAAACATACTTTGGAATTAGTGGCTCTAATGTTTCTATATTGTACCAGTTGTACAAATGTCCATTCCATTTTGTGAGTCCGCTAATTGTTTCTAGCATTTTATATAATAAATTTAGTGTGTCCTCTAAATTTTCAAACTTTAAGTCATATGAAGCCATTACAGCAAGCAGTGCAAGCCCGATATTGGTTGAAGATGTTCTCATTACCACTTTTGGTTTTCTATCTTCTTGATAATTGTCTGGTGGCAAGAAGTTCGATTTTTGTGTTAAGTTTTCCTTAAAATATAACCAGGTTCTATATGCAACTTCTTGCAAGTATTTTTTTTCGCTTTCATCTATTTTTTCTACAGCTTTTATTTCTTTATTTGCCTTGCTAATTTTACACATTAAAGCTGGAGTTAAAAGCCAATACAAACCTATTATTAGCGCAAAATTTGCAATGCCAACATTTAAGCTTTGTACTAATATTGCAACAGCAATTCCTAATATTCCAAACAGAGTGTTTGCACTCATATTCTTGTAATATGAAAATACATCTGTTTTAGCCGTTCGTTCAGCTTCTTCTGATGTAATCCACTCTAAGAGATGTTTCTTGCTTTTCGCCATTCTGTATATTGTCTTGGTTTCTGCTTTTGTGGTTATCCATGCCTTGTCTGGAATTAACCCAATATCTAAAATTCCTCTATAAACACTAGCCTTTAAACCATCTATTGTTTTCACAAACCTTTTAGTCTTAATGTTTCCATCTTTTTTACTAATGATGCCATTTATAATATCTAGTATAGTTGGAATTAGAGAAGATATCAGTGCAAGCACAATTATTCCACACATGTTTATTTTTAATACAGTTGCTATAACCGCCGAAAATACTAGCATTGCTAGTACACTACTTTCCTGTTTACTTCTTACTATATTGCTAAATATTTTATATTTACTAAGTAATTTTAATGGATTTTGTTTTATCTCACCTTTTTTATTTTCTATTGTTTTTCCAAGCCATGGTAATATTTGATAGTCGCCTCTAATCCATCTATATAGCCTCGTTCTAAAACTTATATAGCTTGATGGATAGCCATCCATAAGCATTATGTCTGATGTTAGTGCGCATCTTAAATAGCTTCCTTCTAATAAGTCGTGGCTCAAAACCGTGTTTTCTTTAATCTCATTTGCAAGCACTTTCGAAAATATAGATAAATCGTAAATTCCTTTTCCAGTAAAAATTCCTTCATCAAAATTGTCTTGATACAAATTTGAAATTACATTTGTATATGAATCTGTCCCGCCTTCGCCAGCATATACTTGAGTAAATATGCTCTTTCTGCTCTCTACTAGTCCAACTCCAACACGTGGTTGCATTAGTGCATGCCCTGAAATTACTAGATCTCCTCTCTCGTTTACTTCTGGTTTATTTAAAATATGAGCCATTGCTCCAACAAGCTCTAATCCAGATTTCAATGTTAAATCAGTATCTGAGTCCAATGTTATAATGTATTTTACTTTTTTTATTTGTGAGATATCTATTGTATTAGCCCTAAAAGGATTTGCAATATTCCCGAGCAGATATTCATTTAATTGATTTAATAAGCCTCTCTTACGCTCCCATCCCATGTAACACTCTTCATTAGAATTCCAAATTCTTTTTCTATATACGAAATTGAAAATGTTACCATATTTTTCGTTTAGCCTTTTTGATTGCTCTATTCCTTCTCTTATAACTTCTTCATCAAACTCTTCTATTTCCTTGTTTCCAGAACTACAGTCTCCCAGCAAAGTAAAGTACAAATTTTTGCTCTTGTTTGCAATATAATAAACCTCTAATTTTTTCATTAATTCTTTAACTTTTTCTTTGCTCTTTACTATCGTAGGAATTACCACCATTGTGCTACAATTCTCTGGAATTCCGTTTTGAAAATCAATTTTCGGAATAAGCTTTGGTTTTATCACTTTACTTAGCACATATTGAATAATCTTAGAAACAATATTTTCTATTGGTAATATTGAAACCAACGCTAGAATTATTGAAAGTAATACTTTAACTAATATTGGAATATTTCCTATAAAATTACGAGCAACGTCTCCAAAGCTCTTGTACCATAACATATAATAAAAATTAATGCTCAAAATAAGTGTCAACAGTAAAGAAACTCCCCATACTGTTTCTATATAGATTTTTGCCTTTTCATCATTTGATTTTAGTGTAATCTTCTTTTCTAGCAGGCTATTCAATAAAGTTTCTTTTCCATCAGAAATTAAGTAAAACCCAATATGCATGCTCTTTTCGTTTGCTTCTGGTTTCTCACTAGCCTGCAAACTTAACTCCAAGCACTTCTTTGCAATATAAATTTCTGAAATTTTAGTCTTTTTAGAAATCTCCTGTATTGCATTTCTGTAATAGCTTTTAGTAGTACTATCCATTTTCTCATACTGCTTTGCTGGGTCTTGTTTTAGAATATCCTCTACCCTATTTATCTTTTCGAATATTTCCAAGAAATTAATTCTCGAAATTGCCTTAAGAGTCAATATACAATTTCCAACAGATACTTTCTTTACTGCAATATCAAAATGCTCTTTTTTTACAACCTCGTAGATATCGTTGCCTGTTTTTGCAACTTCGTCTTCCAAAATATTTAGATACGCATATGCCTTGCTTCCCATCTTTTTTAGTCTATATGACATATACTCTATGAACGCATTTTTTACTTGCCCATTCTCTATAAGCATAATTTTAGGTAATATTACAGTTCTGCTTTTTTTCTTTTCCTCTCCAAAATACTTGCATATAATCTCTTCTACTCTGCTCTTTTGCATTTGAGACATGTAAATTGTTTCACAAATTTCTCTTATATTTTCTATTAATGCAATCTGAATGAACAATCCAATATTCCAAATTTCATTCATGCTTAGAGTTTTTTTAGTTTGGTATGCTTGTAACATATATTCTAAATTTTCTGAATTTATCTTACCATCAGTATAAGCTACCATTTCTGTTGCAAGCACATAAACACGTGCAAAGCCCTTGAACCTGCCATTTGCAAGTCCCAGAAAATCTGTATATTTCTTTAACGTTAACTCTTTACTTATATTTTTTACAATTTCTTCTATTACATATAAATTATCTAGAATCCACTCTCCTGCTGGATGTATTGGTATTCCCTGCTTTATTTGTTCATTCAATAATTTATAAATTTCTTTAATAACAAAAAAATTTTCTTTAAGTCTTGGAATTGGATACGTATCCTTCGCCGATTTTTCGGTTAAAATATGGTCAGAAGCAATTTTTTCTAAATATTGCTCCAATTGGTATCTATCTAAAACGGTTCCTTTAATATTTAATTTCTTTTTTTCCTTCAAAAAAATCCACTCCTTGGAATATGTTTTACACATATTTTCTCCAAAAAGTGGATAGTTTATTCTATTTTTACTATAAATCTCTATTTCTCTTTATTTGTATATACGATACTACTGCAATTAATGCAAGTGCAAGCACTGCTATTGCTACATCTAATTCTCCTGTTTGAGGTAATTTTGTATTACTTTGTGTATTGTCTACTGTTATAGTATTTTCAACTACTTCTATGTCATTAGTAACATTTCCAATTACGATTGTATTTTCTACTGTGTTATTTTTGTCGTCTTTTTTGTTGTCATCATCCTTTTTGTCATCGTCTGGAACTACTGTACCAGTTACAGAAAATTTTAATGTTTGATCATCTAATTTTACAGTATCTTCTGCAACAGATGATAAGCTTGTAAATTTAATTTCTGTATCTTGACTTTTTAAGTTTGTTTTTACTTTTAATTTGATAATTCCTATTATTTGATTTTTGCTTGTTCCACTATTTATTGTTGCTAAAAATGTTCCTTTTTTTGCTGTTTCTTCATCATTATAAGCTATTGACCAGTTGTTTTGTGAAGATATATCATCTGATGTAACTTTTTCAAATACATTTTCATCATATTCAAGTTTTCCACCAAATGTATTTATTCCATCTTGTCCCATTTTTATATCTGATAACTCAAGTGTAATAGTAATTTCTTCACCTTCATTTAATTTTGTAGAACTAGGTGTTGGTGTAAATACTAAACTTCTTTCAGTAGTATCTGTTTCTCCTGCTTGCTCATCTGCTTGAGTAGAAATTTTAGTATTTATTTCATTCTCGTCTGTACCAGATGTTGCAGCTTTAACAGCCCATGTCTTGCTGGTTAATAATGATATAATTAATAAGCTTAAAATAATTTTAGATTTACGCATTTTTTCTTTTATTCCTCCTTTTAGGCAAATTTATTTAATAACTTACAGCTATTGTTCCAATATTCTCATTGCCTTTTTTATCATATGCTAAAAATGTATATTCAGCATTTCCACCTGTTACAATATGGCTTCCTTCCGGCTCATAACTAAATGTACTATTTGGAAGTACTATGTATGCAAATTTATCTTTGCCTTCTGTAATTTGCCATTTTATTCTCCAATGTGTAGAGTCTATGGCTTCTTTGTACAATACAAGTTTTATTTCGCTTCCATTATTTATACTATCTATAGTTACATCTTTTACTGTTGCATTTCCTGCATTATCATATGCAATAAAGCTGTAAACTCCGTTTTCATATATTTCTATGCTTCCACTCGAGTTTGTAACCCTCTTGCCATCTGGTAATGTAATATTCGAAATTCCACTCTGTTCATCAGAAGATACCCATGAAATCTGTATTCCTCCATCATCTGCTGAGTCAACTGTTAAGTCTAAATTTGGATTAATTTTATCTATATTTGTAACTTGGTGTTCTACTAAAATTCCATTCCCTATTTTATCATATGCTAAAAATATATAATTTCCATTTTCAGTTACTATATAACTGCCTTGTTTATCTGTTACGTTTTCAGAACTTGGTAAAATTACATTTTGCAATCCACTTTGATAATCATCGGCTTTCCAATTTAATGTAATTTCTCCATTTGTCCATTTATCAGTATCTTGAGTTACTTCTAAAATTGGATTTATCATATCCACATTACTTACATTTATACTAAGTTCTCTCGTGTTTCCAACTCTGTCATAAATAACAAATGAATAATCTCCCATTTGTGAAACAGTAAATTCTCCTGTTGCATTTGTTGAAAATGTTGAATCTGGCAATAATATTTTTGAAAATCCACTCTGTAGGTCAAATGCTTTCCAAGAAATTTTTATTTTTTCATCTGTAAGTCTATTCTCTTGTAATGATAATACTCCTTCTGGCATTATTTTGTCAATATTATTTATATTTTCTGTCAAAATTTTGCTATTTCCAACATTATCATATAATGTAAATGTATATGTTCCATTATCTGTAACAGTGAAATCTCCACTCGCATCTGTAGTTGATGTACCATCTGGCAATACAACTCTGTTAAATCCACTTTGTGAGTCCGATGCAGTCCAATGTATTTTTACATAGTCTATTACCCAGTCAGTTGGATTATGGCTCAAGCTTCCCGTTGGCGGTGTTTTATCAATATTTGTTACTGTTTCTTGTAATGTTAATGTATTTCCTGCAACATCATATACTACAAATGTATATGTTCCATTTTGTGATACTGTGTAATCTCCTGTTGCTGTTGTTTTTATTGTTTTTATTGTTCCATCTGGTAACTTTATTTGTTTAACTCCACTATTTGCATCTGCCACACTCCAATGTATTTTCACATCTGTGTTTACCCATTGTGTTGGATTGTGGCTTAAGCTTCCTGTTGGTGCTGTTTTGTCTATATTATTTATTGTTACAGTATAATTTCTTGTATTTCCAACATTATCTTCTAATACAAATGTATATGAGCCATTAGCTGGTACTACATATATAGTTGATACACTATAAATATAACTTCCATCTGGCTTTTTAATCCTTTTCACACCACTCATATCATCAGTCGTATTTAATGTAATAGTTACATCTCCATTAGTCCAATTAGTAGGATTTATTGAATGTGTACCTGTAGGTGCCGTTACATCTTTATTAACATTAAAATATACAGTAACAGGCACCGACATGTTTCCACAGTTATCTGCTGCCCATACTTGAAAAAAATGTTGCCCATTTGATATGTTGTTTGGAATAGTAAATGATGTATGAAAATATTTTTCACTACCATTTGGTCTCAGATTATTGGCAATAACCATTTCCTCTCCACCATCTATGGCATATTTTACTATTACAATGTCTCCATTATCAATGTCGTTTACATAGCCTTGTACATCAACTACTTCCCCTTGATAATAACTATTTTTTAATTGACTAGTTACTCTTATTGTAGGTGGTGTATTTAACGTTCCAATACCAATAGCTACTGAAAAGATAAGTTTTTCTCCGTTTTGAATAGTTCTATTTTTCCAAGAGAAAGCCATACCAGAGTCTCCCTGTCTTTCTGTTGTACTTCCATAAACATAAGTTTGTGAATTATTCCATTTATTTTCTTCTCTAATTTGAAATTGTCCAAACCAATATGTATCAACATCTGTTACACCATATGAATTTCTGCCAAGAAAAGTAAAAGTGTATTTTGTCCCATCAGTCATTGTAAAACCTCTATTACCACTTAAATTAGTAATTGGCGCATAGTCATTGTCCGCAATTTGAATATCTGCATATGTTGCAATTCCTATTGTTTTTGCAGAACCAGATGTATTTGTTGCTTCAAATGAGATTTTTACATAATTTCCATTACTTATATATGATAGTTTTGTTTGAACACTTACTCCATTTAATGAACCAGAGCAATTTTTTATATTAGCTTCAGTTCCATTAACATTTAATACCGAAAAATATCCTTTATCACTAAATGTCGTTTGAACACTGTCGCCCCATATGTTAAAGTTTGAATCTGTCATTGGATATGCATTCATAGTTATGGCTTTAGTCGTGTTAATATTAATAGCATTAAGGAGAATAACAATTGTAAACATTGCTATTAATTTATATAATATCTTATGTTTATTCATATCTTTCTCCTTTCATTAATTTTATATTACATTACTTGTTATTCTAAATGGTATATTTTTATCATTTAAAGTAACACTTTTTATAATAAATCTTGTATATGTTTTTGTTCCTTTTTGTTTTTCATCAGATATTTCAAATTTGTTATCATTATTCTGTTTATTAGATACATCCACTGTTGAACTATATGACTGCCCCTCTTCTTTTCCTTGGTTAGAATTTGTAGTATTTAGCATATTTATGTTTGCATTATGTTGCCATACAGTTCCACTTCCGTTTGAATACTGAGAAACTTCTATTTGTAATCCTTGTGGGAAGTATTCCAAGACATTTACAACTTCTCCATCTTTTCTTACTAATTTAATATTACCAGTTATAGTTCCTTTTACATTAGTTGTTGCAGAATTTACTTGTATGAATTTAGAGGCATCTGACAAACTTGTATCTGAAATTAAGAAGTCTGCACCATTGGCAACTGTACTTCCATTATTCGTACGTGTAAAACTATTTATCTCAAATTCAATATGATCAATTTCGCTTGTATTTAAACGCCCCATATTAACTTGTATTGTTTCTATATTTGCATTTCCTGCCACATCATAAATAATTATAGATACCTGATGTGTTTTTGAGCTTTGTTCTATTACATCAAAATCTGCAGTATTTTCACTAGAATTTAACTCTTTATATAATTTTCCATCTATATATAATTGATATTTTGCTGTTCCTGATAAATTCTCCTCTGATGAAGCTTGTATGTGGAACGTTTTTCCTGTTATCTGGCTTGCTACTAATTGTATATTTTGAGGAACTGTTTTATCTATTTTTACTATTTGTGTAGCACCTTCTGATTTATTACCTGCCACATCATATTCATATATTGTAATTGTATAAATTCCTTCATTTACAATCGCCATCTCTTGTCCATTTGTTTTACTTTCTGGCACGGTTACTGCACCGCTTACTTCATATGTTGCATGGCTAACTCCAGAACCACCTTCATCTTCTGTAGATTCTATTATTCTTAGGTTTACATCTCCTTTATACCATTCATTATCTTCGTTGTCTTTTTCACCTTTTACAATTTGTAATACTGGTGCAGTAGGAGCTGTTTTATCAATTTTTACTCTTAATGATGATTGGCTTTCATTTCCCACATCATCTCTATTTATAACTGTAATTGTATATAATCCTTCTTGAGTAATTGTTAGTGGTTCAGACCTTTCTTCAATGGCTACTGTTCCATCAACCTTAAACGTTGTTACTATATTTTGACCACCTTGTACAACTTCCATATAAACATTTTGGTTTGTCCAAGTATTAGACTTATATTCATTTCCATTTGCATCGTTTAATTTCAAAGTTAAACTTCCTGGTCTTTTTATTTGTTTATCTATAATGGCAGTATATTCTCTTTTTGTTACTAAACCTGCTTCATTCTCGGTTGAAACAATTAATTTTGTTTTTCCCTCGTTTTCCAACACAATCGGTAAACTTGTTCCTGCTTTAAACTCATTTGCCCCTTGTGCTTCAATTGTTACTTTGTTTCCAATTTCCTCCCTTTCCTTAACATATATATTTTGTTTAGCTGTTTCTCCAAATATGTATTCTGTTCCATCTTCACTTCCAAGTGTTGCCACTATTTCAGCATTTATTGGTGAAGTTTTATTAATTTTTACAGTCAATGTTGCAATCTCAGATTTTGTTCCAATTACAGAAACACTATAAGCTTTTACTTCATATGTTCCATCTTGTTGAATTGTTATCTTTTTATCATCGTCAATTTGTGTTTCTTGAATATTTTCTGTTCCAGTAATCTTTAATACCATATATTCAATTTTTACAGGAGATTTCTCAGGTTTATTTATCTGTAGTTCAACACTAGAAGTATACCAATTATTTTTCCCTTGTTCTCCAGATAAAACACTTATAATTGGAGCTGTTGGGATCTTTTTCCCATCAATATCCAATTTTCCATAAACAACATATTTTATTAAAATACTAACATCTTTTTGTGTAATCTCTCCGTCTCCGTCAACATCTATTGCTGTTGCATTTATCCCAGATAATTGGTGAGCTTCAAGTCCAACAACATGTTTTATTGCTTTACTTATTTCATACTGAGAAATTTCTCCATCACCATTTATATCTCCAATAACACATGCAGTATACTCATTCTCTATGTTATCAAAACGAATTTTCATTCCAGTTCCAATAACTCCATTTTTCATCTCAGTAGTACCATTCTTGGTATAAACATGAACTTTTTCTTTCTCCAAATTAAATTGTTGCTTGAATTCTTCAATATCTGTTTTAGGTATAATTCTGCTTATTGTTAAGCTTTTTTGTGAAATCGCATATTCTTCACTCTCTAGCGCAACATTAATAGTATCAGCATTTACTCTAGAAAAAATGCTAATATTAATGCAAATCAATATAAATATTGCTAGAATTCTTACTCCCTTTCTTCTCATTTTTATTCTTGCTCTCCCTTCTTGGTACAAATTTGGTTAAAAATTGTAAATTTCTTTTATTTCATACATTTATACTTTTTATATTTATATATATTATAGTAAATAACTAAAAGTCTTTCAAGGCGGAAAATATTGGTATTTCTAGCTTTGTGCCATACTTGCATACGGATATTGTATTTGCTAAAATTTATTACATTTATGTTACATTTTTAGACCATTTTTCTTATTTCTTTAGGGAATACTAGCTTTTAAAGCACAAAAAAACACCTATTGGAAAATGTTTTACACATTTTTCCTTTTAGGTGGATAATTTTTATTATATTATTGTACTGATGTATTTGTTGTATCATTATTTGAATTTCCAACATATTCAGCTTTTCCAAATCCAAGTATCATTTGGAATATTGGGCTTAATAGTAAAAGTCCAAATATAAATGCTGTTGATTGATTAAATGCCTTGCCTAGTTTTACCATAGAAACTATTGATAAAGCAAGTATTATAATCCAGCCAATAACTGGTATAGCTGATAATAAATATAATAACAATAACCATGGTGAAAGTCCTATTATTTTATATAGAACAACTACATTATATATTGGAATTAATGCTTTCCATCCTTCTTGACCAGCTTTAACAAATATTTTCCATTGTGCAACAATTATAAGTACATAAAAAGCTACAAAAATCATGCTATATGTACTTATTAAAGATGCAAAAGTAGCTACTGAAGCAAATGTTGCCATATCAGCGTATGTAGAATCATACATATTAAAGTCCTCCCTTCATTTATTTTCTAAATTGAGAATATCATAAAGCTAATAAAATTTCAACATTTTTCTATATTTCTTTACTACAAAATGTTACAATTTACAACCAATGATGAATTATAATTAATAACTATCTTCCATCATCATCTCTTTGCATTCTATCATAGTCATAAGTGCTCATATTTTGAGGTTTTCTTCCTGTCCATTTACTTGCTTCTAAATCTGATACCGTAGATTTATTACTTCTGCTCTGTTGGTTTAAATATGAAAATTTCTTTTCCAGTTTACTAGCTATAGCTTGTAGCTCTTCTAAATCTCTTTGCTGTAATTCGTAACTAGAAACATGTGAAAAACTGTTAATGCTACTATCAAAACTATTTATTTTTCTAATTTTTCCAACTAAATCAACTATTTCTTCTGCTAACATTCTTTTTTTATATGCATCATTAGCTCTTGCCTGTGTTGATGACTCTTCATGTGTCTTTCCAAGAAAATTACGTATTTTATCCATAAATCCCATATAAATTCCCCCTCTTGATAAAGTTTTTATACTACTATTATACCTCTTAATACATTAATTGTCAAAATTTGTCCTATTTTCAGCGTTATTTACCTATTTATTATATTCTTAATTTCATTATTTAATGTCTTTCCTTAAAAAAATTCCATTATTCCATTATATATTCCCCATGCTAATTTTGTTTGATATTCTTCGTGCTGTAATTGCCTTTCTTCCTCTGGATTAGATAAAAAACCACATTCTACAATAACAGTTGGTATTTCTACATGTTTTATAATATACACATTGTTAATTTTTAGTGGTGTCCTCTTGTTTTCCTTTTGTATCGTCTCATTTAAACTATTTTGTATACATATAGCCAATCTTTTACCTTCTGCATTACCATCCTTAAAAAAAGTTTGCCAACCATAATATTGATTTTCTGGAATTTTATTTAAATGTATGCTAACAAATATATCTGCAGAGGAATTGTTCCCAATTCTAACTCTGTTTCTTATGTCTGAATTTTTCTTTTCTCTTAAAGTTTTCTTATCTATATCATAAATCGCACTATTGTCCGACCTTGTGAGTACAACATTTGAGCCACTTTGTTCTAATAACTGTTGTAATTTTAATGCAATCTTTAAATTAATTTCTGCTTCACTAACACCATTACAACTCACTGCTCCACCATCTTCGCCACCATGTCCCGCATCTACAATTATAGTTTTACTACTTACAGGAGTAGCCATTGTTGCAACAGTTTTGTTTGTATTTATGTTACTTGCTGTTTGAAGCACAAACATACCAATAGGCAAAAATATTGCAAGTGTTAAAAATATTATTCTTTTTTTATTAATTACAAACATAAAAATCTCCTATGAAAATATTAATTATTTTTAATATATTCATAAGAGATATGTTTTATAACAATTTAATTATAGTATTTTTTTAAACTCTTCCAACATAGCTTCAAATTTTTTTAGTCTATCTTCAAAAATTTGTTCTGGATTATCAGCGGTTTTTAAATCAGGTAATTCAAAATACCTGCTCGTCATATACGAAGCTATATATCCCTCTGTTAACTAAAAAAAGATACATGTTAAGTAATTTATAACTTAATACGTATCTTTTTATAAAATCTATATCTAGAAGTTCAATAAAGAAAGTATATCTGTTATATCACCAAATGAAACCTTTAATATACTTGATAATACAATAGCTAATATAACTATTATTGCACTAAATACTCCTGTTGTTGCTAAAACTAATGTATCTGTGCTTTCAACTTCTAATGTATCTCTAAATGCATTTATTAATGTAAATGATGCATAAACTGTGCATGCATACCATACTAATAGTCCAAGTGGTGCATATATTAATGAAAGTATTAATTTTAATACGCTTCCTACTGCATATATAATTGCTGTATTGTTTATCATAGATAAATTACTTGTATATTCCTTTGGACTTTTTACTATTTTAGCTATTATAAATAGCACTAAAGCAATCAATGCAATTACTATGGCTGATATTACTACTGTTTTTAAGAATCCTGTAAATAATTCTGCATTTTTTATTGCGTCCCATCTCATCTCACTTAATTCTGATGAACTGTAATAACTATACCAGCCTTTTTTTGAATATTTTGTACATATTGATATTACTGATGAAATTGTGCTTATTAAAGCCATTACAGCTGATATAATTGCTAATTTTATTCCTGATTTTTTTAAATCTTCTTCCTGTGATTTTTCTATTACTGTTGTTACAGGATTTTTTAATTTTTCTAATAAATTTCCAAACATTTTATTACTCCTTTTATTTCACATCTTTATAATTTGTATATTTTTTATAACTTACTATTGAAATTATTGCTATTAATGCAATTATACTGATAACAGTATAATTCATACCTGTTTGTGGGATATTGCCAGTTGCTGTTGTATTATCTTTCTTCTCATTATTTTGGTTGTTATCTTTATTTGTATCATTTTTGCTTGTATTATCTTTGTTTGTATTGTCTTTATTCGTATTATCCTTGTTTGTGTCATCTTGTTTTTGGTCATCTTTGTTATCTGGTACATTTTCACTTAAAGAACCGTTTGCATATAATGAATATTCACTATATTGAATGTTTATATTTGGACAACTTAGTACAGCTACATTTCCTACTGCATCTTTTAAATCTCCACCTTTTAAATTAACTGCACTTATTGTACCCTTGTCTTCATCTTTTATTGTATAAGAATATGATATTGTTGACCCACCAAGAACTCCGTTTGTTAATTCAATTTCTTTCGAATCTCCAAATTTTATTACCAAGCTTGGCATTGTGTTTCCAACAAGATTTTCACTGAATTTTACATTGATTATAATCTTTGTATTAGCTGGTGCAATATATGACTTTGTATTGGTATCTCTTGTACAATTCTTTATACTATCCTCAGAGATTTCAATTTCTTCTACTGCAGGTGCTGTTACATCATCACCAGTATCTTTTTTATCCCAGTTAGCAATATAATCAAATTTTATATTATTTTCTTCAGCAAATTCTTTTGATTTCATTCCATCGTTTCCGTAAATTGTTAAATTGCTACTGTTCTTAAAGTTGTTATAAGGTATTGAAACAACTGAATCAGGTATTAGTATTTTTTCCAGTTTGTAACATCCCGAAAATGCATACTCTCCTATTGAAGTTACATTATCATTTAATTTTAGTTCTTTTAAGCTTGAACATCCCCAAAATGCACTACCACCAATTGTTGTTACTGTTTTTGATAATTCTATTTCAGTTAATCCCGAGCAATTAACAAACATTTCATAAGGTATTTCTGTTACTCCTTCAGGAATAACAATCTTTTTAATTCCTGAACAATTCATAAATATTCCAGTACCAATATTCGTTGTTCCTTGATTTAAAGTTACCTCTGATAAACCAGTACAATCCTCAAAAGCAAAGTTTCCTATCTGTATTACATTTCCCGGAATATTTATTTTTTTTATTCCAGAGCATCCTTCAAAAGCACTATATTTTATTCTTTCTAGTGTATTAGGTATTACAACTTCTGTTATACCTTTTTTATTTTTGAATATTTCTGCTTTTAATGATATAACATTTTTTCCGTCTATTGTTGATGGAATTTCAACTTTTCCAGAAATTGCATTTGTATTACATCCTAAGTTTACAACATTTCCAGACTTATCAAGTTCATATTGCCATTCTATTCCTTGACTCTCATCCTTCCATGTTAGTGTATCTGCTTTTACAATAGATGGTAGCAAAATTATTAATAGTAAAATTACAGCTATTATTATTAATTGATAAGTTTTTTTCATTATTATTTTCCCCTTTCATTTTTATTATTTCGTTTACTTTCAATTAAACTATAATGTTTCAGTTAAAGAATATCATTCTTTCTTTTTTTTCACAAGCCTTGTTAAAGGCTTAATATATATATATATATATATATACTCTCGCAAGGGTTTGCGGGTTTTATTACATTTTCATTACATTTTTTATTTTAGACTAGAATTGTAAACTCAATTTTCAATATTAAAATAATAAAAATCTCATTAAGTTCATCACTTAACAAGATTTTCATACATATTTTATATTCGTTTTAATAAATTTAACCTATAATTTTTTTTACTTCCTCGATGCTTAATTCTACAATTTCCGCTATTTTTTCAATTGGGGTATTTAAAGAATATAATTTCTTTACAATTTCTATTTCCTTATCTCTTTTTCCTTCTTTCCTGCCCTCTTCTTTTCCTAATTCTCTATTTGTATCCATTTCAACATTATATCTCATTATACTCCATTCACGCTCTTCATATTTGGCAACTTCTTCTGGATTTTGACTTAATTTATTTAATTCTTTTACTGTTTTATTTATTTCTTCATTTTCTTGTGCCGACATTGTTACCTTCTCCTCCTTACTTCCATCTATCAACCACAGCCATTGTTCTAGCTTTGTGTTACAGTCTGGATTTTTTTCTTTAAATTTTGGAAGTTCTATAAAGTGCATTTCAAATGTACTTGTTGCCTCTTCCTCTTCTTTCTTATAACCCATATTAACAAATTCTATAGGGTTTGTATCTTCATATTTCATTCTTGCTATTGAATGATATGAATTTCTTTCTAAATAATTATATTTCAATATGTTTATTGTTATTATTTTTTTCAGTTCTTTGTAATTTTGCTTAGCTTTTAATTGTTCTGCTGCAAGTTTTGATAGATATGTACTAGACCTTTCTTTTATATTATGTTCATTCGAAACTTGCATTTCTACATCTACTACTCTTTCATTATCTATATCCAATTTTAAGTCTAATATTCCAAGTTTTTCATCTGCCATATTTGGCGTTAATTCTGGGTTTTTTACTTCAACCTTATTTATATGTATATTCAAAATTGCTTCTAAGAAGTCCTTTAGCATTGAATTATTTTCTTCTCTTGCAAATATTCTTTTAAAAACATAATCTGATGTTAGTGG
>ERZ773192.1748-NODE-1748-length-20473-cov-7.653933_pt1 | contig 20473 bp, 19 predicted proteins | sample MGYA00581010_ERZ773192 | MGnify/ENA primary metagenome ERZ773192 (study PRJEB29015, sample SAMEA2737741) | human gut metagenome | biome: human gut; feature: human-associated habitat; material: faeces | place: China | collected 2012 ...
GACCGGGCGCGGAACGGACAGCCCCGAGAAGATCCAGAAGCGTCTCGTCCGCGCCAAGGTCGAGCTTCAGACCGCCGACACCTACGATTACTTTGTCATCAACGACACGGTGGAAAACGCCGTGCGCGAGATCAACGCCATCATGCTCGCCGAGCATTGCCGCCCGAGCGAGCGCATGGAGATATTGCAGTAAGATACCTAATTTAATTTATCAATCATGCCGCGCCGCGGCGAAAGGAAGTAAACGACTATGATGCTCTATCCCGCTATGAACACACTCACCAAGAATGTCCCCAACCGTTACCTGCTGGTCAACGTGGTCGCGCGCCGCGCCCGTCAGATTGCGGAGGACGCCGAGCTGGAGGGGATCCACCTGACCGAAAAGCCCGTCACCGAAGCCATCAATGAGGTCGCCGACGGCGAGATCACCGCGGCGGACATTGATACGCACATCAATAAGTAAGAACAAACGATTCGCCGGAGAGGGGGAGAAGCATGGAACAGCAGATTGCAAGGATCGCCCTCTCCGGCGTACCCTACAGTGCGGACAAGCTGTATTCCTACCTCGTCCCGCCCGAGCTGGCTGACGCCTGCCGCGCGGGCGTTCGTGTGAGCGTACCGTTTGGCCGCGGCAACCGCCGCACCGAGGGCTTTGTGCTCGAAACGCTGTGCGAAGCGGCGGACAAGCCGCTCAAGCCGGTCTTTACCGTGCTGGACGAGCAGCCGCTGCTCGACACGTCCCTGCTGCGCCTTGCCAAATGGATGAAGGCGCGCTATTTCTGCACGGTCTACGACGCGCTCAAGACCATTCTGCCCGCGGGCATCTGGTTCCGCTACCGCGAGACCTACCGCTTAGCAGACGGTGTACAGGAGAGCGACTTGTCAGCGCTTGCCGCGGCGAACCGAACGGATAAGCTGCTGCTCGAGACCATCACCGCCCGCGGCGAGCTGGAGCGCAGCGAGCTCGAGGAGCTCGGCGGCGCGCAGACGATGAAGCGGCTCAAGCTCCTGTGCGAGCAGGGCGTGCTGTACTCCGAGACGATGGCCATCCGGCAGATCAGCGACAAGTCGGTGCGTATGGTGAGCCTTGCCGTGAGCGCGGAGGACGCGCTCGCCGCGGTCGAGCCAAAACGCCGCAGCGCGCCGCTGCGCTATGCGGCAGTCGAAATGCTCTGCGCGCAGGGCACGCTCTCCTCGTCGGATATCTGCTACTATACCGGCGCGTCGCTGCAAACGCTGCGCGGGCTGGAAAAGGCGGGCATCGTCTCCTTTGCCAAGCAGGAGGTCCTGCGTGTCAGCAGGCACGAGCCCGTTGAGATGGCCCTGCCCATCGTGCTCAACGACGAGCAGCAGCAAGCCTTTGACGGACTGCTGCCGCTCATTGCCCGCCGCGAGGCGGGAGCGGCGCTGCTGCATGGCGTGACCGCCAGCGGCAAGACGCAGGTGTATATCCGCCTCATTGAGGAAACATTGGCGATGGGCCGCACGGCGATGCTGCTCGTGCCGGAGATCGCGCTCACGCCGCAGATGATGGCGAAATTTACCGCCTATTTCGGCGAGAACGTCGCCATGCTCCACAGCGGACTTCAGCTGACGGAGCGCTACGACCAGTGGAAGCGCATCCGCCGCGGCGACGTGCGGGTCGTGCTCGGCACGCGCAGCGCGGTGTTCGCGCCGCTGCCGGATCTCGGACTTATCATCATGGACGAGGAGCAGGAGCCGACCTACTGCTCGGAGAACCCGCCGCGCTACCATACGCGCGATGTCGCGCAGTTCCGCTGCGCGCAGAGCGGCGCGCTGCTGCTGCTCGGCTCGGCGACGCCGACGGTCGAGACAATGTATTACGCGCGGGAAGGGCACTATCAAGTTTTTCCACTTTACAGACGCTACAATGAAAAAGCGCTCCCCGAGGTGTTCATCGCCGATTTGCGCGACGAGCTTCGCGCGGGGAACGAGACCGCCGTCAGCGAACCGCTCCGCTCCGCGCTGGAGGAAAATCTCGCCCGCGGCGAGCAGAGCATTCTCTTTCTCAACCGCCGCGGCAGCAGCCGGATGCTGCTGTGCGGTGAGTGCGGCGAGGTGCCCGAGTGCCCGCGCTGCAGCGTTCCGATGACCTATCACAGTGCGAACGGACGGCTGATGTGCCATTACTGCGGCCACAGTGAGCCGGCCTATGACCGCTGCCCGCAATGCGGCGGCATCATGAAGCACATCGGCACCGGCACGCAGAAGGTCGAGGAGGAGCTGCACGCTCTGTTTCCTGGAGCGAAGGTCCTGCGTATGGACACCGACACGGTCGGCGCGTCGCATGGGCACGAAAAGCTCCTGCGGCAGTTTGAAGAAGAAAAGATCCCGATCCTGCTCGGCACCCAGATGGTCGCCAAGGGCCTGGATTTTGAGAACGTCACGCTGGTCGGCGTCCTCTGCGCCGACGTCTCGCTCTATATCGACAACTACCGCGCGCCGGAGCGCACGTTCAGCCTGCTCTCGCAGGTCGTGGGCCGCGCGGGCCGCGGCAGCAAGCAGGGCAGAGCGATCATTCAGACCTTCACGCCGGAAAACGAGGTCATCCGCGCGGCGGCCGCACAGGATTACGACGCGTTCTACGAAAGCGAGATCCGGATGCGGCGCCTGCGCCGCTATCCGCCGTTCGCCGACCTCTTCTCCTTTACCGTGACCGGCGCGGACGAGAGCCGCGTCATCCGCGCGGCAAAGGCGCTGCGCGACGCGCTCGGCTACGCCGTCGAACGGCGCGAGGAGCTCAAGCCGCTGAGCATCGAGGTGCTCGGTCCTGCCGGGGCGAGCGTGGTGAAGGTCAACAACCGCTACCGCTACCGAGTTTTTCTCGTCGGCAAGGGCTGTCCGGCGCTGCGCCGTCTGGTGGCGGAATATCTCTATGCGTTTTATCAACACAAGGAAAACCGCGGTCTCGACATTTTTGCCGACTGCAATGCGATACAATAGGAGGAACTGCTATGGCCATTCGTGAGATCAGAAAAAAGGGCGACCCGTGTTTGGAGAAGGTCTGCCACCCGGTGACGGAATTCAATGAGCGTCTGCACCTGCTGCTGGACGATATGCGTGAAACGCTGGAGGAGTCCGGCGGCGTCGGGCTTGCCGCGCCGCAGGTCGGCATCCTGCGCCGCGTGTGCATCGTGGAGGACAGCGAGGGCGAGATCATCGAGCTCGTGAACCCCGAGATCGTCAAGGCTGAGGGCGAGCAGACCGGCTTGGAGGGCTGCTTGAGCCTGCCCGGACGCTGGGGCATTGTCACCCGTCCCTACACCGTGCGCGTGCGTGCGCAGGACCGCGATGGCGCGGCCTTCGAGGTCGAGGATGAGGACATCACCGCCCGCTGCTTCTGCCACGAGATCGAGCATCTGGACGGACACCTGTTCAGCGAGCACTGCGACCGTCTGCTCACCGACGAGGAGCTGGAGCAGTATCTCAAGGAGCACGAGGACGAGTACGAAAGGGAAGACGACGAATGAGGATCGTATTCATGGGAACGCCCGACTTCGCAGTCGCGTCGCTCCGCCGTCTGGTGGAGGACGGGCATGAGGTCGTCGGCGTATTCACCCAGCCGGACAAGCCCAAAAACCGCGGCATGAAGCTGACCTTCTCACCTGTGAAGGAATATGCCTTAACACAAGACCTGCCGGTCTATCAGCCGCTCAAAATGCGCGACGGGGAAGCGCTCGGCATATTGCGGGAGCTTGCGCCCGAGCTGATCGTGGTCGCGGCCTACGGAAAGATCCTGCCGCAGGAGATCTTAGACCTGCCGCGATACGGCTGCATCAACGTTCACTCCTCGCTTCTGCCGAAGTACCGCGGCGCCGCGCCCATCAACTGGGCGATCCTGAACGGCGAGCGCATTACCGGCGTTTCCATCATGTATATGGTCGCGGCGCTCGACGCGGGCGATGTCATCCGCACGGTCTCGACCGAGATCGGTGAGCATGAGGACGCCGCGGCGCTGACGCTGCGGCTCTCTGAGCTTGGCGCGCAGGCGCTGAGCGAGACGATCCCGACGCTTGCGGACGGCACGGCGAAGCGCACCCCGCAGGACGAGTCGGCATTCACCTATGCGCCCATGCTCGACCGCTCGCTTTCGCCCATCGACTGGACAAGGAGCGCACGGGAGATCGACTGCCAGGTGCGCGGTCTCATTCCGTGGCCCTGTGCCGCGACGAGCGTGGACGGGAAAAGCGTCAAGGTCTACGAGACCGTTTCCGGGGAAATGACCGCCGACGCGCCCGGCACGATGCACGCGGTCAAGCGCGGCCTTTCCGTCGCCTGCGGCGACGGCAGGAGCCTCATCATCACACAGCTTCAGGCGGAGGGCGGCAAGCGCATGGCGGCTGCCGACTATCTGCGCGGTCACCCGCTCAAAACAAACGGCTAAAGGGGAGAGCTTATGCCTTACTATTCTTACGGCTACGGTTACGATTCGGCCAACCTGGTCTACCTCATTCTGCTGGTCCCGGTCCTGCTGCTGTCGCTCTATGCGCAGGCAGCGGTCAGCGGCAATTTCTCGCGTTATAGCAAGGTGACGAATCGCCGCGGACTGACCGGCGCGCAGGCGGCGGCTGGTGTGCTGCGCGCGCACGGCATCACAGACGTCGGCATTGCCCGCTGCTCAGGCAAGCTGACCGACCACTACGATCCGCGCAATAACACCATCTTTCTCTCCGACTCCGTTTACGATGCCGCCACGGTCGCGGCGGTCGGCGTTGCCGCGCATGAGGCGGGGCACGCGGTGCAGTACGCCGTGGGCTATGGCCCTGTCAAGCTGCGCAGCGCCATTGTGAAAACGACGCAGTTCAGCTCACAGGCTTCGTTCATCATTCTGATGCTCGGCCTCGTGCTCTATAGCCAGCCGATCCTGCTGCTTGGCATTGTCCTCTTCGGCGTGGTCGCGTTCTTCCAGCTCGTCACGCTGCCGGTGGAGTTCAACGCCTCCCACCGTGCGCTTGAAACGCTGGAGGGTGAGCATATCCTGGAGGACGAGGAGATGGCCGGTGCGCGAAAGGTGCTCCGCGCCGCGGCGCTGACCTATGTCGCCGCGCTGCTCTCGTCGCTGCTGCAGCTCCTGCGCTATGTTTTGATCTTCCTCAACCGCTCCGGGAATCGCCGCGGAGGGCGCCGATGAGAGTCGACCGTGCAAGAGAAGCGGCGCTGGACGCGCTGGCGGCCTGCCGCCGGAACGGCGCGTGGATCGATGGCGCGCTCAAGCAGGTGCTCAAGCGGGACGGGCTTTCCGGCCGCGACGCAGCCTTTGCCAGCCGCATTGCCTACGGCGTGATGCAAAACCGCATCTACCTTGACCGCTGTCTGGCGCGCTGCCTGACGCAGAGGCCCGAAAAGCTCGAGCCGCTGCTGCTCAATATTCTCCGCATCGGCGCGTATCAGATCCTTCTCATGGATAAGGTGCCGGTCAATGCCGCCGTGAATGAGGCGGTGGAGATGGCGAAGGCGCACAAGCTATCCCGCGCGGCGGGACTGGTGAACGCGGTGCTGCGCAATGTGGACCGCAGAAAGGGAGAGCCGCTTGCCTTTGCGGACGAGCTCGAAGCGCTCTCCGTACAGACGAGCCACCCGCGTGCGCTCGTCGAGCGCATGGTCGGCCTGCTTGGCGCGGAGGAGGCGGAAGCCTTTCTCCGTGCGGACAATGAGCCGGTCCCGACCACCATTCAGACCAACACGCTCAAAACGACCGCGAAACAGCTTTGCGCCTCGCTGGAGGATGAGGGCGTAACCGTGGAGCCGCACCCTTGGCTCGCGGACTGCTTCACCGTTTCCGGCACCGGCGATCTGGAGGGTCTGCGCGCGTGGCGCGAGGGCTGGTTCACGGTGCAGGATGCCGCGGCGAAGCTGACGGCTTTGGCTGCCGTGCCGAAGGCGGGGAGCTATGTCATCGACACCTGCGCCGCCCCCGGCGGGAAGTCCTTCGCCATGGCGATGTGCATGGAAGGGAAAGGACACATTCTCTCCTGCGATATGGAGGAGCACAAGCTGCGGCTCATGGAGGCCGGTGCGGAGCGGCTGGGGATCGAGTGCATGGAGGTTCGCTTGGCCGATGGCCGTGTCTGCGATGAAGCGCTTGCGGAGAAGGCGGACATCGTCGTCTGCGACGTGCCGTGCTCCGGGCTCGGCATCATCCGCAAGAAGCCGGATATCCGCTATAAGGACATGGCTTCGCTCGCGGGTCTGCCCGCGATCCAAAGCGCCATTCTGGACAATGCCTCACGCTATGTCCGGCGCGGCGGGACGCTCGTTTACTCCACCTGCACGGTGCTTCCCGAGGAAAACGAGCGGGTGACGGATGCGTTTCTCCGCGCGCACCCGGACTTTACTTACGATACCTTTGCGCTGCCCGGTCCCATCGGCACGGTAGAGGGACACATCACGCTCTGGCCGCAGCGCCACGGGACGGACGGCTTTTACATCTGCCGCATGACGCGCAAGGAATGAGGATGACGATGACCGATATCAAATCCATGACCCAAGAGGAGATCACCGACGCGCTGCGCGCGATGGGCGAGCCTGCCTTCCGCGGCAAGCAGGTGTTCTCCTGGCTCCATAAGGGCGCGACCGACTTTGCGGAGATGAACAATCTCTCCAAGCCTCTGCGAGAAAAGCTCGGCAAGGAGTTTACCATTACAGCGCCGACCGTCGCCCGCAAGCAGGTTTCCCGGCTCGACGGCACGGTCAAATACCTCTGGGAGCTGCGCGACGGCAACTGCATCGAGACGGTGCTCATGAGCTATCACCACGGCAACACCGTCTGCATCTCCTCGCAGGTCGGCTGCCGGATGGGCTGCAAATTCTGCGCCTCCACCATAGCTGGCAAGGTAAGAGACTTAACACCTTCGGAGATGCTTGACCAGGTACTCTTCACCCAGCTGGATTCGGGAAAGGACATCTCCAACATCGTTCTCATGGGCATCGGCGAGCCGCTGGACAACCGCGTGAACGTGCTGCGCTTTCTGCAGCTTGTGAACCACCCGGAGGGGCTGAACATCGGAATGCGCCATATCTCGCTTTCCACCTGCGGCGTTGTACCCGGCATCGACGCGCTTGCGGAGGAAAACCTGCAGCTCACGCTTTCCGTTTCGCTCCACGCGCCGGACAGCGCGACGCGCAGCCGCATTATGCCGGTCAACAACGCCTACGACGTGGAGGAACTGTTCGCCGCCTGCCACCGCTATTTTAAGAAAACCGGCCGCCGCATCTCGTTTGAGTACGCGATGATCGACGGCGTGAACGACCACGACTGGCAGGCCGACCTGCTCGCCGAGCGCATCCGCGGGATGCCGGGGCACGTCAATCTGATCCCGCTCAACGACGTGGTCGAAAGCGAGTTCAAGCCCAGCCGCCGCGTCGCGGCGTTTCAGAAGCGGTTGGAGTCCCACGGCCTGACGGCGACGGTGCGCCGCAGTCTTGGCGGGGATATCGATGCCTCCTGCGGCCAGCTTCGCCGCAAGGAGATGGAGGCAAAGGAGAGAGGACAATGAAAGCCTGCGGCATCACGGACGTTGGACTGCAGCGTCACGAAAATCAGGATACCTTTGCCGTGGAGCGCGGCGCGGCGGACGGTCAGCTCATTGCGGTCGTGTGCGACGGCATGGGCGGCGAGAACTGCGGGCAGATCGCCAGCAGCCTTGCGGTCCGCGCCTTTCTCGACGAGCTGCATGCGGTCCTGCGCACGGATATGACGACGGAGCAGCTGCGCGAAGCGGTGTCATTCTGCGTTTCCAAAGCAAATGCTGCCGTCAACCGCCACGCGCAGGAGCATACGGAGTGTCACGGCATGGGGACGACGCTCGTCTCCGCCGTGACGAACGGCTCCGGCGCGGTCATCTGCAATGTCGGCGACAGCCGCGCCTACCGCGTCGGCGCGGAGAGGCTCGAGCGCATCACACGCGATCATTCGGTGGTCGAGGGCCTGATCGAAAGCGGCAGCATCACCGCCGAGCAGGCGCGCACGCACCCCAACCGCAACCTCATCACCCGCGCGCTCGGCCCCGAGGAGCATATCGAGTGCGACGTATACGATGTGACGCTCGGCGCGGACGAGTGGCTGCTGCTCTGCTCGGACGGGCTGGTCGTCACCGCCACGGACGAGGAGATGTACGAGGCGGTCGGCCGGGGCGATACGCCGGAGGAGAGTCTTGAGCACCTGCTCGAGCTTTCCAAACAGCGCGGCGCGCCGGATAACGTTACCGCTGTGCTGCTCTATCACGAGTGAGAAAGGAGGGCGCATAGATGGATCAAATGATCGGCAGAATGCTGGACAACCGCTATGAGCTGCTTGAGCTGATCGGCAGCGGCGGCATGGCAATGGTCTATAAGGCCAAGTGCCACCGGCTCAACCGCCTTGTGGCGGTCAAGGTATTGAAAAGCGATTTCGCGAGCGACGCGGATTTCCGCCGCCGCTTCTACGATGAATCCCAGGCCATCGCGATGCTCTCCCACCCGAACATCGTTTCGGTCTATGACGTGTCGCGCTCCTCGCCGGAGTACATCGTCATGGAGCTCATCGACGGCATCACGCTCAAGCAGTATATGGAGCGGCGCGGGCGTCTGAACTGGCGCGAGTCGCTGCATTTCATCACACAGATTATGAAGGGGCTGAGCCACGCGCATTCGCGCGGCATCGTCCACCGCGACATCAAGCCGCAGAACATCATGGTGCTGCGCGACGGCAGCGTCAAGGTCACGGACTTCGGTATCGCCTGTCTTTCCAACTCCGCCAACACCATGACGCAGGAGGCGCTCGGCTCCGTCCACTACATCTCGCCCGAGCAGGCGAAGGGCAACCGCCCCGACGCGCGCTCGGACATCTACTCCGCCGGCGTCGTGCTCTATGAGATGCTCACGGGCCGCCTGCCCTTTGAGGGCGACAGCGCCGTGTCCGTCGCGATCCAGCATTTAAGCAGCGTGCCGCTCTCCCCGCGGGAGATCGACCCCGACGTGCCCGAGGCGCTGGAAAAGATCTGCATGAAGGCGATGGCCTCGGACATCGACCGCCGCTATCCGACGGCGGACGCCATGCTCGCCGACCTGGAGGAGTTCCGCAAGAACCCAGACGTAGACCTTGATTTCAGCATCGAGGATCTGCGCCGCCCCGATACCGACGAGCCGACGCAGTATATCCCCGCCGTGCAGGCAGTCACGCCGAAGCGGGAGGAGCCGCAGGAGGACGAGCCGGTCGACGAGAAAAAAACGCAGAAAATGCTTCTGCTGGCCGGCGGCATCGCGCTGGCCGCGGTGATCGTGTTCGCTCTGTGGAACGTCATCATGGGCAGCTTCCGAAAGGAGCCTGTGCAGACGGAGTTCACCGTGCCGAACCTCCTCGGCATGACCATTGAGGAGGCCGAGGCCGACGAGCGGGTGAAGGGCATCTTCACCATTACGGAGATGGGCAGCCGCGCGAGCAGCGAGTACGCGGAGGGTCAGATCGTTGAGCAGACGCCTGCGGCCGACAACGTGGTGCGCAGCAACCGCGAGATCCAGGTCTTTGTCAGCACCGGCGAAAAGACCGAGCCGATGACGAACGTCACGGGACTGGAGTGGCGCAGCGCGAAGATCATACTTGACGACCTTGGGCTGGACCTGCAGTATAACTGGAAGGATGAGTATTCCGACTCCATTACCTCCGGCTGCGTGATCCGCACGGAGCCGGCAAAGGGAGAGATGCTCCGTCAGGGAGATGTTCTGCTGCTCTACCGCAGCAAGGGACCCGAGCCGAAGCCGGTCACGGTGATCTCCTTCCTCACCTATGAGCAGACGACGGCGGTGGAGGAGGCCGAGACGCTCGGCCTGAAGGTCACGGTGAAGCACGTTTACAGCGACGCGCTTGCGGGCACCGTCGTTGAGCAGAGCATCGCGCAGGATACGGTCGTCACCACCGGCGCCGAGATCGTGCTCACCGTCAGCGACGGGCCCGATCCTTCCGTTTCCGGCACAGAGGGGATCCCCCCGGAGGCGGCGTGAGAGGACGGATCAAAAAGGCCCTCAGCGGCTTTTACTATGTCGATACCGGCGAGGGGATCGTGACCTGCCGCGCGCGCGGGCGCTTCCGTAAGGAGGGCGTTTCGCCGCTTGTCGGCGACCGCGTGGAGATCACGGTATCCGGCACGGAGGGCATGGTCGATGCCATCGGGCCGCGGCGCAATGTTTTTTCACGTCCGGCGGTCGCCAACATCGATCAGCTCGTGATCGTGGCGTCGAACGCCATCCCGCAGACCGATCCGTATCTCATCGACCGCATGACCGCTATCGCCGCGCTGAAGGGCTGCGAAGTCCTGATCTGCATCAACAAATCGGACCTTGACCATGCCGACGAGCTGTGCGCCATCTATGAAAAGGCGGGGCTTCCGTTTCTGCTCACAAGCGCCGAAACAGGGGATGGCATTGCCGAGCTGCGGGAGCGTATTTCCGGCAAGCTGTCTGCCTTTACAGGCAATTCCGGCGTTGGGAAATCGAGCCTGCTCAATGCGCTCGACCCACGCTTTTCCGTGCAGGTCGGCGAGGTCAGTCAGGCGCTCGGACGCGGACGCCACACCACGCGCCATGTGGAGCTATATACCCTCTCCGGCGGCGCGGAGATCATCGACACGCCCGGCTTTTCCTCCTTTGATACCGACGAGCTTGGGTTTGCGCTGAAGGAGCGGCTGCCGGAGACCTTTTTGGACTTCGCGCCCTATCTGGACGGCTGCCGCTTCGTCGGCTGCAGCCACACGAAGGAAAAGGGCTGCGCCGTTCTGGAGGCTGTGCGGGCAGGGAAGCTCTCCGCCTCGCGGCACGCGAGCTATCTGCGGCTCTACAACGAGCTCAAGGACCTGCGGGAGTGGAGTAGCAAATGAAGAAGCGAAAGCGGCGGGGCTCCCGCCGCTTTTTCCACGCCCGCGGGGCACGGGACAACGCCGCGCGGTATATACTGTAGCATCAGGCGTGACGGGAAGGAGGTGCGGCCATGTGGGGCAGGAACTGGTGCTGTCTGGGCATCTGCGCGCTGGCGCTGGGACTGGCGATCTTCATCGTTGCCATTTTTCCGGTGGGCTTTCTGATGTTTCTGGTCGCGTTGCTTCTCGTCGTCTGCGGCTGGGGCTGTATCCGGAGGAGGTGAGCGGATTTGAAGATCGTGGTGTGGAAGTCGCCCAAGGCCCTGTGCGGCGTGCTGCGGCTGCTGTTCGGGATCAAAGACGGGCAGGAATAAAGCGGTCCTTTGGCGCATAGAGTGAAGCAAAACCGTGCCAAAGGAGAGGACTGCCATGGAGCTTGAACTGTGCAAAGAGACGTATTCCTGTTATGAGGCTCTGCCGCCGCTTGTGGAGACGCGCGAGCAGAGCACCGAGACCATCGTCCCCGATTACTGCCCCGACATCGCGCGCATCGTGGAGGGCAGCGGCTGCCTCTTCGTGCGCAGCCGCGAGATTGCGGACGGGCGCGTGAGCGTTTCCGGCTCGCTGCGCGTGACGCTTTTGTACATAGCCGACGGCAGCGGCGGGCTCAAGAGCTTTTCGTACACGCTTCCCGTCGAGGAGACGCTGGACGGACGGCTGCGCGAGGGCTGCACCGAGGCGAGCGTGAGCGGCTGCGTCAGCGCGCTGGAGGTCCGCGCGCTCAACCCGCGCAAGATCATGACGCGCGCCGCTGTCGAGCTGACCGTTACGCCTTACTGCGCCGCGCTGCTCACGGCCTGCGGCGATGTGACACAGCGGGCGGAAAACGGCATTGAGACGCTGTGCGAGACGCAGGAGGTCTCGATCATCAAGGCGCTGCGCAGCAAGGACTTCGTGTTCTCTGACGACCTCGTGCTCTCGAGCAGTAAGGAGCCTGCGGCGGAGCTGCTGCGCGAGAGCGCGTCTGTCCGCACGACAGAGTGCCGCCTGATCGGCGGCAAGATCATCCTCAAGGGCGTTGTCTGCGTGGAGGTCCTCTATCTCTCGGAGAGCGGGACCATCTGCAGTGCCGCCGCGGAGCTGCCCTTTTCCCAAATCGTCGAGGGCGTCGAGGATGCGAACGAGAACACCTCTGCCGAGGCGATGCTGTGCCTGACCGGCGCGGAGCTGCGCATCGGCGGCGAGAGCGGCGACGCGCGCACCATCTCCGCAAAGCTCTTCCTGCACGCCTTTGTCGTGCTGCGCCAAAGGCTCTGCCTGCGCTGCATCACCGACCTTTACAGCACGAGCTGCGATCTCTCCGCGCAGATGCAGACGCTTGAGCTGTGCGGCGGCGTAGAGACCGTCACGCAGGAGCAGAACGTCCGCGAGCAGATCGAGACCGGCGTGGAGGTATCTGCGGTGCTGTGCGCCGAGGTCCATTTCGGCAGCGTCAGTCTGGTGCAGGAGGAGAGCACGGCAAACGTGCGCTGCACGGCGATCCTCCGTGTGCTCTATCTCGACGAGGGCGGCGCGCCGCTGATGGTCGAGCGCCGCACCGAGGTCGCCGCGCGCATTGCCGTCCCGGAGGGCTGTACCGCCGCGGTCCGCAGCGTGACGGCCTGCGAGGTCAGCGCCGCCGCGACAGCGAACGGCATCGAGGTGCGCTTCCCGGCGCTCTTTACCCTCGAATGTACCCGCCGCTGCCGCTGCGCCTGCCTGTGCGCGCTCAAGGCGGAGCCGCAGCAGGAGAGCGGCAGGCAGCCGACGCTCGTGCTGCGCGCCATGGGCGCGCAGGAACGGCTCTGGGATCTCGCTAAGGCCTACCGCACGACGGTTGCCGAGATCCTCACCGCCAACGAGCTTTCCGCCGAGGCTGACGCGCCGGGCGGCGAGATGCTGCTCATTCCGTGCCGCCGCTGAATATTTCCCGGGAAAAGAGCCGTGAGGCTCTTTTTCTTTTTTGGCTTGTCATACCCCGCGCGGAGCGCTCATATAGTGAAGCAAGAACGGTGAGGATTCGGAGGAGATCGCTATGACCACAAATACCGGCATCTATCAGGACATCGCCACGCGCACGGCGGGCGACATCTATATCGGCGTCGTCGGCCCGGTGCGCGCCGGCAAATCGACCTTCATCAAGCGCTTCATGGAAACGCAGATCATCCCGAACATCGACAATGTCTACCGCCGCGAGCGCGCCAAGGATGAGCTGCCGCAGAGCGGCAGCGGCCGCACGGTGATGACCTCCGAGCCGAAGTTCGTGCCCGAGGAGGCCGTGGACATCGCGCTCGATGAGGGCGCGAGCTGCTCCGTGCGGCTCATCGACTGCGTGGGCTACATGGTCCCCGGCGCGGCGGGACAGCTCGACGGCGACAGTCCCCGCATGGTCACAACGCCATGGGCCGACCATCCGGTCACGATGGCGGAGGCGGCGGAGCTGGGCACGACGCGCGTGATCCGCGAGCATTCGACCATCGGCATCGTCATTACGACCGACGGCAGCATCACGGACATTCCGCGCGAGGACTACCTCGAGGCTGAGGGCCGCGTCATCCGTGAGCTGCAGGAGATCGGCAAGCCTTTTCTCGTGCTGCTCAACGCCGTTGACCCGAAATCAAGCAGAGTTCAGGCGATGGCAAGTGATATTGCTTCACACTATGGCGTGTGCTGTCTGCCGGTTAACTGCCTGGAGCTGGACGACGCGGCGGTGGGGGATATCCTCAAGGCGATCCTCTACGAGTTCCCGCTGACCGAGCTGGAGCTTCATATCCCGGCATGGGTCCTGGCGCTGCCCGCCGACCATGCCATCAAACTCGGCCTTTACCGCAGCATCCGCGAGGGCGCCAAGGGACTGCACCGCATCCGTGAGGTCGCGCCCGCGGTGGACGCCATGTGCGCCTACGAGGGCATCAGCGGCGCAAAGGTCAACGCTATCTCGCTCGGCAGCGGCACCGCCAGCGCAGAGCTTCAGCTCCCGCGGGCGCTGTTCTATCAGACGCTCAGCGAGCAGTCCGGCTTTGATGTGGCGGACGACGGCGATCTCATGCGTCTGCTCACGGAGCTTTCCGCCGTCAAGGCGGACTACGACAAGGTATCCTCCGCCATTCGGGACGCCCGCGAAACGGGCTACGGCGTGGTCGTGCCGACGGTCGACGAGCTCATTTTGGAGGAGCCGGAGATCATGAAGCAGGGCGGCCGCTACGGTGTGCGGCTCAAGGCCAGCGCGCCGAGCATCCATATGATCCGCGCGAACATCGAAACGACCGTTTCGCCCATCGTCGGCAACGAAAAGCAGAGCGAGGACATGGTCAATTATCTGCTGCAGGAGTTCGAGGGCGACACAGCGAAGATCTGGCAGTCGAATATCTTCGGGCGCAGCTTCCACGAGATCGTCAGCGAGGACCTGCAGGCCAAGCTCAAGCGGATGCCGGACGACGCGCGCGCAAAGCTCCGCCAGACGCTCGAGCGCATCATCAACGAGGGCAGCGGCGGCCTCATCTGCATCATTCTCTGAAAATTGCGAAGAGAGGGGAGATACCCCTCTCTTTCTTACATTTTGTAACCAAAATGTTTCCACTTTGTAACTTGTGTTTCCGGCTGCTTCATGCTATGCTGTTTACATAACGATAACCGGAGGAGTTTGCCATGAGTCGAAAGCTCGCCCTGCCGCTGTTTCTGCTGACCTTTGCCCTCTGCGTCATTTTTGCCAGCCGTACCCCGCAGCCCATCATAGAGGAATTACCGTCGGATGCGGCGGACGCGCCCGCCGTGCTCCTTACGCTGACCGAGAAGGTCGGCGGTCAGACCGTCACGCTGAGGGTCTACGAGTTGGATGAGGATGGCTATGCGCGCTACGCGCTCTTTGGCGCAGACGGTACGGAGATCGACATACCGTTCGGCGTGGGTCGCCGCACTTGGATTGGGGAGGACGAGGCCGCCGAGAAGGTCTCCCTGACCGTGCGGGATGATGTGCTCGGCTTCCCGGGCTTCGAGCTTGAAACGGTCCAAGGCGGGCGCATGACAGTTCGTTACTTCTATGCGCTGACGGAGCAGGGCTTCGTCTATGCGGGAGAAGCCTTTGGCCTTGGCTTTGATGATACAGAGTGGGGCGACGGCGTGTGGCCGCTCGACCTTACGGGCGACGGGCGCAGCGAGCTGGTCACGCGCAGCACCTTTGGCACCGGCGTACCGTATGTTTTTGTCTACCGCTGGAACGCCGCGGAGGGAATCTCGCAGCACAGCGGCATTGTCTGGGAGAAAGCGGATGCACAGCTTGCGAAGCTGAGCGCGCCGCTTGGCTCGGTCGCGCGGGCGGAGACCTATCACGCGGAGGATAACACCGTCACCTTGACGCTCTACACGGAAGGCGGCACAAGAGAGGTCACGCTGCCGCTCACCACAGACATTTTGGGTGAGTGGCATGCGAACGACTGACGGAAACGATACAAAAAGGAACCGCCTATCGAAAGCGGTTCCTTTTGTTCTTTGTTGCACGAGGCGGTCTTACTTTGCCAGAACCTTCTTGAGCCTGGCGAAGCGGGGGAGAGAATCCTCCTTCGGCAGCTTCGGCTCGCCCTGAATGAGTGGCAGGGCATAGTCGATGAAATCGTGCGTCACGCCGTTGCCTTCGGCGTTGATCCACTCCTGCGGGACCTTCTTCTCAGCGTTTGCGACCTCGGTGAGCGGCAGGAGCTTCGTCTTGCAGGCGTAGCGACCGTTGACCGTGCCGCGCTCAAAGGCGACCATCTTGTCGGTGATGCCCGCGACGGCATTCTCCACCGCGGCGCGTCCGGCCATGACGGCCTCCTCAATGTCGGTCTCGCTCGCAAGGTGCGCGCCGCAGCGCTGGAGCAGGGAAAGCTCGATGCCGCGGACCTTCGCGCCGGTCTTCTGCTTCACAACGTCGGCAAGACGCGCGGCAAGACCGCCGAGCTGGGCGTGACCGAAGCCGTCGGTCGCGCTGGTCTTTGCCTCGGAAACAAAGCTGCCGTCTGCATAGTGGATGCCCTCGGAGACCGCGACCATGCAGTTGCCCTTTTCCTTGTAGACGCGCTCGACGTCGGCAAGGAATTTATCCATATCGAAGTCACGCTCGGGCAGGTAAATGAGGTCGGGGCCCGCGCCGTATTCGGTGGCGAGCGCGGCGGCGGCGGTCAGCCAGCCGGCGTGGCGGCCCATGATCTCGATGATGCAGATCATACCGGTGTCGTACACGCGCGCGTCCTGATAGACCTCCATGCAGCTCGTGGCGATATACTTCGCGGCGCTGGCGTAGCCGGGGCAGTGGTCGGTGCCGAAGAGATCGTTGTCGATGGTCTTGGGAACGCCCATCACGCGGCACTCATAGCCGACCTTCTGCATATACTTGGAGATCTTGTTGCAGGTGTCCATCGAGTCGTTGCCGCCGTTGTAGAAGAAATAGCGGACATCATGCTTCTTGAACACCTCGAGAATACGCTTATAATCGGTGTCGTCCACATCGGGATCGGCGATCTTGTAGCGGCAGGAGCCGAGCGCGGAGGAGGGGGTGTACTTCAGCAGCTCCAGCTCGCGCGCGTCCTCCTTGCTCATGTCGAACAGGCGGTCGGCAAGCACGCCCTTGATGCCGTGCTCCGCGCCATAGACGGCGGTGATGCAGTCGGAGTCAAGCGCCGTGCGGATCACGCCGTAGGCGCTGGCGTTGATGACAGAGGTCGGGCCGCCGGACTGACCGATGATGCAGGCGCCTTTCAATTCACTCATATCGTTTCTCCTTTGACGGTTTAAGCCTTACCGGCGCAGCCGAGCACGTCGACGAGCTTATGACGGACGAGCTCCTTGATGTTGGCGCGGGCGGGCTTGAGATACTCGCGGGGGTCGAACTTGTCGGGGTGCTCATCCATGAACTGACGGATGGTGCCGGTCATGGCGAGACGCAGGTCGGAGTCGATGTTGATCTTGCAGACCGAAAGCTTCGCGGCCTCACGCAGCTGCTCCTCGGGCACGCCGATGGCATTGGGCATCTTGCCGCCGTGGTCGTTGATCATCTTCACATACTCCTGCGGGACGGAGGAGGAGCCGTGCAGCACGATGGGGAAGCCGGGCAGACGCTTGGAGACTTCCTTCAGAACGTCGAAGCGCAGCGGGGGCGGGACAAGGATGCCGTCGGTGTTGCGGGTGCACTGCTCGGGCTTGAACTTGTAAGCGCCGTGGCTGGTGCCGATGGCGATGGCAAGAGAGTCGCAGCCGGTCTTGGAGACGAACTCCTCGACCTCCTCGGGATGGGTGTAGGACGCCTCGTGCGCCGCGACCTTGACCTCGTCCTCGATGCCGGCGAGGGTGCCGAGCTCGGCCTCGACGACCACGCCGTGGTCATGCGCGTACTCAACGACCTTCTTGGTGATCTCGATGTTCTCGGCAAAGGGCTTGGAGGAGGCGTCGATCATAACGGAGGTGAAGCCGCCGTCGATGCAGCTCTTGCAGGTCTCAAAGTCCGGGCCGTGATCGAGGTGCAGCACGATGGGGATGTCGGGGCAGCACTCCACGGCGGCCTCGACGAGCTTGACGAGGTAGGTATGGTTCGCGTAGGCGCGGGCGCCCTTGGAAACCTGAAGAATAACGGGAGCGTGTTCCTCCTGGCAGGCCTCGGTGATGCCCTGCACGATCTCCATGTTGTTGACGTTGAACGCGCCGATGGCGTAGCCGCCGTCATACGCCTTCTTGAACATTTCGGTAGAGGTAACGAGTGGCATGATATCGTCTCCTTTTGTAAAGTTATTTCAAACGATTGGTACGTTTGGTACTACTTTTATTGTAGCACAGAAAACGGAAAATACAAGAGAAAAGTGAAAAATATTTCCTTAAAAAAGAGAGACAAAGTGTGTGCTTTGTCTCTCTTTCTCTCGTCAGATGTTGGCCTTGATCGTTGCGGCCATCTGATCGGCGGTCAGACCGTACTCGCGCAGCACATCGGCTGCCTTACCGGACTGGCCGAACTGGTCGTTCACACCGATCTTATGGAATTTGCAGTTGACCTTGCCCATGAGGACGTCTGCCACCGCGTCGCCCAAGCCGCCGATGACACTGTGCTCCTCAACGGTGATGACCTTGCCGCACTTCTCCGCCCACGCAGTCACACATTCGGCGTCGATGGGCTTGATGGTGTGGACGTTGATGATGGCGGCGTCGATGCCGTCCTTGGCGAGCGCTTCCGCCGCCATGAGGGATTCATTGACCATCAGGCCCGTCGCGAAGATCGCGACATCCTTGCCTTCGCGCAGGACATTGGCCTTGCCGAGAACAAAGGGCTTGACCATGTCACCCTCAAAAACAGGCGTGGCGAGACGGGCGAGGCGCATATACACGGGGCCGTCGAAATCGGCGATCGCCATGGTCGCGGCCTTGGCCTCGTTCGCATCGGCGGGGCAGAGAACCGTCATGCCGGGAATCACGCGCATGAGCGCGAGATCCTCGATGCACTGATGGCTGCCGCCGTCCTCGCCGACGCTCACGCCGGCATGGGTGGCGCAGATCTTGACGTTGAAGTGCGGATAGGCAACGGAGTTGCGGATCTGCTCGTAGGCGCGGCCGGCGGCGAACATCGCGAAGGTGGAGCAGAAGGGAACGAGACCCATCGTGCTCATGCCGGCGGCGGCGTCGACCATGTTGGCCTCGGCAATGCCGAAGTTGTAGAATTTCTCGGGGTGTGCCTTGGCGACCTTGCAGGTCTGGGTCGCGTTGGCAAGGTCGGCGTCGAGCACGACGACCTTATCGTTCTTTTCCACCAGCTCGATCAGCGCTTCGCCGTAAGCCTGGCGGGTCGCAATTTTATCAGCCATGTTCGTTAACCCTCCAATTCCTTCAAAGCCTGATCGCGCTGCTCGGCGTTGGGCGCCTTGCCGTGCCAGCCGACTTGATTTTCCATGAACGAAACGCCCTTGCCCTTGACCGTGTGGGCGAGGATCGCCTTGGGCTTGCCGGGCATCGTCGGCTTCGAGAGCGCGGCCTCCACCGCGTCGAGATCGTTGCCGTCCGGCAGCTCCACAAGGTCAAAGCCGAAGGCGCGCAGCTTTGCGCCGAGGTCGCCGAGGCTCATGACCTGATCGTTTGAGCCGTCGATCTGCAGACCGTTGTTGTCGATGATGACGGTGAGGTTGTCCAGCTTATAGTGGGCGGCGGCCATGTAAGCCTCCCAGATCTGCCCCTCCTGGCTCTCGCCGTCGCCGACGAGGGCAAAGACCTTCGTATCCTTGCCGAGGTGCTTGGCGCCGAGCGCCATGCCGACGGCGATGGACACGCCCTGACCGAGCGAGCCGGTGGAGGCGTCCACGCCCGGGACCTTTTTGGCGTCGGGGTGGCCCTGCAGAATGGAGTGGAGCTGACGGAAGTTCGCGTATTCGTCGCGGGAGATGAAGCCCTTGGCGGCAAGCACCGCGTAATAGCACGGCGCCGCGTGACCCTTGGAGAGCACAAAGCGGTCGCGGTCGGGATCGTGCGGATTGCTGGGATCGACGCGCATGTGGTTGAAGAAAACGCTGGTCATCAGCTCGACGGCTGAAAGGGAGCCGCCGGGATGGCCGCTGCCGGCATTGGCCGTCATCGTGATGATGTCGCGGCGCACCTGACGGCAGACCTTGGAAAGCTCTTGCGTGTTCATGGAAGACCTCCTTGCAAAATTTCATTCGCTCAATTTGACAGTATACCGAAATATGGACGCAAAGTCAATTCATTCCTACGACATATTGTGGCCGATTTCCGTCTTTTTGCATACGTTGGGAGAGGGGAGGGGAGAGGCCATGCTCGCTTTACTGCCATACGACCGCGCCGCGGCGGTGCGCTATGCGCATATCTGGGCGTACGGGCGCAATCCGCGCTATTATGATTACGAAAGCATCGGCGGCGACTGCACGAATTTTGCGTCCCAATGCATCTATGCCGGTGCGGGTGTGATGAACGACACGCCGACCTTTGGCTGGTACTACATCAATGCCAACGACAAAGCGCCCGCGTGGACGGGCGTGGAGTATCTCTACAATTTTCTCACGCGCCGCACGCCGTCCGCCGGCCCGTTCGCAGGGGAAGTCCCGCCGGAGCGCATCCGGCCGGGCGATATCGTGCAGCTCTCGTTCGACGGCGCCGGCTGGCAGCATTCGCCGGTCGTCGTGGCGGCGGACCGTCCGCGCAGCTATGCGGATATTCTGGTCGCCGCGCACAGCGCCGACGCGGACGACAGGCCGCTGTCCACCTACGAATTTGCCCGCGCACGCTTTTTGCACCTCGGTGGTGTATACCGGCAGGGATGATTGAGAAGATTATACCGACGAAGAAATGATTACCTACCGTATTACAAAAGTTTTCGTATCTATTCTTTTCCTATTGGCATAATTCGCCAAACATGGTATACTTCTAACAGGTGACAAGCCGAAATCGGCTAATATACCACCAATGAGGAGATGCAGTCATGAAAAAGGCGGGCGTTATCGTTTTGTCACTGCTTATGGTACTCCTATCCGGTTGTGGGAGCACCGCACAAGAGACACCTAAAAACGATACACCATCTACCGTTTCAGACTATGATATCACCGTTACTATGGTAGAGGGAA
>ERZ773192.1751-NODE-1751-length-20451-cov-3.529957_pt1 | contig 20451 bp, 27 predicted proteins | sample MGYA00581010_ERZ773192 | MGnify/ENA primary metagenome ERZ773192 (study PRJEB29015, sample SAMEA2737741) | human gut metagenome | biome: human gut; feature: human-associated habitat; material: faeces | place: China | collected 2012 ...
GATATGAATAAAGATCTTCCCACTAAATTGTTGGAAGAAGAAAAGAGAAAAATTTTACTAAAACGATTTGCAAAACCAGAAGAAATAGCAAATGTTATATATTTTTTATCAAGCGATGAGTCATCATATGTAAATGGTCAAACAATAATAGTTGATGGGGGATATTAATTATGAATAAATTTGATAATGTGTTTATAGAAAATGATTTTGTAATTCCTGATTATAATAATTTGAATATTGTTGATTTAGCTAAATACTTGTATAGTTGTTATGGAATAGAATCTGATTTCAATAAAAATTTTGAAAAATTTCAAAAATTGATTCCGAAAAATAAACACACTTTATTAATTTTATCAGACGGAATGGGATCAAATATCATAGAAAAGATACCTGATGATAACATTATCAAAAAAAATAAAGTTAGTGATATGATAACTGTTTTTCCTAGCACAACTGCTTGTGTTCTTACTTCATTAGTTACAGCTAAATATCCTTCGGAACATGGAATTTGGGGTTGGTATAATTACTATAGACCAAAAAATGTAAATTATTATCCATTACTTTTTTTGGAAAGAGGTAGTAATAAACCATTGTCTAATTTTGGAATTTCTCCTAAGGATATATTTATTTCAGAATCGAAATTAAAACATCTTAATTGCAAAACAACCATTTTGTTTCCGAAAGATATTAATGATAGCATTTATTCTGATTTTGTATCGTTTAAAAAAAATAGATTTGGATATAAGGATTTTAATGATATTGTTGATATCTTTAAAAAAGAATGTTTAAATTATGAAACTACTTTTACCTATTTATATTTGCCAGATATTGATAGCATTGAGCATGATTATGGAATTGATGACGAAAAAGTTTTTAGAAAATTGAATGAAATAAGTGCTTTAGTTGAAAAATTATCAAAAATAGATGATTTAACAATAATTGTAACAGCTGATCATGGGCAAATAAATATACATGAAGATGTTATAATGGATTATAATAAATATAATAAATATTTTTATTCGGAGCCTACTATTGATTTTGGAACAGCTTTTTATTATGTCAAAGAAGAAATGAGAAAAGACTTTGTGAATGAATTTAACAAGGATTTTAAAAACGAAATGTATTTATTTGAAACAAGTGAATTTATTAAAAAAAATATATTTAGTTTATATAAATTAGATAACTATTCAAAAGAAGGTTTAGGTGAATTTATAAGTTTGTGTAAACCTGGATTTTGTTTTATAAATTCCCAAAATGTAAAAGAATATTATCGAAAAACCTTAGGAAATCACTCTGGTTTAACGAGGGATGAAATGATTATTCCTTTGATAATAATTAGTTCAAAAAATATTAGTTAAAAATAACTTTGTAAATAGGTAATGAAAAAGATTTTAATAAATGATATACCTACAAAGGAAATAAATATAGATAGTGATATATTATTAATTGATTTGTTAGTACTATGTTCTTTGACTAAGTATAAAACAGAAGCTAAAAGGTTGACTTTGCAAAATGGAATTAAAATAGATGGAGAAAAAGAAAAATACTATGTTAAGGATCATCATATTCCAATTATATCAAGAGAACTTTGAAATAAATGCCAAGAAATATTAAACAAAAGAAGAAATGAAATGTCAGAGAAAGAACATCATTCTAAACATTATTGCTATAGATATACATTTAGTTCTAAAATTGAATGCGGTATATGTGGCTCAAATTATGTCCATAGAATAAGCTGTAATCAAAAAGGAAAGAAATATTTCTATTGGTCTTGTTATAATAAAGTTACTTTAAAGGAAAAATGTCCCAAATCATTAACAATTAGAGAAGATATATTAAAAGAAATGTTTATTGAAGTTTATAACTCAATTACAACTCAAAAGCATAAAACGAGAGATAGACTAATAAAAGCAATAAAAGAAACTATAACTAGCGAAGATAATAAGAAGGAATTGAGTAAACTTTATAGTGAAGTACAAACTTTACAAAAAAGACTATCTAATTTAATTGATTTAAAACTTTATAGAATAGAAAACAAAGATGTCTATAATGAAAAAGAAAAAGAAATTTCAAATAAAATAAAAATGCTAAATGAACAAATTGAACTGTTAGAATATAAAGATAAACAGAATAAAGATATATCTAAAAGACTTAAAGACATTGAGAAAATCATAAATGAAGAAGAACAACCAATGGAAATGTTTGATGATGTTAAATTTGAAAATTTAGTAGAAAAAATAATTATAGGCGAACAAGATAGAGATGGTTATATTAATTCTAATACTATAAGATTTGTTCTAAAAATTGGTACAGAGTATAAATTTAAAGATTTGTCATTTGTGCCAAACAAGAAATATAGGTGCAGTAGAGAGTTCTAAGAAAACAGATACTTTAGAATTTTATAAGAGAGAAAGAGGAACAAATGTTAAAACATGTACAAGTGGTAGTATTTGTAATGATAATGTGATTAGAACAACCATTTGGACTGGATATGTAGCACTACCATATGTAACAGATTGGGCCTATGCAAGTAGTGAAAGTATATGTGAAACAAATATGCAAGCACAAGATGATTCAAATAATTATATATGCAAGAATAATAACTGGATAAATAATAGAAGTACATGGACATGGTATTTAACACCAAGTATTGGTTCTGTTGGTGCCGATCGTGCGTGGGATATATTATATAATGGTAGTTTTGGTGATACGAGTACGAGATTCAATTTTTCAGTTTATCCTTCAATCTATCTAAAAAACAATGTCATAATAGAAAGTGGTACTGGAACAAGTGATAATCCATATATGTTGAAAACAAGTTAGGTGTGATAAGGTAAAAAAATGATATTAACAAATAATAGTTGTTAGTATTTTTCATATATTAATGACTTTTTATTAGAAATTTGGTACAATTTAGGTGGTGATACTATGGGCAAGATTAAATATTTGATTGGTAGAATAGGAAATATGAGTTTTAAAAATATGTTTAGTACTATTGATGAGATACATAATAGGACTAATAAATCAAAGGTATATTTATTTTTTGATATGATTATTTGTGCTATTAGGTATCAATCTGGGTATGTTGATTATCTTCTTTTTGAGATGTGGGATTTAAATAGTAAGGAGAGAAATACTGTTTTGACTAGGGGTAAGAATAATATATTTGTAAGATATTATAATAATAAGGATTATAATCATATATTTTTGAATAAGAGTGAGTTTAATGAGAAGTTTAGGGATTATTTAAATAGGGAATATATTATACTCAATAATAATAAGGAAGAGTTTTTGAAGTTTATTAAAAATAAGAAAATAGTATTTTGTAAGCCGATTAATGGTACTCATGGAGATTCTATGGAGAAAATAGTTATTAAGGATTTTGTTGGTGATTTGTATGATTATTTGGTGAAAAAGGGATTATTGCTTGTTGAGGAGGTTGTTGTTCAGTGTGAACTTATGAACAAGTTATATCCTTATTCAATAAATACTGTTAGAGTTATTACTGTTCATAGGTATGATGGAGATGTTAGGATTGTTGCGGCATATCAGAGAATAGGAAATCATGGTAGGATAGTAGATAATTATAATGGTGGGGGCATGGTAGTACCTATAAATGAAAAAACAGGTATAATAGAGTATCCTGCGGTTGATAAACTTAAGAACGTTTATTATAAACATCCTATGACGAATACTAGTATAGTTGGATTTAAGATACCAAAATATAAAGAAGTTATTGAACTTGCTAAAAAGGCGTCTCTTGTAGTAGATGAGGTTAGATATGTTGGATGGGATATAGCTGTAACTGATAAGGGTCCTGTTATAATAGAGGGCAATGAATATCCTGGACATGATATATATCAGTTGCCAGTTCATAGGACGAATAATATAGGTGTTCTTCCTAAGTTTGAAGAATCACTAGGAAAAATAAAAGATTTAAAAAAATAATGATTGGAAGTGGAAATATGAAAAAAATATTAACTGGATTGCAACCAACTGGTGCGATTACATTGGGTAATTATATTGGTGCGATAAGTCAGATGAAGAAGTTACAGGATAAGTATGATTCATATATATTTGTTGCCAATATGCATGCTATAACTGTACCAATTGATCCAGAGCAATTAAGAAAAAATATAAAGAGTTTGGTAGCACTTTATTTGGCATGTGGTATTGATAAAGATAAAAATACTATATTTGTTCAATCTGATAACTTATATCATGCTAATTTGTCATGGGTTTTGGAGTGTAATACTTATTATGGTGAATTATCTAGGATGACACAGTTTAAGGATAAAAGTAGTAAGAATGTTAATTTTACGTCTGGTCTTTTAACCTATCCTGTTTTAATGGCATCAGATATTTTGCTTTATGATGTTGATTATGTACCAATTGGTATCGATCAAAAACAGCATTTGGAAATAACTCGTGACATAGCAGATAGATTTAATAAGAAATATGGAAATACATTTAAATTGCCTAAACCATTAATAAGTGAATCTGGAACTAAGATAATGGATTTAGTTAATCCTGCTATAAAGATGAGTAAATCAGCTGAGAATAAAAAGGGAGTAATATATTTGTTAGATGATTTGGATGTAATTAGAAAAAAGATAATGGGTGCTACTACTGATAGTGAAATGGTTGTTAAATATGATGTATCTAATAAACCAGGAATATCTAATTTAATAAATATATATGCATCATTAACGGGTAAAAATATAGAAGAAGTTGAAGAAGAGTTTAGGGGTAAGAATTATGGAGAGTTTAAGAGATGCGTTAGTGATAAAGTAGTTGATTTGATTAGCCATATTCAAGATGAATATAACAAGTATATAAATAGTGATATAATTGATGAAATACTTGATGATGGTGCAAGAAAAACAATTGCTTATGCAAAGGAAAAATATGAATTAGTAGAGAAAAAAATTGGATTTAAATAGAGAAATGAGGGTTTATGGTGGAAATTTATATTGATTTTGATGATGTAATAATGGATACTTCGTCTGTATTATTTAGTAAATGGGATAAAATACCATTTAGTAGATTGTTTTCAGAAGATTTAAAAATTAAATACATTAAATTGGCCAAATGGGAAGAATTAATAAAAAAATCTGATATAATTAAAAATTCTATTTCTGAATTAAAAGATATGGATCCTAAAATGACATCTATATTAACTAAAGTACATTCTATGGAAAATGAGAGTGTTGCTAAGGTTAGATTTTTAAGAGATATGGGAGTTAAACAAAAAATAATAATTGTCCCATATCATTTAAAGAAAACTGATATGGTAGATGCATGTGGTAATATATTAGTTGATGATTGTGTTAGAAATCTAGATCATTGGAAAGAATGTGGTGGAACTCCAATATTTTTTAGTAAAAATGATAGTGATATTGATAATTGGGGTGATGTTAATACTTCTTATACTAAAGTAAAGTCATTAAATATGTTAAAAAAATTATAATAATTATTTTATGTTGTAAAATAATTAATGAGGTGTAAAATGAAAAAGATACAAGTTTTAATATGTAAAATAGCTGGCTTTTTGTTAAAGTTATTTGGTAGAGGTTCTAATTTCCCAGGTGTACTTGCTCTTAAGTTCGATAAAAATATACTGTCTTATTTTAAAATGCCAAAGATAGTTATTGCAGTTACTGGTAGTGCTGGAAAAGGAAGTACATCTACTATTATAAGTGATGCTTTAAGGAAAGATAATAAAAATGTAGTTCATAATAAATTTGGTAGTAATATGACACCAGGTATTGTAACACTTCTTATAGAAAATTGTGATTTATCTGGAAATATTAAAGGAGATGCATTGGTAGTTGAAGTAGATGAAAGATATACAGAAACTATATTTAGGTATTTAAAACCAAATTATGTGGTGGTTACTAATATATGTAGAGATCAACCACCTAGACATGGACACTTTGATTTAGTGTTTGATAAAATAAAAAATGCACTTACTCCTTCTATGCATTTGGTATTAAATGGTGATGATCCTTATTTGCAAAAATTTAATTTAGATAACACATTTAATGTGACTTATTATGGAATAAATAAAAATAAATATTCTTATAAAATGAATAAATTTGATAATATAAATATGTATTATTGTCCTCTTTGTAATAATAAATTATCTTATAATTATTATCATTTTGAATCCATTGGCGATTATTATTGTAATAAATGTAAATTTAAAAGACCTGATATATCTTATTTGGCTAGTAAGATAGATTTGGATAATAGTAATATGATAATTAATAATAGTCATAAATTATCTATTGCATTTAATGTATTATATTATGCTTATAATATACTTGCAGCGTATACTGTATGTTCTTTATTAGGTGTTGATGAAGATAAGATTTGCTCATATATAAGTGAGATGGAGAATAATAAGAAGTTAAATGATTTATATACTTATAAAAATAGAAAAGTATATGTTATGAATAATAAAAATGAAAATAGTACTACATTTAATGAATCAGTGTTGTTTACAAGTAATAAAAAAGTATCTAAAACTATTGTTGTTGGTTGGAAAGAGATAAGTAGGAGATATGAATTTAATGATATGTCATGGTTATATGATATCAAGTTTGAATTATTAAATGATAATTTGACTGATAAGGTTATATGTGTTGGACCAGATAGATATGATATAGCTACGAGAATGAAATATGCTGGTTTTAAAAAGAATCAAATAAAGATATATGATAATTTAGAGAGTGCAAGAGATATGATTAAAAATAAATCTAGAGGAGATATATTTGCAATATTAAACTTTGATTACGTAATACCTTTTAATGATATAATGGAGGATAAACAATGAAAATAAATATATTACACTTGTATTATGATTTAATGAATTTGTATGGTGAAGTTGGTAATATAAATGCTATTGTACATTCATTAAAAGAGGAAAAAATTAAGGTTAATGTTGATAATTTGACTATAAATGACCAGATAGATTTTAGTAAATATGATTTAATATATATTGGTTGTGGTACTGAATTAAATAGAAATATTGTTTTAAAAGATATATTAAGATATAAAAGTGAAATATTTAAATTTATTGAATCAAATGGTTTTGTAATTGCAACAGGAAATAGTTTAGAATTGTTTTTAAATAGTATAAATGATAATAAAGGTTTAGGTATATTTGATTATAATGCAAAAGATATTGATAAGAGAATAGTAGGAGATTTAGTAGTAAATGTAGATTTTGTAAAAGAAGAAGTACTTGGTTTTAGAAATCAAGGAAGTAATATTACAGATAATATTACTGATGGTATACTTAATTATAAGAATTTCTATGGTACTTATTTACTTGGACCTATTTTGGTTAGAAATCCAATATTACATGAATATATAATAAAATCTTTAATAAAAGAAAAAAATAAGAAATTTAAATTTAAAAAACTAGATTTAAGTTTAGATATAAATGCAAAAGAAGTATATATGAGTAAATATCATTCAAAATAAGATTTATTCTTATTTTTTCTTTTGTTTATAGTTATTGTTAAAGTGGAGAAGTAGTAAATGCTAGAATATATAACTATTATAATTAACAAGATTCACATTTTAACTAAAATGTATTGAAATATACTTTAATTATTGATATAATGTGGGCAAAATTTAGCACTTGTTAACATAAAGTTTGCTGCGTTTAATCAAATGTGATCGATAAGGAAGATTGGGGTGATGTAACTATTGACAATTTGTTAAATACTAAACTAGATTTAAAAAACTCACTTAACAATAGAATTAATTTGTTTAAAAATGAAAAAGTTAATAGATTATTAGAACAAAATTCTACTTTGTTTAATAGATCGGATTTACAGAATAAAGAAGTGAATGTGTTGGATGATAATAAAAACATAAAAATATTTAGTTTGGCAGGAAATGTTATTGAATTAGATGAACTATACTATTATGACTACAATACACAAGAATTAAAATATATATTAAAAACAGTAAAAAATGTAAATGGTTTATATGACGCAGATGGTATAGAAATTATTATTTAGAGAGGTGATTTTGAAATTGACTAAAAAAAATATAACTATTATTGTTGTAATTGTATTGTTTCTTTTTGTGAGTATGTATTTTGGTTTAAGGAAAGATAAGTTTATAAAAAAATACATTGATAATGGTAAGGTTGTTGAAAGAATTGATTTTAGGCATGTGGTAGTCGAATTGGAAACTAATTCTGTTAAAATGGATGTTTATTCAAGTGTTTTTAATACGGATGACAAATTAAAAGTTGAATATTTTAAAAAGAATGGGAAATATGTTATACATAAGATAAAATCTTTAGCAAATACGCAATTAGAAAAATCTAGGTTAGTAAGTAATATTAATAATGATGTAATATTGCGCGAATATAAAAATAAAATTAGTGGATATAGTGATATAAATTCAAATGAATTTATTGATGATAAGGAAGTTTTAATATCTAAATTTTATGTGTTACCGAATAAAATTTCTAATCAATATTATGAAACATTAAATTCACTTGAATTTTATAAAACAAAAAATTATTTAATTGATACAGAAGAATTAAGTATAGAGAAAGATTCTCTTGTTACATTAAATATAGATTTGAAATTTAAAGTGTTGAGTTTTAAAAATATATCTGAAACTGAAAAAGTAGATATTAAATTTAAACAGGTGGGGGATGAAGTTATTTTTAAATCACTTGGGTATGGTATATATGAGATGCAAGTTCAATTTAGAAATGGGGATATAGTAGATTATTTGTTTATGTGATTAGATTATTTTGCTGATAATGTTAAACATTGGTTAAAGATAATATTAATAAAAGCAAGGACATTGCCAAAGTTTGTAAAGATGGACCTTGCTTTTTATATTTTACTTTTATATTTTATTCTTATTTTTTCTTTTGTTTAATTTACTAACTTAGTTATTATTGATATAATTAAACTAAGGAAGTGGTTAAATGTTAGAATATATTAAAGGAATTGTAACAATGATTTTACCAAGCTATATTGTTGTTGAAAATAATGGCATTGGTTATAGAATATATACACCAAATCCATATTCTTATAAAGAAGGTAGTGAGTATACTATTTATATTTATGAACAGATTAGAGAGGATGAACATTCTTTGTATGGTTTTAATGATATATCAGAAAAAGATATGTTTTTAAAACTTATTGATGTTAAGGGACTTGGTCCAAAGATGGCTTTACCTATGCTTGCTACTGGATCTATAAATGGTATATGTGATGCTATAAATAGAGAAAACGTATTATATTTAAAGAAGTTTCCTAAAATTGGAGATAAGGTTGCTAAACAAATAATTTTGGATTTAAAGGGAAAAGTGAGTACTAGTGAGGAATATGTATCTAGTAGTGAATCTGATGATTTAGTTGAGGCATTGGAAGCACTTGGCTATAAAATGAATGATATAAGAAGGGTTATACCAATGGTTGATAAGAATAATGATGTTGAAACGCAGATTAAGGATTGCTTAAGATTGTTACTTAAATAGGAGGAATTATGGAAGAAAGTGTTTTTATGAAGAAAGAGTTAGAAGAAGATACTTTTGAAACTTCAATAAGACCTGATTCAATTGATGAGTATATTGGACAAAGAGAAGTTAAAGATAATTTAAAGGTATTTATAGAAGCAGCTAAGTTAAGAAGTGAAACATTGGATCATGTGCTTTTATATGGCCCTCCTGGGCTTGGGAAAACAACGCTTGCTTATATTATTGCAAATGAACTTGGTAAGAATATTAAAACTGCAAGTGGGCCATCTATTGAAAAAAGTGGAGATCTTGCTGCTATTTTATCAACTCTAGAACCAGGAGATGTATTATTTATAGATGAAATACATAGAATGCCTAGATATATAGAAGAAATATTATATCCTGCTATGGAAGATTTTTCGTTAGATATAATAGTTGGAAGTGAAGGTAATAGTAGAAATATTAAAATAAATCTTCCTCCATTTACTTTAGTAGGTGCAACTACAAGAGTAGGAGATTTATCTTCTCCTCTTCGTGATAGATTTGGTATTATATCTAAATTGAATTATTATACTATAGATGAACTTAGTGAAATAGTAAAAAGAACTGCTAGAGTACTTGATGTTAGTATAGATGACGATGCTTCTTTTGAACTTGCAAAAAGAAGTAGGGGTACACCTAGAATAGCAAATAGATTATTTAAAAGAACAAGAGATTTTGCACTTGTTATGGGTAATGGCATTATAGATTTAAATATAACTAAACTTGCTTTAGATAGATTAAAAGTAGATGATATGGGGCTTGATGAAGTTGACATTTCTCTTTTAAAATCTATAATATATAAATTCAATGGAGGACCTGTTGGTATAGATGCGCTTAGTGCATCTATTGGAGAAGAAGTATCTACTATTGAAGATGTGTATGAACCATATTTATTGCAAATGGGATTTTTAAAAAGAACTAGTAGAGGTAGAATTGTTACTAAAAGTGCGTATGATCATTTAAAAATAGAACATCAAGAGGAATTGTTGTAGGAGGAATTATGGAAGAAATACATTTTATAACACCAGAAAATATAAAGTTTTCTGTTCCAGTTTCTGATATTTATAGTTTTTGTGAAAAATATTGTGAAGAGTATATATCAAAAAGTGAAGAGAATAAAGAAAAATTTTTAGAGTTTAAAAAAAGATATACTTATTTTTCTCCATATTATGATTTTTTGATATGCTCTTTAAAATGGATAAGTTATCCTTCTTTGATAGATGAGACATCTTATGTTACATGTAGTGATAATGATAATGAAAAAAGGTTAAGAACATTAAGTTTAATAAGAAATTTTGATTATGAAGAAATGGATAAGAAGAATAGTAAATATACAATGATGTTATTAAATTCAAATGATGAAAATATTGGACTTGAGAATGAATTTACAAAAGTATTTGAGGGCTTTTTTGATGAGTATGGAACGTATTTAAGTAATGATGTAACTAAGTTTCATGAAGTAACTGCAATGATTATATTAAATGGTATTTGTGCATCTAATGGAGAAGTAATTAAGGATTTATATTTATATAGAAAAGATAGAACTAATCTTTATGAAGATTATTTAATGGAAAGATTAGGATTCTTGATAGTAGGAAATTATAGGGGAAATATGCAAATTATGTATAATCCAAACCTTGTTTCGCCAAGTCAGAGAAAGTTAATATATGAATATTCTGATTATGGTTATACAAAAAGAGAATGTGATTTTGAGTATGACAAAGATGGATCGAAAGAATTTGCTACTAATTATAGAAGGAGTAGATTATGAAAACCGAGGATTTTAACTTTTATTTGCCTGAAAATTTGATTGCACAAACTCCTCTTTTAAAAAGAGATTCATCAAGATTATTAGTTCTTGATAAGAATACAGGAGAAGTTTGTCATAAACATTTTTATGATGTAATTGATTATTTAAATGAAGGAGATGCTTTAGTACTTAATGATACAAAAGTAATACCTGCAAGATTAATAGGTACTAAGGTTGATACTAATGCAGTAATAGAAGTGTTAATGTTAAGAAATATTGAAGATGATATTTGGGAATGTCTTACTAAACCCGCTAAAAGAATTAAAGAAGGTACAATAGTTAAGTTTAGTGATAAATTAAAGTGTATTTGTGTGAATGTATTAGATGAAGGTATAAGACATTTCAAATTTATATATGATGGAATATTTATGGAAATATTAGATGAATTAGGTAGTATGCCTTTACCACCTTATATTCATGAAAAACTAAGTGATAAAGAATTATATCAAACAGTATATGCAAAAAATATAGGAAGTGCAGCTGCACCAACAGCAGGTTTGCATTTTACTCGTGAATTATTAGATAAAATAGAAAAAAAGAAAGTAAATATTTTATATATTACTTTGCATGTTGGTTTAGGTACATTTCGTCCTGTAAATGTAGAGGATGTTACTAAGCATAAAATGCATAGTGAATATTATGAAATGAGTGATGAGGTTGCAAATAAATTAAATGAAGTTAAAAAAAGTGGCAAAAAGATAATAAGTGTTGGGACAACGACTACAAGAACACTTGAAACGATTATGTGTAAATATGGAGAATTTAGAAAATGTAGTGGATTTACAGATATATTTATATATCCTGGCTATAAATTTAAGGCAGTTGATAATTTAATAACTAATTTTCATTTACCAAAGTCAACTTTGATAATGTTGGTAAGTGCACTTGCTGGAAAAGAAAATATAATGAATGCATATAAAATTGCAGTAGAGAAAGAGTATAGATTTTTCTCATTTGGGGATGCTATGCTAATTAAAGGAGATTTATGAAAATATTTGAAGTAATAAAGGAAGATAAAAATACTTTGGCAAGATATGGTTTTATTTCACTTAGGGGTAATACATATGAGACACCTATGTTTATGCCTGTTGGGACACAAGCAACGGTTAAAGGAATGACACCAGAAATGGTTAAAGAATGTGGTAGTGCTATAATACTTGCTAATACATATCATTTATGGGAAAGACCAGGTGAAGATATTGTTTATAAAGCCGGTGGACTTCATAAATTTATGAATTATGATGGTCCAATGCTTACTGATAGTGGTGGTTTTCAAGTTTTTTCACTTGCTAAGCCAAAAGATATAAAAGAAGAGGGCGTTTATTTTAAAAGTACAATAGATGGAAAAAAATTGTTTCTTTCTCCAGAAAAATCAATTCAAATACAAGAAAAACTAGGAGCAGATATAATAATAAGTTTTGATGAATGTCCCCCGTATCCTGTAAGCCGTGAATATATGAAAAATAGTGTAGAAAGAACTTTGAGATGGGCTAAAAGAGGTAAGGATGTACATACAACTGATCAATTATTATTTGGAGTTGTACAAGGTGGTGAGTTTTCTGATTTAAGAGAATATAGTGCAAAAGAACTTATTAAAATGGATTTTCCTGGATATACGGTAGGAGGTACATCTGTAGGTGAAGGAAAAGATGTAATGTATAAAATGATAAGTGATTCTACTAAACATTTACCAAAAGATAAACCAAGATATTTAATGGGTGTTGGAGATCCTATTGATATTATAGAAGGCGTTATTAGAGGGATTGATATGTTTGATTGTGTTTTACCAACAAGAATTGCAAGACATGGCAATGCTTTTACAAGATATGGTAAAATTAATTTGAAGAATGCAAAATATAAAGAAGATTTTACTCATTTAGAAGATAAATGTGATTGCTATACATGTAAACATTATACTAAAGCATATATAAGACATTTACTTATGTGTGATGAAATGTTAGCAGGTACATTACTTTCTATTCATAATATAAGATTTTTAATTAAATTGACAGAAGACATTAGAGAAGAGATAAAGAAAGGAACGTTATTAGAATTTAGAGATGAATTTATTAATAATTATGGAAAAAAACAATGAAATGTCCAAATTGTAATCAAGAGATGATTGAAAAGAAAGATTTTTGTATTAATTGTGGAAAAAGGTTGATTAAAGAGAAACAAGTATCAAAAAAAGGGATAATTGTATTTATGATTTTAATGGTAATTGTTGGTTTTATTACTTGTTATCTTATTATTAATTTAAATACTGATAAAGAGATTGAACCATATATAAAAGGTGAATATAATGTTAGAAAAAGCAAGTGAATATAGTAAATTTTATATTGAAAGTCATCCTGAATTAAAAGAACAAATAGAGTATGGATTAAATAATGGTTTAGTTTTTAATTTTGGTAATGACGAATTTGAAAAATTAAAAAGTTTAAGTTATGTTGTTATATTTGATGATGTTATAAATTTATTTAAAGAAGGGTATAATTTAGGTAATTGTAGTGAATTTGCAAAATTATTAAGTTATGCTTATGACTCTTCAAAAATAGCAATTGGTTATTTTAAACCAAGTTATAATGGACAAAATGGACATGCATGGATGGAATGTGGTAATTATATTTATGATACAACTCTTCTTTTAAAGATAGATAAAGAATATGCAAATGTTCTTGGTTATGTTAAATTAAAAGAATATGATCCAATGACTAATTCATTATATAGAAATAGAAAACAAATATATAATGAAAAATATAATGTGATAAAGGGTAAGTAATACTTATAGATAGGCAAATATGAATAAGAAAATTAGAATAATTGCTGTAATAATTGGTGTTATCTTATTATTAGTAGTTATATTTTTATCTTTATTTTTTAACCGAAGATTTGAGGTTAGATTTTATTTAGATAATGGTGCGAATGTTGGAACAGTACAGGTCAAATATAATAAAATGATAAATGAAGAAGATATAAAAGGTAAAGATGTTTTAGGAGAATCATTTATTAATTGGTATGAGATAATTGATGCTAAAGATGGAAAAGATGTATTAGCAGATAAACCATTTGATTTTAAAACTAAAGTTACCAAAGACATTAAGTTAAAAGCAGTATTTGATGAAACTAATAAACTTGATTAAATATTGATGCATAGAAACAACTATACTTGGTATCTGTCCCCCTGAAATCCCGTCAGAAATGGCGGGATACTTTGTTTATAAGGGTTTGCGAGCATATAGAAGAATGAAAATAATTCTTGGGAACAACTCGGGAACAACTTTTGCTGAAATTACAGTAATGTTGCAGACAATTTATTTAGATAATGATATAATATATAGCTAAAGAGGCGATTAAATGAAAGATAAATCTTGGATAATTATATTAATAATGGGAATAGCACTAGCTATATCTTTAGGATACAGTATTGTTGTAAGTCAAAAAACAAAAAATATAGGGGAGAGCACGGTTACTACAACAAGTATAATTGAAATGAAAGCATCAACGGTTACTATAAAAAATACTCTAACAGGAACAGGAAATATCGAGTATAAAGAAAAAGATAACAGTACAAATATTGAAAATCAAGAAAACAGTGATGTACAAGAAAATATAAATGAAACAGAAAATAATGAAAATGTAGAAAAAACATATCAAATTACATTATCAATAGAAGATAAAAACTTAGAAAAAGCAAAAGAAAACCAAGATGTTGAAATTTCTATAAAAAAAGATGAAGAAACCTTAAACTATGTCGGCAAAGTAACAAAAATAAACAAAGACATAAATAACAAATCAACTTTAAATGTAGAAATAACAAATCCTGATGAAAGATTAGAAGAAAATATGCAAGCTAATTGTACTGTAATTATTGAAAAAGCAGAAAATGTTGTAGGTTTACCAGTAGAAGCAGTTCAAAAAGATGAAGAAGGTAAAGAATATGTTGATGTTGTTCAAGATGATGGAACAGCAAAACAAGTTTATATAAAAACAGGAATATCTGATGATTATTATGTAGAAATTACTTATGGATTAAATGTAGGAGATAGTGTTCAAATTGTTAAATCTACAACTACTGTTGTTAATAAAAATAATGAGAATAAAAATGTGATTAGTGAAACATAGTTTTCACTAATCTTTATGCCACTATAGCTCAGTTGGTAGAGCGACGGATTCGTAACCCGTAGGCCAGCAGTTCGATTCTGCTTAGTGGCTCCAAGAGGACTTTTCGTCGAACTGCTTAAAAGTATTATAAATACTTGAGTTCGAAGAAAATAAAATAATAGAAAAGATATAAGTCGATTTAAATCAAGTCGGCTTATATTTTTTGCTTTAAAATAGTTAATAAAGCAAAAATAAGCCTTGAATCATTGATTTTAGGAGGTTTTTGTGATATGATGCGAATAATTAAGAAAAAGATAAAATTAAATAGAGCGTTACGTTCGAAGATTGAATGGTCATGCAGTTTTGTTAATCAAGTACCAAAGATAATTGAACGGAAATTTGAGAATAGTAGAACATACTAACTTAGATTATGTTGAACCACATAGAGTAATTATAGGAGATAAAGAATTTTTTATTCTTTAATGAACATGATTATTTTTATATTGGTAATTTGTCCAATAAATATGCTATTTCAAAATTTCGTGAAATAATAAGTAGTTAACTAACAAAACATTTTATGAATGAAATAAAATCTTACTATAACTATAAAATTATAAAGTGTTAGTTAACAAAATGTTATCTAGCACTTTTGTGTTTTTAAGGAGGTTCATTATGGAAAAAAGTACAGTGATTTCAAATGAAAAGAAAGTTGCAAGAATTTATATTCGAGTTAGTACAGAAGATCAGGTAAGAGAACGGATTTAGTTTGGGTGAACAAGAAGAAAAATTAAGACAACTATGCCAATATAAAGAAATTGAAATTTTTAAAATTTATAAAGATGCAGGTGTTTCAGCTAAAGATATGGAACATAGACCAGCTTTTCAAGAAATGTTAGAAGATATGAGAAAAGGTTTGATAAATTATATTGTTGCTTATAAATTAGATAGAGTAACACGTTCTATTAGAGATTTAGAAGTTCTTATCACTGAATTGGAAAAATATTTAATGAAGAAAAAATATTATATCCTCAAAAGAAAAAGTGGACTGATGGAAATATAGCAGATATTATAAATGGGAGATTATGAACGATATAAAGCAGATAAAGACAAAGAAACAGAATTATTTATGGATGTAGTTCCGCCAATTATATCAAGAGCAATGTGGGAAGAAGCTTAAAAGCAAAAAGAGAAAAATCAAAGAAGTTATTGTAGAAATAGAGTTTATATTTTCTTTCAAAAATTAATTTGTCCAACTTGTGGTAAAATAATGACTTGTAAGGGCGCTGGCGGAAAAAAAGCTAAGTATATGTATTATTATTGTGATACATGTAATGTGTATTATAATGAGGATGATATAGAATATTGTATTAGAGATTTTATTTTTGAATTGGTAGAATATGATATGTCGGTAAAAAAATATTTTTATCCAATACTTGCTGAAAAAAATGATACTGAAATAAACGAGATTAATAGTGAAATTGAGAAGCTAGAAAAGAAGAAATCAAGGTTGATGAATGCATATATGGATGAAATTATTCAGGAAAATGATTTTTCAACAGAATACAAAATTATAGAAGAAAAAATATCAACTTTAGAAGCAAAGAAAATGGAATCATTAGAAATAGATGATAATAAATTTAACCCACAACATTTAATGGCAGAAAGAGATATTGAAAGAGAAATTTTAATAGAAGATGATAAGTATCGTAATTATTTAAGAGAAGAATGGGAGAAGAAAAGTAAAGAAGAGAAGCAAGAATTTATTTCAAAATTTATTGAATCGATGACCTTAAGTAAGGATAAAAATGGGAATTATCAAATAGATAATATTAATTTTAGACATAGTTATATTGAACAATTGGTTAAATTTTTTGATTGTGGAATATATGATAGATATATATGGATAGATAGCAATGGAGAAGAAAAGAAATATAGAGTAAGTGTTAATTTAGAACAAAAAACAATTGGATGATTATTTAGAAAAAATGAGAGAGAAATTTGAAATAAAATATTATCATGCATTTGATATGGATTTAAATAAAAAAGAAAACAAAGATTATGAATTGAATATTAATTCTACAGAAAAAGTTATTAGGTTTGTTGGAGTAAAAACAAATAAAATATTTAAAGGAAAAAAAGAAAATATTATAAAATTAGGAATGATTATTAGAGTAAAAAAGAATAGAAGGATATTTTGCAGAAAGAATAAAATTTAATTAATAAGTTTCAAATTTTGTCATAGCAAGCAATGAATTTGTACGGAAGCCAAATTCGAAATATTTGATTTAGCAAGCATTGAATGTGTTTTCACGAAATTCAATTTTGCAGACAAATATTTACATATGGGAATCCCCAAACCCTTTAAAATTTTTAAAGTTATTTGTAAATAGAAAATAATTTTATCTAGCAAATGTTCAATCAATAAGTTTACAAATTTATATCAAAAATTTGATAAAAAAATACTCTTTAATTGTATTATCAATTGTAAAATCTTTTGCAATTAATCTTCAATTTGAATACATAATTTGTTATTTTTAACTGTTTAATTACAGTTATTAAAAAAATAAAATTATTTGCTTTGTTCGGTAGAAAAAAATAAAAAAATGTTATATAATGCGAAATGAGTATTAACACTCTGATGGTAAAAGAATGAACGATGAATATTTAATAAAAATTGATGAGCCAAGAATTCAACAAACTTGTGATGCTTTCTTTAAATGGAAAGATTTAAATACATATGTAAAAAGTTTGGTATCAAGAGGAATAAATATGCCAGATGCAATTAGTGAACCTATGGGATGCTATTGCTTGAATTTACTTTGGAATAAAAGTACTGGTGGAGATGCAAAATCTATCGATGGTAAAAAAATAGAGTTCAAAGCTACAAGTAATTATGAATATGATTTGAGTAGTTTTGGACCAAAATGTGAATTTGATGATTTAGTCTTTTTAAGATTTGATTTAGATTTGAATATGTTGTTTGTATATGATACTGGTGTAAATTCTGATGAATTGAAGAAATTACCTGTTTCAAAAACAGCAACAGTTGAAGATTATCAAAAAGTTGGTAAACGACCACATATAAGAATAATTGAATCAATTATAAATGCAAAAAAACTAGAACCAACTGTGGTATTTGATATACGACGTGGTAGAATAGTTGAAAAAGGATAATGAAAGGCAGAGTGTTAAATACTCTGTAATTATTGATATAAAATGCGGCGCGCCGCAATACAAAAGGAGGAATTATAAATGTACAAAATATGTAGCCTTTTTGCAGGTGTTGGAGGAATAGATTTAGGTTTTTTACAAACCAATAATTGTGAAGTTGCATATGCAAATGAATTTGATAAATATGCAGTAGAAACTTATGAAAAGAATTTTAATCACAAAGTAGATTGTAGAGATATACATGATGTTAAATTAGAAGAAATACCAGAATTTGATATAATGGTTGGAGGTTTTCCTTGTACTTCTTTTTCAGTTGCAGGATACAGAAAAGGTTTTGAAGATGATCGTACAGGAGATTTATTCTTTGAAATGGAAAGAATTTTTAAAGTAAGAAAACCAAGAGTAATATTTTTAGAGAATGTAAAAAATTTAGTTGGTCATGATAATGGAAAAACATTCAGAACCATAATTGAAAGATTAGAAGAGGCTGGATATAAAGAAAAAATAAGATATCAAGTATTAAATGCTTGTGAATATGGAAATATTCCACAAAATAGAGAAAGAATTTACATAGTAGCTTTTAGAGAAAAAGAAGACTATGATAGATTTCAAATGCCACTACCAGTTGAGTTAAATAGAGGAATAAAAGAAGTATTTAATTTTGATACAAAAATTGATGAGAAATATTATTACACAGAAGGTAAATATAAAGGTAATATATACAAATTGTTAACTGAAGAAATGGATGATGATAATACTGTTTATCAATGGAGAAGAAAGTATGTTAGAAAAAATCAAAGTAATTTAGTGCCAACTTTAACTGCTAATATGGGTGAAGGACGGACATAATGTCCCTTTAATTAAAACTAGATTTGGAATAAGAAAACTTACACCTATAGAATGTTTTTATGCACAAGGATATCCAGAGAATTATCAATTACCAACAGATATGAGTGATGCTAGATTATATAAACAAGCTGGAAATAGTGTTGTTGTTCCAGTTATTAATAGAATTGCCGAGAATATAATGAAAGCGTTAAAGAACTAAAGGGAGAAAAATATATGAATTTTGATGAATTTATAATCAGAAATACAATAAGAATTGAATGTATGACTGCAATGGGGATTGCAACTGGAACAGGTTTTTTCTTTGAATTTACATATGATGAAGAAAGTAAAATTCCCGTAATAGTTACTAATAAACATGTTGTAAAAGGTGGTATAACTGGAAAACTTGTTTTTTCTATTGCAAATGATAATAGAGAAATTATTGAAAATAAAAAATACGAAATTGTAGTTGAAAACTTTGAACAGACATGGATAATGCATCCAGATGATAGTGTTGATTTATGTGTCTTACCAATAGCTCCATTATGTGATGATGCAAGTAAAAAAGGAAAAAAATTAGCGATTGCAATGCTATCTAAAGAGAATATTATATCAGGTGATATAATAAATAAGATTTCAAAAGTTGAAGAAATTACAGTTGTAGGATATCCAGATGGTATTTGGGATAGTTTTAATAATTTACCAATAGTTAGAAGAGGGATTACGGCAACACCGATTGCTTATAATTTTGAAAATAAAAAGCGATTTTTAATTGATTCAGCAATATATGGGGGGTCAAGTGGTTCACCAGTATATATTTTTAATCAGGGAGCATATCAACTTGAAAATACATTATATGCTGGAAGTAGGTTGATGTTAGTTGGAATTATTTTTGCTGTTGCTCAACATACTGTAACAGGAGATTTAACATTTGTTGATGTACCAGTTTCAAAACAACCAATTACAATTACTCAAATTCCTAATAATTTAGGTGTTG
>ERZ773192.1762-NODE-1762-length-20415-cov-5.286690_pt1 | contig 20415 bp, 19 predicted proteins | sample MGYA00581010_ERZ773192 | MGnify/ENA primary metagenome ERZ773192 (study PRJEB29015, sample SAMEA2737741) | human gut metagenome | biome: human gut; feature: human-associated habitat; material: faeces | place: China | collected 2012 ...
GGAGATCCCCACAGTAGAGCAGGAGGAATCTGAACCGGAAAAGGTTATCCGGAGGCATACTGGGCGGACGGACCCGTGGGGCTTCGTCTCGAGAGAAATACTACCGTATATCCCTCGGGTACGATGCTCGCCTGCACATGGAATACTTCGCTTGCCGAGGAATTCGGCAGAGCGATAGGTGCCGAGTGTCTGCTCTATAATATAGATATGTGGCTCGCCCCGGGCATGAATATCCATCGAAATCCGCTCTGCGGCAGAAGCTTTGAGTATTATTCCGAGGATCCGCTTGTGACGGGCAAGATAGCCGCCTCTGTGGTTTGCGGTGTGCAGGAATGCGGCGTAGGTGCCACGATAAAGCATTTTGCCGCCAACAGCACGGAATATCGCCGTCTCCAGTCCGACAGCTATATCTCGGGGAGAGCACTCCGCGAAATATACATGCGCGGCTTTGAAATAGCGATAAAAGAAGCATCGCCATATGCGATAATGACCTCGTATAACTTCATCAACGGAACAAAAGTGCCCGAATACGGCACGATATGCAGGGAAATCATGCGCGATGAATTCGGATATTGCGGCATGCTCGTCACCGACTGGGAAAATAATTCCGTCCATGTACGCGAGCTTGCGGCGGGACATGACCTGAAGATGGCATCGGGTAACGCTCCCGCTGTTGCCGATGCGATAAGGAGCGGCGAGCTTTCGCGCGGGCGCGTGGAAGAATCCGCCTGCCGCATACTTGAGTTTATCGCCAAAACGGCAGGGAAGAATATAAAATAAGTATGGAAAAACAGGGAATCTGAGCGGATTCCCTGTTTTATATTTAAAGTTTGAGATGGTTTTTATTTTGGTTGTTGGCTGTATTGGGGCTGTGCGCGGTATGTGTCGGCGCCGTCGAGACAGGGGCAGAAGGTGGCAGCCGTAGGCTGACGGGTTAGGAGTCTTTTAAAAAAATAAAAATTCTTTGAGTTTATTGTATTTTTGCGTGACCAAAAGTATCAAAATGTCACTTTGTCCAAGCGGAGACGGGGTCACGCAAAAGTACGACGCCTCTTCAAAAATAAAAAAAGCATAAAACAGGAGAGCGCCGCTCCCCTGTTTTATGCTTTTTAGAAATTTATCTCTGTACTCTGCCGCTGCCGCCGCCCTTGACGAGAGCCTTTACCTCATCAACGGAAACGCGGTTGAAATCATATTCGATAGAATGCTTGAGGCAGGAAGCCGCTACGGCAAATTCTATCGTATCCTGCATATCATAGCCGGAGAGCAAGCTGTAAATAAGACCTGCGCCGAAGGAGTCGCCGCCGCCTACGCGGTCAACTATATGCACGGCATATTTTTTGGAGAAATAAGCCTTTTCTCCGTCATAAAGCATAGCCGCCCAGTTGTTATCATTTGCGGAGATGCTCTCACGCAGAGTGATAGCCACTTTTTCGCAGCCGAAACGCTCGGAAAGCTTCTTTGCGACATCAATGTAACCCTCGCGATTGAGCTTGCCGCTGTCCACATCATTGTGGTCGGGCTTTATGCCGAATACCTTGTCGGCATCTTCTTCGTTTGCGATGCAGACATCAACATATTTGCAGAGCTCGCCCATAACTTCGCCTGCTTTTGCCTTTGTCCAGAGTTTGTTTCTGTAGTTTAAGTCGCAGGAAACAGTGATGCCGAGTTCTTTTGCTTTCTTACAAGCTTCAAGGCAGATAGCAGCAACAGTATCGTTTAATGCCGGTGTGATACCTGTGAAATGGAACCAGTCAGCTCCCTCGAAAATCTCATCCCAGTTGAAATCTGCTGTTGTTGCTGTTGCGATTGCAGATCCTGCACGGTCATAAATAACTTTGGATGGTCTCTGGCTTGCGCCCTTCTCTAAGAAGTAGATACCTACTCTGTCACCACCGCGGACGATCTTGGAAGTATCAACTCCGAACTGTCTTAAAGAGTTCACACCTGCCTGTCCGATCTCATGAGCCGGTAATTTTGTTACAAAGCTTGCATCCATACCATAGTTTGCTAAAGAGATAGCTACGTTAGCCTCTCCACCACCATAGGTAGCTCCATAGGATGCAGCCTGTACAAAACGATAATATCCTTCTGGTGCAAGACGAAGCATAATCTCACCAAATGTAACGACTTTCTTTGCCATTTTTAAATCCTCCATATTTTAAATCCGTATGTTCCATATAGTGAAACAGTGTTTCACAATTTGTAACCTCATTATAACATCATTCTCACAAATGTCAAATATGTTTTTTCAATCTTTTCAAAAATATTTTTAAATAAGTACTTTTCATTTCCTGTCCCATGCGCTATAATTTATTCAAAAGCGGTTCATATTGTAGAACTTAGTTTCGCAATATAAAACTTACAATTTTACATCTACCAGTAAAATTGTAATCGATCATTACAAACTGACAGAACCGAACTACATATTTTTTCCAAAAACAGGAGGAAAACGACTATGGATCGTAAATATGATGTCATCACATTAGGGGAAATTTTATTAAGGCTTTCTACACCGATCAATGGACGCCTTGCACAGGGCGATACATTTATGAAACATCTCGGCGGTGCAGAGTTAAATATCGCATCTGAGATTGGGCAGCTTGGTTTAAACACTGCCATCATCTCAAAAATACCAACGAATCTGCTGGCAGCCTTTATCAAGAATCAGCTGAATGCTTCCAGAGTCAGCGAGAATTATCTGATTGAAGACCATTCCGACGACAGCCGTGTCGGTATTTACTATTATGAATATGGTTCTTACCCTAGAAAGCCTCGCGTAGTCTATGACAGAAAACACTCTTCCATTAATAATATAGAAATCTCAGATGTGCCACAGACACTTTTTTATAACACCCGTCTGTTCCACACAAGCGGCATTACGCTCGGGCTCGGCGGAAAGGCACAGGATTTTGCGATCCACTGTATCAAAGAATTTAAAAAGCAGGGAACCCTGATCTCATTTGACGTAAACTATCGTGCCAATCTCTGGACTGGAGAGGAAGCAAGAAAATGCATTGAAACCATTCTTCCTTATGTAGACATTTTCTTCTGCTCTGAGGACACTGCCAGACTTACCTTTGGAAAAACAGGTACGATCAACGAGATTCAGAAATCTTTCTGTGAGGAATACCCGATTTCCGTTGTCGCTTCCACAGAGCGGACTGTCATCACTCCGAAGAAGCACAATTTTACTTCCATCATCTATTCTGCAAAAAATGATACTTATTACAGAGAAAATCCATACAATAATATTGACGTTGTGGACCGTATCGGAAGCGGCGATGCCTATGTATCCGGTGCTCTGTATGGATATTTAAAACATGGGGACTGCCAGAAAGCTTTGGAATACGGCAATGCCATGGCTGCCATCAAACACAGCGTCATCGGCGATATGGTCTTCACGGACTTAGAGGAGATCGACAGCATTATCAAACAGCATAAGAATACTTCAGGCTATCAGTCTGAAATGAACCGTTAAAAAGAAGAGGCAGACCACACATTTACTGTGCTGATCTGCCTCTTTTTTGCGTAAATTCAGGCAAGTTCCATGCACTCTGCCTCGAAAAATTCTGCCTCTTTCTCATCATGCGTGACAAAAAGAACGGTTTTTCCGGCAGTCTGCGTTTTTATGACTGTGGCAACTTTCTCCTTCGTCTCTGCGTCAAGTCCCTGCAACGGCTCATCCATGATCAAAATATCATACTCTGCCAGAAGTGCCCTTGCGATTGCCACACGGCGTTTCATGCCGCCGCTGTACTCACTTACCGGCTTTCCGGCAATATCGTCAAGTTCCATCTTTTTTAAAAAGCCTGTGATCTCTTCTTTTGTTTTTCCGGTTGTGATATGAATGTTAGTCACCGCATCCAGATTTTCAAACAGGCGGTTTTCCTGAAATATAGCGCTGATCTTTTGATGCTCCATACCGGAAACCGTTCCTTCATCCGCCTTCTCCAGCCCCATCAGAATCGATAGCAGCGTGGATTTTCCGATACCCGATTTTCCCATAATACAGGTCATTTTTTTCTCCCGGAACGTACAGGAAAAATGATCTAACACCTGATTACGATCATATGTTTTACATAAATTTTTTACTATGATATCCATTTTTTCTCTTTTACCAATTCCATTTTTGTTTTCTACTGCCTTTTTTTTGCTTTGCTCACATGCGTAAACCGCAAATTATTTTACACTCAACCGATGCGCCAGCAATGACAGCAGCCACTGAAAAATTTTCTCAAAAAGCACACTCACTGCAATAATGACAAATGTCCAGGCGAACAGGTCAGGTGTCTCCAGATAAATCTTTGCATTGTAAAGTTTTTCTCCAATGGAACCCTTTGGAATGCCAATGATCTCTGCTGCGATCCCCGCCTTAAAGCACATGCCGATCGCAATTGCACAGGCAGAACGAAAATACGCAAAAAGTCCCCCAAAATAAAGGTAATACATTTTGTTCCAGAATTTCATCCGAAAGATTTTTGCCATCTCAAAAAGTTCCCGGTCCAGATGTTCAAATCCCTCCAGAAGATTTGTATAAATGATTGGAAATGCCATGATGAAAGAAATCAGTATTGACAGGTTTCTTGATGGCATCCAGATGAGCACCAGCACAATAAAAGATGCGACCGGAGTAGCCTTTAATACAGCCACCGGAAGTGCAAGGATATCGCGTATTAATTTCACATGATATGCCAATGCAGAAAGCAAAACGCCGCCTGCCACTGCGCAGAAGAAACCAAGTGCGATGCGCCCCAGCGAAAACCAGATTGACTCCCAGAAGGAAAAGGTTCTCACCAACGAAAGCAGGCACCGCCCCACTGAAAGGGGCGATGCCAGTAATATCTGCTTGTCTAATGCCATGCTTGCAAACTGCCAGAGTAACAGCCAGAATGCAATGGTCCAGAGTTTTATTTTATTTTTCTTCCTAGTCTGCGTTGTAGTAGAAATCATCATTTGGTAATGCTCCACCGACTGCTGCCGGATTCTGTTCAAATAAAATTCCAAGATAGCTGCTTAATTTTGCTTTCATATCATTTCCGGCAATAAATGCAATGTTACATTCCGGAATTGCCTTCTCTGCTACCTGTGCTGCAACAATATCGTAGTTTCCGACAAGGACTGCCGCATCTGCCACATTGTCATTTACATAGTTTACAGAAGCCTCATACTGCTGCAAAAATGTCTCAACTGCGTCCGGATGCGCTTCAATAAAATCATTTCTTGCGATCACAACTCCGGTAATTAAGGCTGCCTTTGTATCTCCATCGCCGGAAGCCTTCTCCCACTCTTCGGTAAGGTCAAGTGCCACACGGATATTTTCATTCTGTGTCATTGCCACAGTCACAAATGGCTGTGGAAGCATTGCCACTGCATCCTCATTTGCTGCGAGTGCTGCCACACATTCAGAATGCTCGGATTTGTATTCGATTGTGACATCTTTTTCCGGGTCAATGCCATTTGCAGTCAGCATATAGTTTAATGCGTATTCCGGTGTTGCACCCTTTCCGCTGGCATAGATGGTTTTTCCTTTTAAATCAGCAACACTCTGTACACTGTCGCCATTTTCCACAATATATAATACACCTAACGTATTGACTGCCAAAACGCTGACATCCACACCCTCTTTGTTGTACAAAACAGATGCAAGGTTTGCCGGAACTGCTGCAATGTCCACATTTCCCTGCACAATCTGCGGTGTGATCTCATCCGGTGATGCTGCAATGGTAAAATTGTAATGATTTGCTCCGGTATCTCCATTGTCGGAATCATCCATCAGCTTCACCATTCCCATAGCTGTCGGTCCTTTTAAGGCGGCTACATTCACATCTGTCAATTCGCCTGCTACTTCAGTTTCTGTACTTGCTGCTTCCTCTGTTGATTCTGTGACTGCTTCGCTGGTCTCAGTCTGCGGAATGGCTGTATTCTCTTCCACTTTGTTTCCGCCGCATGCTGCCAGCATCACACAGGACATCATAAGAGCCAGTGCTGATACAAGTTTTTTCTTCATAATATAAATTCTCCTTCTGGTCTTAAGAATATCTAGGTAATTGCGAAACTCCTCATACGCTTCTTTTAATTGTTCAAAAATAACAAAATTTTCGAAAACACGCTCTCGCTACGTGTCGCTGGTAACGGTACTAAGAAGCCAGTCACGATTAACATCGCACCTGCCTTCTAAGTGCCGACCGCTCCCCAGTGTTTTCTCAAACTTTTGTTATTTTTTCACAATTCAATTTAGGTTTTTATGAGTTTCGTAATTGTCTATTAAAAATATCTCAGGTCAGTTTCTTCTTCCCTGTCAGACCGAATTTAGTATAAACGAATTTATATAGAATCTCAAGTATGTTTTTTAGTACATGTTAATTTTTTAACAACCTTTTTCATATAATGCTGCCACATTCTTATTCTTCCACGGATTCTGTGACTCCAAGAAAGATTGGCATTTGTGTTTCTGTGTCAATGATGGCATAGACAAATGGACGGTCCAGATGCACCGTTTTTATTTCAGGTTCATATAAGGACATCGTTTCCGCCATTCCGACAACTGTTGAAGCTCCCGCTTTTGTTCCCTGCTCATCAACTTCGATATAGGTTTTGTGCAGTACCATGTTAATATAGATATTTCCATTATCACTGGTTCCAATTCCTCGAAAATCTGCCTGTTCCTCATCAAATGCATCTGTCATTCCCATGTTCTGCAAGGTATCTTTTAATTCTATTGAATATTCGGACTTGAATTTTGGGATTGCTGCATCCACTTCATAATCCGTGCTGGCATTTTCAACAAGACCGATCAGTTTTTCTGCTGACAAATGACTGATATAATCCTCTATGCTTATCCCTTCTTTTGGAAGCAATGCCATAAAACTGTATCCATCTTCATATGGTCTGATAAAACCGGTCGTACTGTCATCTTCCAGATAATATGCTTCTGTGGAATACATCATATCCACCGTCTGCTGTGTTCCATTTTCAGAAGTAAATGTGCCTGCCTCTACATCCTCCTTTTCATATGGAGACTGCCACTTTGCATCAAAAGCAATGGCATTGATCAGATACATTACCGAATTGTCTTCGATTTTGTCTAATATCTTCGGAATCATTTTTTCTGTTTTTTGCGAAACCCATGTATTGATATCTTTTAATGTATGCTCATCAAAAGGTGCCTGATAAATTTCCGCATCAAATAATTTACTGTTTTCTGACAGGAAATCATCCTCCACATGTAAGGTGTCTGCATCTTTCAGCCAGATTGAATTTGCAATGTTCAGATGCGCATTCTCTGTATCGACTAGTTTTTTCATATACGAAGAAAGCTCTCTGCCCTGCTGCCCTACCGGTGTTCCATCCGACAGAACCTGTTCCATCTGTGACAGCGTATCACCTTTTGCACCATTTTCTGTCATGGTAAGCGCTGCTAATACTGACAATGGAGATATCATCTCATTTTTTCCATCCTCATATGTCTGCTGCAGCAGATTCAGGGCAAACTGACAGTATCGGTATCGGTAACCGAAGGATGTTTCTGTGCTGCCATCTTCCGCTTTCTTTTCTGTCGTATCAGCCTCGGTCTGCTGATCCTCATTTCCTGTATGATCGGCATTTTGTTCACTGTCCTCCGACTGTTGCGGCGTCAACCGCTTCGTCGTATCAGATAATCCACTGCCACACCCAAATAATCCTAACGCCATACATCCGATCAAAATTGTAACCAGTTTTCGTTTCATATGCTTTGTCCTCCTTTTTTCGATGGTTATGTAAATATGTTCTTCTACTGCTGTTATCTTTCTATAAGGAAAGACGCTGATTTTTACAGTTGGTTACAAAAAACTAAAAATATTTGTTACTTCTCACTCCCGAATCACTTTCTTCAGCAACAAAACAGCAACTGTTTTACTACTGAGTAAACAGTAACGATTACTCTCAAAATTTTCAAAACTCATTCATAAACTTCTTGCTTCTTATATACGCTCTATGTTACAATAATTCAAAGCATATTTTACAAAATCTTCATGACATTGTCATCTATATTCTAAGAACGACAGATTAGCCCCAAATAGTCTGCGTACTTCATTCGTATCTATGCTTTCGTTACCCATTAACCAATTGAAAAGCAGGAGACGAGATGAACTTAGAATCACAAATAGTTAGATTCTCCTGCAATCAGAGAACAGTTTTAAAAAGCTGTCCTGCCAATTTCAGGAGGAAAAAATTTATGGCAAAATGCAAAAAAAACCGTAACAGGGCAAAAAGAAACTTTACCGTCAAAACACCAACGGCAAACCGGAATTATAAAGACACCGTTTTTCGGATGTTGTTTTCTGACCGGAAAAATCTGCTCTCTCTTTACAATGCAGTCAATCAGAGTAATTATAAAAACCCGGAAGATTTGGAGATTGTGACACTCGAAAATGCTATTTATATGGGAATAAAAAACGATCTGGCATTTATCATGGATACGAATCTGTATCTGTATGAACATCAGTCGACCTACAACCCTAATATGCCACTTCGAGATTTATTTTATATTTGCAGTGAATACCAGAAACTCGTGGATAAAAAATCACTGTTTTCTTCCACCTTACAGAAAATTCCTGCCCCAAATTTTATCGAATTCTACAATGGTTCAACGGTAATTTCTGACTGTACAGAACTTCGGCTTTCCTCGGCATTTGAATGTCTGACAGGGGAACCAAAACTTGAGTTAATCGTTACGGTTTTAAATGTCAATGAAGGACACAATGCAGATTTAATGCAGCATTGCAGTATGTTAAAAGAATATGCACAGTATGTTGCCAGAGTGCGCCACTATGCGTCAGACATGCCTTTAAATCAGGCTGTAAAACGTGCTGTGGACGAATGCATCCGGGAAGGGATTCTGGCGGAATTTCTTGCCCGAAACCGAAATGAGGTTATCAGTATGAGTATTTTTGAGTATGATAAAGAATTAGAAGAAAAAAAATTACGAAAAGCAGAGTTTGAGGCAGGACGCGAAGCCGGACATGAAGCCGGATTTGCAGAGGGTGAAAATCACGCTGCTCTTGAAATTGCCAGTCGAATGCTGCAATCTGACAAATTTTCCTTAGACGAAATCGCCAATTTCTCTGGTTTGTCTATCGCTGAAGTAAAGAAACTGTGCACCGATAAACAATAAATTTGAACGCTTTCCCTGCCCCAAAACCTTATTTAATCCAACGGCACTGCATACAGATAGGAAATCTCCTCTTCATCCCGCAGCTGCAATAATTTTTCCTTCTGGCAGACGATTGAAAATCCATAAATACGCAGTCCATCCTGCTTTACACTCTCGATCATCATATCGTAAGGAATTTCCTGATACCCATTTAAAATCTTCACAATCTCCGGATGATCGCGCAGATAGCTCAAAAGACTGATAAAATGCGTCTCCATTTTCTCTGTATCCTCTGATATATGCCAGCTGTCTGTATCCGCACGATTATCAAGCTGGCAGAGATATGGATAAGTCTCCCTGTCCCAGTCGATGCAGCTTCCACTTGGATTAATCAGCATCCCAACCGGTACAGAGTCACACATATAGCCATCTTCATCGGATGTATAGACTGCACACCACAGCTGTGCGTCCATCTCCCTGTTTTTCGCCCAATTATAAAAATCTGCATAACCAGTCAGTTTTTCCAGGGACGCGTATGCAATGTAATACGCATTATCATCCAGTTTCTCAATAGACGCATATGCTTCCTCCTCACTTCCTGCCGGTCCACAGAATTGTCTGGTATCTTCGTCGAAAAAATGCATTCTAGAGTATTCTTCCACCTCTTTTGGCACCATAAATGTATTTCCATAAGGCATTTTGAACTCATCTGTATTATAAAGCGTCAGCTTCCCACGCTTTAGCCTGCCGTTGACGGTTGTAAATTTCCCATCATATGAAATTCCCTGCGGAATAGAAATATTGTATGTTCCATAACCATCTGCCACCGCATTGACTGTGTTCCTGTAACTGCCCGGCCAGAACAGTTCGGAATATACAGAAAGGTCAAGGCTCATCCGTGTTGTAGTAATATTATCACTGCCTTCGCCTATTCCCACCACTTCATTTGGATTATAGTAAAAAGCAGATACAACCTGTGGCAGGACAAAGATCACACAGAGCACAATGGCAAGCACGCCTGCCCCGACGATCGCACCCATTTTCAAAAAAGTTCGCCGGATCGTTTTCTGTATCATTTTTACAAAACGCTGTTCCTCTTCGGATTCTGCATCATTGCCCTGCACAAAAACCTCTTCTTTCTCCTGCCCTTGAAGTACTTCGAGTCCCGGAATCTCCTCTTTTTCATAGAGGTACTCACTGATAGCTTCCTGCTTCTCAATGGCATGTTCCACTTCATCTGTCTGTGCCTTGTCTAATTTTCCTTCCTGATATAATTTTAACAATTCACGATAAGTCATAGTTATGATCCTCCATGTAAGTCCGCAGTTCACGCTTTGCCCGATATGACAGTACCCGTACATTTTCCGGTGTCATTTTTAAGATCGCCGCAATCTCTTTCTGTGACAGTCCGCCAAAATACTGCATCAGCAGAATCTCCCGTTTCCGTTCTTCCAGTTCATTCATTGCCTGATAAAGGAGCCTGTTTTTCTCCTCTTTCAAAATGCCTTCCAGAACCTCCTGCGATGCGGTATTCTGTATCTGTTGCACTTCACCAAGCGGTACTTTCTCTTTTTCCCTGCGGTAATAATTGAAAAAAAGATTGCGCGCCACCAGATACAGCCATGCACGCATGTTTGTGTGGTCATCCGGCAGCGAAAGCAGTGCTTTTAAAAAAGTTTCCTGCAAAAGATCCTCCGCAAGACTGCTGTTTTTGCACAAAGAGTAGAGGTAAAGATATATTTCTTTGCGATATTTCTGATATAGCTGCTTTAATATATCTTTTTCCATGACTCCTCCTCTCCCGTATAAAAACGACCGTCCCCATTCCTGTGACTCAGCCTGCGCTTTTGGAACTTCATCTATATAACAATCCTTTTTGAAAAATGTTACACGGAAATTTTATTTTTTTACTTCCAGTCGTTTTTCCCCTTTGAGGTCAACACAGTTCACGCAATACCATGAGGAGTTCCTCCTCCGTCAGATTCTTCGTCTGGATGGTAAACGTCACACCTTCCTTTGTAAAAATTGCGAGATAGCATTCATCCTCCGCTGCAAGACGTGCGATCGTCACTTCCCTATTATTGATCACAGAAGTTTTTAAATCATCATCCTCAAATTCCGTGATGATCCCGGATTCCATCGTGCGGACACCGATCTCAAGGCTTCTGTTTCCATCCTCACTCTCATACAGAAATGTATTATTATCATCCACTACCTGATGATCTTTATTATAATAAATACTTCTTTCAGCCGTGGTCTGATTTTTCTCTTTTTCCCCGTCCAATGGCTGTATACTGCTTTGTACATAGGCTGTATCTGTATCATGCTCCTCTGCATATGCCACAAGATTTTCCGGCAGATTTTTTGGAAAAACAGTCACTCCATAATACTGCTCCAACTCCTCTGCACTCATACGCTCTTCCTGTCCATTCCCCACATCGATCGCAATCGTTGTCAGTTCACTGACCTCGTTGATCGTGATCTGCTCGTCTGTATCTGCAAAAGATTCTGACTCCACACTCTCTGTCTGTTCCTCTTCCGCCTTTGCCACTGCAGTTTCGTTCCCCTCATTTGGGGCTGATGCACCTTCGTTCATCCCTTCTGCGACAGCACTTTCTGTCTCTGCGCCTGTATCTTTGTTCTGTACCCACAGATCAAATGATACCACTGCTCCAGCCAGCAGAATACACACACACGCCGCCATTGCAGTAAAATGCCTGAGATTTCTCTTTTTCTGTGCTGCTTTGCTCCACTGCTCTGCCTCTTTTACATAAGCCGGATCGATTTTTCCGATCACATCTATCCAGTCCGTCTTTTTCATAATGCATAGCCCTCCTTTTTCAGATAGTCCAGCAATTTACCCCTGACACGAAAAAGTGTTGTCTTCACCTTTGCCTCACTGCATGCACAGCGCTCTGCAATCTCTGTAATGCTATCAAAATACCAGTATCTCCGCACAAACATCACGCGGTGCTCCTTCGGGAGATTTTTGAGGAAATGATTGATACACGCCACTAATTCCTGTTCCTCTATGTAGTGCGATGGCTCTTTTTTGTCCACCTGATCTGTCAGTTCATCAAAAATAAACTCCACTTCCCCTTTTCCTCTTTTTGCCGTATGCAGTTTCCGGTATCGGTCCAGACTTAAATTTCTTGTGATCGCACCTAAAAACGCAGATAAAATTGCCGGTCTCTCGTCCGGCATAGCGTTCCACGCCCTCAGCCAGGTGTCATTGACACATTCTTCACAATCTTCTTTATTCAAAAGAATATTTTTCGCAATCCTGCCACAATAACTGCCGTATTTCTCTGCCGTGTGTCCGATCGCGCCCTGATCTCGGTTCCAATATAAATCAATAATCTTTTCATCTTCCATTGCACGTATCCTCATGTTCCCCATTGTTTTTACACGGATTTATTTCATTTTCTCATATTTCTCTTCACTTGGAAAGACGCAAATGAATTGGATTGGTTACACAAATTTTACACATATCAAAAAATCCGCACCTTATTTTTAAGGCTGCGGATTTTCTGATCTCTGCTTTTCTATAAACTAACCAAATCTCAAGCTGTCTCCATGGTTCAAAATCGGTGCACTGTACAAAAACAACACATCCTGATATTCCGTGTCCCCTAAAAGCTCCAGTGCATGCGAAGCTGAGACATACCGGAGGTCAACCAGCGTTACTTCCTCATAATACTCCGCTAAAAGCGGTGCGATACTGCTGCCAAAAGAATCCCTAAACAGCAACAGCTTCTTTCCATTATGGCACTCCGGATTCTGAATGGTCAGAAGCGCTCTTGCACCCCACAGGTAAAAATCATAATCATCCATCCCACCGATTTTTTCCGGTGCATAGACACTTACGTTCTGTTTTCTTTCATAATCATAGACCTGCATCCGCTCTATGGACGGATCTGTCCGGTAAATCATCTTATCCGGTGTTGTTTTCCATGCAGAGGCGGCCCCGTAAGCTCCGACAAAATCCTCTGTGGCAATCTGCCAGCCGTCAGATATTGTATTGGTCTGCTGTCCCATAGACTGCACAAGTGTATCTACTACGCCTGTAATTTTTTCCTGTTTCCAGTGCAGATCCGTGCGGTAATAATCTTTCAGATGCAGCTTACCGTATAAACTGATTTTCTGTGCCGAAGGGATCTCCGCCTGTATCATCTCATCCAGCCTTTCATAATCCAGTGTTGGATACTGCTTATCTGCCAGATAATAATTTTTGTCCGGGATGACTGCGACATAACAATCTGCGTTCTGAAATTGTTCTGCGCAGAGCTTCTCTACGGAATCTGCCACTCTGCCCACATTCTTTTCATTTAATTCTGCCTCCAGATGATAAATTCCATCCTCAACTTTAAAATAACCATTGGTATCCGCTTTTCCCAAAAGTGCCGTCTCTGTCTCCGCTTTCACTGTGCGCAATCCGTCCCGCACCGGAAACTGCTCGGAAAAATACGTTTCTAACTGCTCCATATACGTTCCATCCCAAAAAGCAGCCACTGTAAATGCCGGTTTCTTCGCAAGTTTCCGTCTCTCCGTCTTAGAAAACGCCTGATCCGGCAGCAGAAACGCCGCCACCGGGACACAGACAAGTGAGAGCAGAAAAACAACTGCTGCTATTTTTTTCTTCCAATCCATGCTTCTGCCCTCCTCATTAACGATCCGGTGTCAGATGAATGTGGTTTCCCACTCACTCTCCCTAAAACCGGAAATATAAAAACGGATGTACCGAACTTCCCAACAAAAATGCCGTAGCAAGCACCAGCCCTGTCAGTATATAACAGCTCTGTAACAGCCATCCTGACTTTTTCCACATGTTTGTATTTTTTAATCTCTGAACGCACATCGCAGGAAACGGTGTCGCACCAGCGCACGCGATGAGCAAAAGTATCAGATAGCTCTTTATCTCATAAGCTGCCATCGGTGTCATTGCATTTCCGTAACTTCCGGCTAATCCTAAAAGCTGTTCTTTTATCTCACGGACACTCTCCACACGGAAAATGACAAAACTAAAAAGGACGACCAGAAGAACATAACCATGTTCTATGATATTTCTGACACAGGTCAGAAACATATTTTCCCTGTCACCACCATTACTGTCATTATTTGCGGATATGTCTGCTATTTTAAAGGATCTTTCTTTCCATTTTTTTCCGATCAATTTCTCTGCACTTAAGAATACGCCAAAATACAATCCCCACAGCGCAAAATTCCATCCTGCACCGTGCCACAGACCACTGAGCAGCCAGACAACAAACATATTAAAGCACCATCGCAGAACGCTCACCCGGTTGCCGCCCAGTGGGATATAAAGGTAATCGCGGAACCATCCGCCCAGCGTCATGTGCCATCTGCGCCAGAACTCCGAGATACTTTTTGAGATAAAAGGATACCTGAAATTCTCTGGGAACGTAAAACCTAATATTTTTCCGAGTCCGATCGCCATATCACTGTAACCGGAGAAATCATAGTAAAGCTGTAACATAAACGCGAGGGCAAGCACCCAGTAACCCAGTGTGCCGATCCCTGCGCCTTCCGCACGGATTCCTGTTGTCACGACTGCTTCCGTTTTTGCTGCTGTTTCAGATATATTTTGCAGTGCCGAGACAAGCGACGCAAGGGAATCTGCGATCAAAACCTTTTTACAGAGGCCACAGACGAACCTTGCCGCACCTTCTCCGGTTTTTTCCCATGTGATCTCCCGGTGTTTTAATTCCGCCTGCACGGATTGAAAGCGGACGATCGGTCCGGCGATCAACTGTGGAAACATCGTCACATATGCCGCAAAATCAACAAAATTGTGTTCTGCCGCAACCTCTCCCCGGTAAACATCCACATAATAACTGATGATCTGAAACGTGTAAAAACTGATGCCGACCGGAAGTGCGATCTGCACCATCGGAACATGTGTACCGAGAATCCTATTTACACTGTCTGCCAGAAAATCCATATATTTAAAAAATACCAGCAATCCCAATGTCATTGCCGTAAAAATCCCGACCACAAGCCTGTCATGTCCACCCTTGTATTTTCCGGATCTGTCTGCAGGATCAGCAGCACTGACACACTTCTTCTGCCTCTGATATTCGATGCATCTTCCACCCATATAGCCGGCTGTAACAGAAAAAAGGAGCAGCACACTGTATTTTGGCTCCCCCCACAAATAAAAAACGAAGCTTGCCAGAAACAGTATCAGATTTTTCACTTTTGCCGGTGCCAGATAATAGATCACTAATACCGCCGGTAAAAAATAGTATAAAAACGTAATACTTGAAAAAAGCAAGCTTCGCACCACCTTCTGTATTTATTTTTTTAACGCTAAAAACGCTTCTTTTGCTGCATCTGCAACATCTTTGTCTGCCATGATGAATAAAATCACGTCGCCAACGTTTTCCACAACAACGCTCTCTGCTTCAACACATATCCACTTTGCCGGATCGGCATTTTCCTCTAAAAGCTTCTTGGCAGCTTCGATATCCTGATCTTCACTTACCCGGAGCAATACACACTGATAAGCAATCGAGGACATCATCGGTGCAGAGTACACGGAATCCGTATAATCAATCTCTGTCGTTCCTAAAATATATTCTTCTTCTGCTTCGGTAATCTCCACGTTTTCAAAATCATCTGTGTAGCTGAAGTAATCGTCATCTGTTTTTGCTGTTTTATAAATCTCATCCAGAATGTCTGCACAGCTTCCTTCCAGATTTGCCGATGTATCCAACTCTCCCTCTGTTGCCTCTGCAGTGATATTTCCATCATCTGCAACCGGATCTCCGGTTTTATTTCCACACGCAGCAATGGAAAGTGTCATTGCCGCCAGCAGAATCCATGCTATTTTTCTCTTCATATTCCCTCTCATTCCGGCGTTCATAGACGCCCAAAAATTCATTTTCACAATCCATTGTGATGTGACCATCATTATACTATAGATTGTTCCCTTTTCCTAATGAATTTTTTCTTAATATCCGAGGAAATTTCTGGATACTTTATGATTTTGCAGTCTTTTGTCTATAGGAAAATCGTAAAACGCATGCCATCTTCCACAGGCTCAAATACATAGCGGAATCCCTCTTTTTTCAGCAGTTCCCGCACCACATAGAGTCCCAGCCCATTGCCCCCGGAAGCTGCCCGCGTATCGTCCACACGGTAAAACGGTTCATAAATATAAGCCAACTGCTCCTCTGTCAACGGTGTACAGCTGTTTTCGATCCAGATTTTGTCTGTGTCTGCGGCAATTGTGATCTGCCCGCCCTGCTCTGTGTACTGTACCGCATTGCCGATCAGGTTCGACCACACTTTCTGAAATGTATTCCGGCTCATAAACAGCATGCAGTCTTCTGGGATACTGTCTGTCACCTCTAACTTTTTGTCAGCAATCTGCATCGCATATTCCTGCAGCACTGTTCCAATTTCCCCGCCTGCATAAAGCTTCTGTTTTTCCTCTTCCTGCAGATCCTGCACTTTGGAAGTATCTAAAATATCCCTGACCATTCCGCTCAGTTCATCCACTTTGGCAACTGCTTCCGCAAGATATTTGTCACGATCCTTGTACTTTCCTATATTATACTGCATATTTTCCAGCAGGATCCGAAGTCCGGAAAGCGGTGTTTTCAGTTCATGGGAAGCAGAACGCAGAAAAACAGTCTTCGACTTTTCCACTGCGAGCATATGCTCTTTTTCTTCATCCAGACTCCGGATCGTTGCAAGCAGCTGCTCATAAACCTGATTGATCTGCTCCGCCAGAAGTCCGACCTCATCTTCGTCCTGCACATGAAATGCCGCTTCCGGTTTTAAATTTTTCATATCGTTCGTGACATTCAGCATGTGAAAAATAGGCCTTGTAATATGTCTCGAATATAAAAAAGAAAAAACAATGGAAAAGAGAATGGCAGCTCCGAACGTAAACGGCAATAAAAATGTGATCATATCCACCGCCTCTTTCACCGGCATGGCACTTGCCATCACTTCCACCTGGATTTCAATCCCATCGTCTGCTTCCATTGTTTTATTTTTCACAATAATCGATTCCGCATTTTCCAGATTGCTCACATCAAAAACCATATCGGCATCAGTATACAGTGATATCTGGAAATCCATTCCCATATAAGTAACTTCACTGCCGGCACACTCTACCGTAACATTGACATTATTTTGTTTTGCAAAATCAGAAAAAATCTGCCCCGCTTCCGCTGCAGTATTCCTTTTTATCTCCTGCTGCAATGTGTCCATTTTCTTTTCCAGCTGATCCTGCATCCGGCTTAAGTACACCTTCGGATAGAAAAAATAAATCATCAGATGCATGGATGTTGTGATAAAAAGCAGCATAAAAAACGTATATAAAAATGTTTTAGGAAATAATTTCATTTTCTTCATATTCAATCCCCTACTCTGTGCGCACCGCTGAATACAGCCTTCTTTTGCAGGCTGTTCACTTATTGATATTTTATGGCAGCTCCAGCTTATAGCCGACGCCCTTCACCGTGATAATACAGTCGAGCTGCAGTTTTTTCCGCAGATTTTTCACATAGACATCCACAACACGGTCAAAAGGGCTTTCCTCCTCTCCCCAGATCCGGTCTAAAATCTGATCCCGGCTCACAACCTGTCCCGCATTCTCCAACAAGACTGCTAAAAGTTTGATCTCTTTCGGTGTGACTGCCGCATCTTTTCCAAGATACGTTGCCCGATACCCGGAAAAATCCACCACAGCATCTTTGTATTTCCATGTATTTTCTGTCTTATAACGTGCTCTCAAAAGTGCTTCGATCCGCTTCAAAAGTAGGATCAATGAAAATGGCTTACATATGTAGTCATCAGCAAGGTTGTCAAACGTCTGCACCTGCGTTTCCTCGTCCGTGACCGCCGTCAGCATGATCACCGGAAGTTCACTGAACGTCCGCAGTTCTTTTAACACTTCGATCCCATTTTTCTTCGGCAGCATAATGTCTAACAGCGCCAGATGTATCTCTTTGCTTTTTAAAATTTCAAGCGCCTTCTCCCCATCTTCTGCACAAAAGACCTCATATTCATTTTCTTTTAAAAACTCTGCCACGCCCTCGCGGATTGCTGTATCATCCTCTACAATTAAAATATTCATTTTATACTTTCCTTTTCCTTAATTTAGTACTTCCCTGTTAAAATGTGCTATTTTCCTATAACAATAACACTACTTCCAGTTTATTATGACCTCTAAAGATTATCAACAAAAAAAATTTTCTGATTTCATATTAATTTCACATTGGAACGTTATGATATGTCTATCAAATCAATCAGACAATAGTCTGAACAACAAAAAACAAAGGAGATTTTCTTATTATGAAAAACAAAACATTATCTATCGCAACACTTTTACTTACAGGCGCACTTCTTTTTGCAGGATGCGGACAGACCGGAAATACCACCGGCAATACTTCTTCCACAACAGCCGGACAGGAAACGGCCACAACTGAACAGACAGACAGCACTGCACAGACTGCTTCCGACAGCACTGCTTCCACAAATGATATTTTCACGAACATGGATACTACAGATATAGATGGTAATAAAATGGATTCCTCTATTTTTGCCAAAAACAAAGTAACACTTGTAAATGTATGGAATGTCGGATGTACCCCATGTGTCAATGAAATTCCTGATCTTGATAAGATCAATAGTGAATACAAAGACAAGGGTGCTGCTGTTTACGGACTTTACGGCGACCTTGGCATGGGTATCTCAGATGACGAAATGGCTCAGATCAAAGATATTATGAGTAACGCAAATGCATCTTACACACAGCTTCGTATGGATGGAACGCTTGCCACAAATGAATCCCTTTTAAATATTATGGCATACCCTACCACTTATGTAGTTGGATCAGATGGAACCATCCTTGACACGATCGAAGGTTCTAAGGACTATGAAGGCTGGAAAGCTCTCATTGACTCTTACTTAGCAGAATAGTCACATAAAGATCAGGTTTCCGGCAGTTTCCCGGACTGCCGGAACTCACGAAACGAGGCGAAACTTATATGAATATCAAAAAACGCTCTGTCACAGGCATCTTACTTTTAGCTATCGGGGTTTTATTTATTTTAAATGGAATCCATCGAAATGAGCATACCACTGTACAGAATAAGTCAAATATCATCTGTCTGGAATGCATTGGCATCGGATAACAGAAAATACATTACACGAATTTACAAGGAAAGGTTTTTCATCATGAACTGGATAAAAAAACAGCGAAAACATTTACGCTTATGGGTACAGGTTCTTTTCACCGCCCTGACAAATGGATATGTCATCGGTTTTACCGAGGGAAAAATTTACCGCGGCACAAGCAAAAAGCTCTGTGTCCCAGGCTTAAACTGCTACTCCTGCCCGGGTGCTATCGGTTCCTGTCCGATTGGATCCCTTCAGGCTGTGCTCGGCAGTAAAAATTATAAATTTTCCTTTTATGTCATTGGATTTTTAATGATTTTCGGATCTCTCATGGGACGTTTTGTCTGCGGCTGGCTCTGCCCTTTTGGCCTTGTGCAGGATCTGCTGCATAAGATCCCTTTTGTCAAAAAGATCAAAAAAGTCCCATTTGACCGCTATCTGCGCTATTTAAAATATGTCATCCTTGTTGTGTTCGTCATTGCCATGCCTTTGCTTCTTGTCGGGGAAAGCGGCTATGGAAGTCCATGGTTCTGCAAGCTGATCTGTCCGTCCGGCACACTGCTCGGCGGTATTCCGCTTGTTGCAAAAAATCCGGGACTCCAGCGTGCCATCGGCTTTTTATTTGGGTGGAAGGTCAGCATCCTTGTCATTCTTCTTATTTTATCTACAATGATATACCGCCCTTTCTGCAAGTATTTATGTCCACTTGGTGCGATTTATGGTATTTTCAACCGGTTTTCACTCTACCATTACGAGATTGATGCCACCAAATGTACGAAATGCGGACTTTGTGCAAAGAAATGTGATATGGGTGTCAAGGTTTATGAAAATCCAAACAGTGCGGAATGTATCCGCTGTGGAAGATGCCGCAAAGCCTGTCCGACAAATGCAATCCAGTGTGGAATCAAGAGAAAACCACAATCATGAAGAAAATAAAATGATATCAGAGGCATGTATAGAACTGTCATCAGTCAAAATTATTCGGGTTCAGCCATGAGACTATGAATAAAAAGATTGATAATAACAGATATGGAAAAGGGACACCTGACAGATTATAAAAGTAGTCTGTCAGGTGTTTTTGTATATTTTTGTTGGAAAATGTATAAAAATATCGAAAAATATAT
>ERZ773192.1775-NODE-1775-length-20277-cov-3.485362_pt1 | contig 20277 bp, 10 predicted proteins | sample MGYA00581010_ERZ773192 | MGnify/ENA primary metagenome ERZ773192 (study PRJEB29015, sample SAMEA2737741) | human gut metagenome | biome: human gut; feature: human-associated habitat; material: faeces | place: China | collected 2012 ...
GCTTTATCTTCTCGAGTATTAACTTAGCGCTTTCTCGACGTGCCACCTCACCTACATGGTCAAAGTGGGTGTTGAAAGCAGCTACTTTCCTGCCACTCACCTTATCTTTCAACACAGCCCAAGTCACGATACGTTCGCATGCCGCATCCCAGCCTTTCTTTCCGATGGAATCGGGAGTCTCACTCAGTCCGAAATCTCCGTTCTTTAAAAGCTCAAAACGATCTGTCTTATAAAAAAGGGAGCAATATTCGCCTTTCTCTTTTCCATCTGCACGACCTACGCCAAGGGCAGTATATTGAGGAAGACGCTCCTTCAAGTCATTGAGTTGATTCTTTACCACCTCCTGCATGCCCACAATGTCCGGAGCATAATAAGCAATCATCTGTGCTGCATTATCCTTACGGTATTTCCAGTTATTCATACTGTCCGCTACATGATCCAGACGGATATTAAACGACATCACCTCCACCTTAGCTTCCGGTTGCTTGCCGCACGAGGCGACAAGCAATACGAAAGCAACCAATACACTATTGAAAAGCACGTTTTTCATGGTTATAATCCTTTTTAATCTATATAAAATCTTACCAAAATCAAATCCTGCCAAACCTAATCAGCCTTATTCAAATAAGGAGACGTAAAGCCTAATCTCTTCAACCCCTTCTGTACATCGGGATGGCTCATGAAAAGCTTCCAAATCAAACCGGTGCGATAGTTCTCTATCATCACGATAATCGGTCCCTGGTCAATGGCAAGATACGAAGGCGCAAACCAATCCTCAGTCAGATTAAATGCATCCTTGAAACCATATTCACCCCAAAGACGGTCACCCAATTCTTCATAGAAATAGCGCATGGCCTCCAAAGAATATCCCGGTGCATAAGGGATGGATGAAAGGGCCGCAGTAGGCGTAATCACGCCGCGATCATTTCCGGGACTATGGGCAGAATAGCCTTTATCACCGTCACTGGCTGTCAATCCCCAGCATTTCTCACCGTAACCCTTATATCCCTTCGGATTGTCGATACAATAGGCACGGTTAATCAAGGTATGGGCCTTCATTTGTTCCTCGTAATCGGCATAGCGGTCCTTCAAACCATGCGGATCAAGCCCCATGTAGGAGTAATGAGTAAAGAACAAAGGACCGCCCTTGCCGTTATTGTCCCCGAGAGGAAGCCTGATGCCATAATATTCCCAACCGTTCAGAAAAGTATTCGCACTGGCCCAGCCTTTATGGTAAACGCTCCCGGCAATCGGATAAGTAGGAGAAGACGCACCCAAGATATACACAATGTGGCACTCATTATGACCTTTAATCTGATGATTCATCGCCCATCCGTTATTGGGTGACCAATGCCAGTACATCACATCCTGCCCCTGAGTGAAAAAATTCCACTCTGCTTGGCGCCACAGATTATTAATCATTCCCCTGATACGGTTTTCCGTCGGATTATCCTTTATAAAATACTGATGGGCAGCCAACAAGCCTTCGAACATGAAAGCGGATTCTACAATATCCGCTCCATCGTCCTTACGGCTGAAAGGAATGGTCTTACCGGTTTTACCGTTCATCCAATGTGCCCACATGCCGTGATAACTGTCGGTATTCTTGTCGCTCAAGAAACGAACAATCTTCAGTATACGTTCAGCACCTTGTTCACGGGTGATAAACCCACGTTCTATGCCGACAATGATAGCCATCACTCCGAATCCCGACCCACCAATGGTAGCTGTCTCGGCACCACCGTTACTCCGTTCATGCGCCAATCCGGATTCAGGATGGGCAAAATCCCAAAAGTAACGGAAAGTTTGCTTCTGGACGAGGGTCATAAGTTCGTCGTCAGAAAGCTGCTTCTGCGTTTTCTGTCCCGAAATCAAATTAAAAGGGTATAGCAAAAGTATCAAATATATTAATATTCTCATCATAATCATTCTTTTAGTTTAAGCACGGACTCTGAAAGCCAAGCTTCTTCAGTCCTTGTTGGATTTCCGGTATAGACATAAATAAATTCCAAAGGAGACCTGTTCTATAATTCTCTATCATACAGATTATCGGCCCTTGGTCAATGGCTATGTACTGAGTATCGTACCAATCTGCCGTCAAATTAAAGGCATCTATAAAACCATAATCCTTCCAAAGTTTGTCTCCCATCTTATAATAGAAAAAATGCAGCGCTTCCATTGACTCCTCCGGAGTATAAGGAAATGCAGACAAAGCGGCTGTTGGAGCAATTACCCCTTTATCATTAGTAGGTGAATGAGCTGAATATCCCGTATTACCGTCACTTGCCGTCAACCCCCAACAAGAAGCGCTATAGCCCGTATATCCTTTAGGATTTTCCTTACAATAATTGTAATTAATCAATGTATGATTGCGATTTTGCATCCAGTAATCGGCATATTGGTCTTCCAGTCCTTGCGGGTTAATGCCCAGAAAAGAATATTGAGATAAGAACAGCGGTCCCCCTTTATCCGAACCTAAAGGAAGAGTGATGCCATAATAAGATTTTCCATTCCTGATTCCTCCATTTTTAGCCCATCCCGCTTCATATACAACTTTATTGATAGCATGTGTTGGAGACGAAGCTGCAAGTATATAAGTAATCAGACATTCATTCCATCCTCTTATTGCCAGGTTCTTCTCAAAACCGTAATCGGGACTCCAATGCCAATATAGTACATCTTCACCATTTTTCCGGAACCAAGTCCAGTCAATAGCTTCCCAAAGACGGGTTATGTCGGCACGCAACCTGCTTTCTACTTCCGTATTTTCCTTGAAATAGGCTCGAGCGGCAAGCAAACCTTGAAATAACAAGGAGGTTTCAACCAAATCGGCACCGTTGTCTTTCTCACTGAAAGGTTTGGTTGCTCCCGTTGCGCCATTTATCCAATGTGCATAAGCACCATGATAAGCCGTACATTCCTTATCAAGAAAAGTAACTATCTTCTGCACCCGTTCAACAGCTTGCTGACGGGTAATAAAACCCCGTTCAGCAGCTACCAGCATGGCCATCACGCCAAAGCCGGTACCACCGGTAGTAACGACATCGCCCGAAGTAGTACGTTCGCGCGCCATTCCGGAATATTCATGCCCAAAGTCCCAGAAGTACTTGAAGGTCTGCTTCTGTACCAATGTCAACAAGTCCTCATCAGAAATACGCTCAAACTTATCAGTATCATCCATTCCTGTCTTAATCATACAAACCTTGCCATTGGAAAGCAGTGTCCCGGAAGTGGATTTCACCCCCGGATTGACAATCAATTTATACGATGACAAGACTTTAAAGCCTCCCTTAGGAGTCACCGATACTTTTTTCTCTTGCAGGAACTCATAATCGCAGCTTACAGGAAGCTCCTCATGTTTCAAAGCAATATTGTTACGGGCTGAAGCCTCATCTACAGCATCCGAGAACTCCAAAACAATGGCTACATTGGGAGCAACATTCTCAAATGTCTGTTGGTTTTGTTGGTCACCCACAATGATATTCTTCAACTCGAAAGGCTGATTCACTTCAGGTTGATTATCACCACTGCACGCAACCAACAAAAGACATACTATGAAATATAATACTTTCATCCTATCATCAGATTAAAGTGTAGCTTCATTCTTTTCCAGAGTAAATACTCTGAATTTCGGTTGCCGTCAACACCTTGTCATATAAGCGGAACTGATCAAGCTGACCGGGAAAGTTCTTTGCCCAGGTTTGTGCTCCTGCACCCGAAGTAAGACTCGGAGTAGTGCTGAACTGAAATGCACCAACAGCCAAAGAAGCGCCTACATTATTAAACTTCAATTTCCCACAATCTGGCAATTCTTTGGTAAAGACACCCTCACCATTACGATAAACAGTAATGGTAGAAGTATTGCCATCATACACAAAAGCCAGATGCACCCATTCGCTACCAAAAATATCATCTATTTTTGCCTCAACCCATCTTTCATCATTCTCTTTTGCTGTCTGATTGAAGATATGAACCTTGAAAAATGCCTGAGTCTCGCTATTATTATTCTCCAAGAAGATGTCGAAGTTGCCCCAGAATTTAATAGAGTTAGGGATAGAGAACAAACCTTGCGCAGAAGTATTCTTAGTGGTTCTCATCCAGAAAGCTACAGTCAAATCACCGATAGTGGGCATGTTATTTTCCAATATAGAAGGAGTCTTGGCCAAAATGTAAGCATTCTCAGCACCTTGATAGGCCATGCCAGCGATTCCGTCTTCCGCAAACTTGGCATTACCGTTATCTGCTACCAAAAATCCCCATTCACCTTTATCCCGAATGTCCTCTTCATCAAAAGGAAGATACATCTTCAAAGGGGTAGTAGGTACTTCACCTGTACTCTCAGGGTAGTCGAAAGCAGGATGATCCATATCCTGAAAACAAGACTGCATACACAATGCAAACAGGCAAGAAGCCACAGATACTATATATTTTTTCATAAGTAGTTAGTACATTTATAGATTAATAATTGGGATTTTGAACCAATACACCATTCGACTTGTCAATTTCGTCTTGCGGAATGGGCAACAAAGCATGTCTGTCTTGATAACCGGTCTTGCCTGCCGCATGAAGTACCTCTTTAGCAATACCCCAACGAACCAAGTCGTAGAAACGGTCGAACTCCATACCTAACTCAACACGTCTTTCATGACGAATGGCCTCACGCAGTTCATTCTGGTTGTTGGTCGTCACTTCCGGTAGAATTCCGATATTATTGCCACGAGCACGAGCGCGCACCATCTCCAAATAGTTACGGGCAGAAGATAAATCACCCAATTCACAAGCAGCTTCGGAAGCCATTAATACCACATCAGCATAACGTATCAGACGAATATTTACCCAATATCCTCCCTTTGTGAATTTCAAACGCATCGCCGGGTCCGTATATGCCTTCTTGTTAAAGTATTTAGCTATAACATCAGCATTCGAAATAGGTTTCTCACCATAAGGCTTGTTAGCAGGTATGGACTCTGGATCGTCCTTGCCGTTGCGTATAAAATAAAGCAAAGTTTCGTCTTTTCTCGGATCTCCCTCTTCAAAAGCATCTGCCAATTCTTGAGTAGCGGTGTGTTGCCCCCAACCGAGATTCCACTCGCCTGCGCCACGTACACCCTGAACGGAAGCAAACTGGCTTCCTATGTCATTAGAACCTGGTTGTGATTCTGTTGCCGTACATTGCAATTCAAAAACAGATTCACTACAGTTTTCACCTTTTTCTCGGAATATGTCTTCATAAGGTGTTTTCAGATTATATAAACCGGAGTTAATCACTTCTTCAGCGGCAGCCTTCATATTCCCCCAGTCATTACGCATCATGTATGTGCGTGCATGAAGAGAACGAGCAGCTCCCCAAGTGAGACGACCTACATAAAGTTGCTCCCACGTTCTGGGCAGACTGTTTTCGGCTTCCGTAAGGTCAGAATCTATTAATTCATATATCTTTGCCACAGAAGACTTTGGAACATTTGCCTCAGCTGCATCATAAACTTTAAAGTCAATCAAAGGCACTTCACCAAAAGCGCGTACAAGGTTGAAATAACAGAAAGCACGTACAAACAAAGCTTCCCCCTTATTGACGAGGTCACCTTCTGTCAATGACGGATTTTGGCTCATCTCATCAAGCAAATCATTTACCTTATGTATCAATGAATAGTTATCATTCCAATAACTCTTAATCATCCCATTACTTGCCAAATATTCAAAGTCATCGAACATCTTGCCGGTAGCAGCTCCATCGGACAATGTACTTCCTTTCTCTGCGTCCTCAGAACGCATACCGTGGATTGCCAATGCAGTATTGCCGCTTGTCAAATGAAAACCGCGCAACTTGGCATACATATTAAAAACCTGTGTTTCATAAGTACCACCAGTCAAATCATCCTCTGTCTGTTGTCCAAGCGGTTTTCTATCAAACATATCCTCACACGAAGTTAGTGCAAAGCTTACTGCTAAAAATGCTATATAATAAAATATCTTCTTCATAGTCTGTCTCTATATAATTTTAGAAAGTCAAATTAAAACCAATCGTATAAACTGTAGGCATAGGATAGCCTCCACCATCAATACCAAACGAAATAGCACTTCCGCCCACTTCCGGAGTATATCCTCCATTACGGCTCCAGGTCTTGGGATTCTGCACATTGGTATAAAGACGCAGTGACTGTACCTTGATACGATTCAACAGTCGTTTGTCAAAGTTATACCCCAATTCGATATTACGGATTCTGAAGAAACTGCCATCTTCGATGAAATACGTGGAAGCCTCCTGATTTATTTTGTGTGAAGGGTCGAGCAAGGGCTCCCAATTGGAAGTGCCCTCTCCATGCCAACGATTCAATTGCTCTGTGCGATAATTCAGTTGTGCATAGCTACTGCTTCCCCAATTACGGTAAATTTCATTTCCATAAACACCCATCATGTCAACAGTCAGGTCCAGATTCTTCCATCCCAAATTAACATTAAAACCGTAAGTAAAATCAGGAGTTGGATTACCTATCATTGTACGGTCATTATCAGTAATTTTGCCATTACCGTCAACATCAGCAAATTTCAAGTCACCCGGTGTTACCGAGCCAACCGAGTTAATCGGAGAGAAACGGATGTCGTCTTCGTTCTGATATACACCCTCAACCTTGTAACCATAGAAATAGCCAATCGGATAACCTTCGGAAACACGTGAGGGACCACTGATAATATTATAGTCTTTGTTTACCAGTGAAAGCACCTTGTTATCAATAGTGCTCAAATTAGCACCTAATCCATATCTCCAATCTCCCCCAATCTTGTCGTTCCAAGAAGCACTAAGTTCAAAACCGCGATTGCGAATCTCACCCACATTCTGTAATCCGGGAACAGTACCTGCAATACCCGGAATGGAAGTCAACATATCTTTTGTTGTTTTGTTATAATAAACCGGAGAAAGCTGCAAACGATCATTGAACATATGCATGTCAAAACCTACTTCCCATGAATAATTACGTTCCCATCCCAAAGTAGGTGAAATCAGTTTGTTGGGGCCTTTACCCGCAATGATATTGTCACCGAACACAGCTGAACCCGAACTAACAATGGTGGCATATGCCGGATAACTGGAACCAGTATTCTGGCTACCCAACACACCCCAAGAGCCTTTCAACTTCAAGAAGTTAATTACATTCTGGTTCTGCATAAACTTCTCTTCGGTCATTACCCAACCGGCACCGAAAGAGTAAAAGTTGTCCCAAGTATTACCTGTCTTATAGAAAACAGATGAACCGTCCCTACGGAAAGAAGCATTAAGTAAATAACGATTCTTGTAGTTATACAATGCTCTGAACAAATAAGACATGGTAAATCTGTCACTCTGAGAACCGCCATTAGTTGCCGTAGATACATCGTCGATGGTAGAGAGCCACCATCTGTCCGGGTCGTCGCCCACCAAAATGCCGTAGCCCGCAAGCTGGCTGCGTCCACCACTCAAACTGGAAGACTCATTGTAATTGGTTGTAAGACCGGCAGTCAATGTCAATCCATGATTGCCAAACTGTCCGAGATAAGTCAACACATAGTCAGACTGTGCAGCAAGAGAGGTAGACTTGCTTTGGTTCACACTTTCTCTTTCAGTCAACCGTTCTTTCCCCCCCTCCACATCGGGATTATAAACATAAATCAGCGGAGAATATGAACGTCCCTGACTGGAAGCATAGTCCATAGAGAAAGTTGCTTTGAACGTAAGGTTCTTCAGAATATCTATCTCTCCGAACACATTACCTGCCACGCGATAGTTTTCAGACTTGTTGTGAGCACCGCGCAGCTCTGTTTCAATAAGAGGATTCCACACTTGTGCACGCTGGAAGTCGGGCAGCGTATGTATCAGTCCCGATTCAAGGTCATGAGTAGGAGCAATAGGAGCAGCCTTCAAAGCACCATCCACACCCTTTGCATCAGGATACTTGGCACGAACTCCATTAAGCTGGAAACCAAAACGCAGGAAATCGGTTACGCTATATTCACTGTTCAAGTTTACGGTAAACTTATTGAGCTTTTCCGTTTTAATGGAACCTTCTTCCATGACGTAACCCAAACCCAAATAAAACTTGCTCTTATCCGTTGCACCTGTAATGCTCACATTGTTATTGGTCAGAAAACCTGTCTGGAATATCTCATCCTGCCAATCTGTGTTACCAGTCCATTGAGTATAATCATAAGGGTCGCTTCCTTGAGATATCAACTGCTCGTTGTACAGCATCTTAAACTCTTCGGCATTCGTCACACCTACACGGTCATAAATAACCTTCCAACCCACTGAGGAGTTGATGTTGACCATCGTCTTCCCTATTTTTGCCCTTTTAGTGGTAATGATGATTACACCATTGGCACCACGCACACCGAAAATAGCCAAAGAAGAAGGGTCTTTCAAGATTTCCATAGATTCAATATCCGCAGTGTTCAGATAATTGATATTGTCCGTAAACAGTCCATCTACCACATAAAGAGGTTTGAAACCGTTAATGGAGTTCGTACCGCGAACACGGATTTCAGGGTCTTGTCCTGCACGGCCCGTATTCACCACCTGTACACCGGCAACCTTACCCTGTATGGATGCCAGTGGATTGGTAGAAGGCTTAGAAGCAATCTCATCCGCTTTCACAGTAACGATAGAACCGGTCAAGTCGCGTTTCTTGGCACTACCATAACCAACTACAACCCCCTCATCAATGAGCTGGCTGTCCTCTTCCATCTTCACATTGATAGTTGAACGCCCATTTACGGCAATCTCCTGCTCACGCATACCTATATAACTAAAAATCAAGGTAGCATTAGATGCCACATCAACAATCTGATATTTACCATTTATATCAGTAATACTACCTTTACTCTCCTGCCCTTTTACACGAACAGAAGCACCGATAACAGTTTCGCCTGTCTTGTCCGTAACGACACCCGAAATCGTAATTTTGTTCTGTGCCATCGAAGTAATGGCAAACAATAACATCACACATGTAATTAGTAGATTTTTCTTCATTTTGTATTGATTTAAAATTCTTTTGCAAACATACCGGAGAAGTTGATATATGTCAAAAAACAAGCTACCACAAGAGTACCACAGTTCACCGGAGGGGTACATCATTACTACTACTGTATAACATAAACGACAGATTATAAGGAAGATAAAAATACAATAAATATTTAGGCACTATTCATATAATAGAGCAAGAAGATAGAAAAGCAAAGGAGTTTTTATCCTATTCTAAATAACTTTATCCCATTCAAGAACGTCATACCTTTCACTGCCTCAAAACCCACCGTAAGGTTTCCATCGGTTACGATAACACGCAATTTCTTGGATAGGCAACGGTTTCCACCTACTTCCATCGCTGGAGAAAAATGGTTCAGCCAAAGTCGACCGTTGACAGAAACATTGAAAACACTGCCCCGGAAATCGGCATTGCTGAGGACAGCAGTACCCCCCAAATCATAAGTCACCCGTTCGGAAGGTGCATTCAAGTCGGCAAAGAGGAGTTCCACTTCATACTCGCCGTCGGACAAGTCGAAGCGATAGGCTTTGATGTCTTTGCGTTTAGTCTGTAGCAAAGGAACATTACGAGTATTTTTCACCTCGGCTGTGGTTCCGATACGTCCCGGAGAACGATAAAAAACTTCACCGCCCACATAGCCCCAACTTCCAGGAGTATAAACTTGGTCGGGAAGCCAACAAAGATCACTTTTGTCATCCATGAAGAAACAATTGCTACCTACGTTCACTGCAAGTTCCAACTGCCTAATATTGGCTGCTGCGATATGGCGAGGCTGTATCTTTACGAAAACATCCGAAACCTGCTCCACCTTCTTCCCTTGATAGATGCCGGATGCTACAAGCGTGTTTCTCCCCACAACAAGAGGTACCCGCCACCCAGCATGGCAATTCTCAATACCTTGTACAGAGAGTTTTTTCCTATTGACAGACAACTCCACCCTATCCAAATTGGAATACACCTTCACCGGATGTTCCACAGCTTCGCCGTCCGAAACTACAGTCCGATATTTCCAGTCATCCACAGCAATGTGCAGCACCGGAATATCCTTACGCAAAAATGCCTGAAAATAATAAAACACATCTTTAGGGCGGCGATCATTGTACATCAGCCCTTTATTATTAATGTGTGGCGTAGTCTCCTGGCGACTGGCAGAACTGAAATCAATGAAATTCCACTCTGTGGCGCCGACTATGAACGGCCGCTTCATGATAGCGGGCAAATAATATTCGAGATACAACTGCTGCCACTGCATGGAAAAATCAAATATCTGTGGCTCAAGCGACTGCAAACGCGAATCGGAACCGGCACCGAACTCACTGATTATTAACGGACGGTACGGATATTTACGGTGTTCTTCATCTACAAAACGGTCGAAAGACTTAAAGTCATTCTCATACCAGCCCTGATAAAGGTTCCAACCGGAAACATCGGTAATATTGCTAAGACCAATCTGATTGTAAATCTGATTGCCGTGATAAGCCATCGTACTCAAGCGATAAGGGTCTTCCATCTTCAATGTCTCTTCCAGATGCCGGGCAAGTGCCAAAGTGTTTTCATAAAACCCGTTGAGCCGTTGTTTCTTCACCCGATACTGCAACTGAATGACAGCTTCGTTCATATACCCCCACATAATGACAGAAGGATGGTTGTAATGCTGACGGATCATTTCGCGCAAGGCGCTCGTAGCATTCGTGCGAAACTCGTCACCCAAAGCAATCAAATCGACCACTGGAATCTCCTCCCATACCAGCATACCGAGTTCGTCGCAAGCACGCAACACGGCATCATCCTGCGGGTAATGTGCCAAGCGGACAAAGTTTGCACCCATATCTTTCAGCAATTGCATATCCCTGCGATGCATTTCATCCGAAAGCGCTATCCCCATCGGCATCTGGTCCTGATGGCGACAAGCTCCTATCAGCTTCATTGGTTTCCCATTCAATTTGAAGCCTTCCTGCGCATCCATGCTGAACCAGCGAACCCCCAAAGGAACGCGCATCTCATCTTTCAACACCTTGCCACGTTCATCTTTCAAAGAGACTTTCACACTATACAGATAAGGAGATTCGGGCGACCACAGTCGCGGATTTTCCAATTGCAACCGTTCTTTGACAGCAAATGTCCCTTCCGCATCCAACCTGATATTACGCAAAGACTGAACCACGGATTTTCCATCGGCATCCAGCACTTCGACATTCAACTTCAAAGCAGCACGCTGTACATCACGATTCACCAAAGTCCCGCGTACACTGATTTCTGCCTTCTCCTCACTCACGAAAGGCAAATCGACATAAACACCTGGAGAGGCGTAGTCGGTGAGGCTGATGTGTTGTTTCCCGACACTGATGAGCCATACATCGCGATAAATACCGCCAAAAATCGTGAAATCGCCAGATAAAGGAGGTATCTGATTGTTCTGATTATTGACGTGCACCATCAGTAAATTGGAGACATCGTTCCTTACTTTATCTGTAATATCTACAATAAAAGCAGAATAACCTCCCTTATGGGTCGTGAGTAGCTCGCCATTGAGATATACATCTGCCAGGGAGTTGACGGCATCGAATTTCAGATAAAGCTGCTTATCCCACATCTCTGCGGCTTCCAGCCGGAACTCTTTCTTATACCAGGAAGAAGCCCTGCGATAGTTACGGGTGGAATAGGCATCCGTATTCCAGGTATGTGGCAGATGTACCTGCTCCCAACCTTCCTCATGACATCGTACTTTCTGGAACCGATTGTCATTATACGCAACATAATACCAGCCGTCATTGAAACTCTGAACCACTCGCCCGGCATTGACAACCGGATACATGGCGGACAGACACAATATTAATAAAAATATTTTCTTCATGTTTTTCAATAGATTATATTATCTCACACAAGTCAGGCAAATACTACAAGAATATTGCAAAACGTTTGCAGTGAAAATGCAGACAATATGCAGCAACAATGCCATCTCAACGCAGTGGCTCGAATGCTGCATATTGCCGTCTTGAGAATCAGTTAGAGTAACTTGAACGCTGCTTTCTTTACGTCCTGGCTATTTCTGCCAATCATCACCTCAAAGTCACCGGACTCGCATACAAAATCAAGATTGTAGTTGTAGAACTTCAGCAATTCGGGAGTAATCTTGAAAGATACTTTTTTAGATTCACCGGCTTTCAGGAAAATCTTCTCAAAGCCTTTCAACTCTTTCACCGGACGGGTTACACTTCCCACAAGGTCACGAATATAAAGTTGAACCACTTCTGCACCGTCTCTCTTGCCGGTATTGGTCACAGTCACGGTAGCAGTCAGTTCGCCCTTATCCGTCATGCTAGTCTTGTCCAAAGACACGTCGCTATAAGAGAATGTGGTATAGCTCAAGCCGAAACCAAAAGGATAAAGCGGTTCATTGTCTATGTCTATATAGTTGCTGCGGAATTTCTGGAACCATGCACCGTCGGCAAGAGGGCGACCCGTGTTCTTGTGGTTGTAGAACAAAGGAATCTGTCCCACGCTCTTCGGGAAAGTCGTAGTCAGCTTCCCACTCGGATTCACATCACCAAACAGTACATCACCGATGGCAAAACCTGCCTCACTGCCCGCAAACCATACATTCAGAATGGCCGGCACGTTTGCCTGCTCCCAGTTCAGTACCAGCGGACGACCGGTAAACAGTACCAGTACCACTGGTTTTCCTGTTTTCAATAATTCTTGTAACAGCATGCGTTGGGTGTCGGTCATTTCAAGATTCGTGCGGCAACTGCTCTCTCCACTCATTTCCGAAGACTCACCGAGCGCAGCCACAATAACATCCGATTTGGCAGCCACGGCAAGAGCCTCGTCCAGCAACTCCTTGTCCGAACGATTGTCACGGTGTAAAGAACGTCCGAACATAGTGGCACGTTTCTCATATTCGGCATCACTCATCAAATTACAGCCTTTCGCAGTCAATATTTCGGCTTTATCGCCTGCTACCGCCTTCAAACCTTCAGCCAAAGAAGTTGCATTCTTCAATACAGCAGCCACACTCCAAGTACCCGGCATATTACTGCGGCTGTCTGCCAACGGACCTACCACAGCAATAGTGCCTTTTTTGGCCAGCGGAAGCACATTACCCTCGTTCTTCAACAACACCAAGCTCTCCGAAGCAATCTTACGCGCAACAGCACGATGCTCTTTGGTAAAGATTTGCTTCTTGGCACGCTTCACATCACAGTATTTATAAGGATTATCGAACAAGCCCAACTTGTACTTAGCTTCCAAAATACGGCGACAAGCCGCATTAATTGCTTCTTCTGTCACTTTTCCTTCTGTCAATGACTTCTTGAGCGTACCTACAAATGCATCGCTCACCATATCCATATCCACACCTGCATTCAGTGCCAAGGCGGCAACAGTCTGCGTATCGCCCATACCGTGGTCGGTCATCTCAGCAATTCCAGTATAGTCTGTCACCACAAAGCCGTCAAATCCCCACTGCTTACGCAGTATATCCGTCATCAACCACTTGTTTCCAGTGGCAGGAATGCCATCGACCTCATTGAAAGAGGCCATCGCACTGCCCACACCGGCATCAACCGCCGCCTGATAGGGCAACATGTATTCATTGAACATGCGCTGATGACTCATATCTACTGTATTATAGTCACGTCCTGCCTCACCGGCACCATACAAGGCAAAATGCTTTACACAAGCCATGATTTCATCATTACGGCTCATATCCTTTCCCTGATAACCACGTACCATGGCCTGCGCAATGGCTGCTCCCAGAAACGGGTCTTCACCGTTGCCCTCGGACACACGCCCCCAACGGGCATCACGGCAAATATCCACCATCGGACTGAATGTCCAGCAAATACCGTCAGCACTGGACTCAATGGCTGCAATACGTGCCGATTCTTCAACCGCCTTCATATCCCATGTACACGACAGTCCCAAAGGAATGGGAAACACCGTTTCATATCCATGAATAACATCCATACCAAATAAGAGAGGAATACCCAAACGACTTTCTTCAACCGCCTGCTTCTGTACATCGCGGATACGTTCCACGCCTTTCAGATTGAAAAGCCCGCCCACTTCACCGGCACGAATACGTTTGGCCACATTACTACTTTTAGCCTGACCGGTCGTAATCTCACCGGTAACCGGCAGATTCAACTGACCTATTTTCTCTTCCAGGGTCATCTTCTTCATTAAATCGTCGATGAAACGATTCATATCGACCGGAGATTTCTGCGCATACGCACTAACGGCAGTAAACACCAACAAGACTAAAAATGATTGTAACTTGAAAAGTAAATGCTTCATGTCTTTCATGCTTTTAATTTATAGAAATATTATTTTGCTGCAAATAAAAGAAAAGCATGCGACAACCTCCACATCTCGCACTACAACAAAAGTACACCCATCACTAAGAAACAAAAGAGGAAGTACAATATTAATACTTCCCCCATTAATATTCCACTGTAAAACAGTTATTTAAAATTTATAAGGAAATCAGTCAGACTTTCTTCCGGAAGCAGATTGAATTTCTTGCGCAACCGGTATCTTGCAGCATCAACCCCACGCGTGGAAATGTTGAGCAACTTCGCTATCTCCTTTGTCGGCATATTCAAGCGAAGCAATGCACAAAAGCGCAAATCTCCTGAAGTCAAATCTGTATATTGAAGTTTCAGATTCCGGAAGAAATTTTCATGTATACGGTCAAAATTAGCTTGAAACATTATCCAGCTCTCTTCATCAGACACTATATTATTGTTAACCAAAGCGAGAAGCTTATCCAAATTCTTACGACTATGCTGTCCGGACAACTTTTGCTTCTGTATCTCCTCTTTCAATGAATTCAAAAACTCCTGATGAGCGATATTCATCATTACCACGCTGGACAATTCTTTGCTTTTAAAACGCAAATCGGCCTCAAGCTGTTCCTTTTCCAACTCGATAATCTTCTTCTCTTGCCGTTCAAGCTCTGCCTGATGGGCTACACGCTGCTGCTCAATCACACGATCCTTCTTTTTCTTCACAAAACGATAAACAATATATTGCAGCAAGGCCAGCAGGCACAACCCTATCAGAATGTAGCTTCCCACAGCCCAATAAGACAAATACCACGGAGACAAAATCTCAAAGGGAAACTCTACCGATGCCAAAACTCTACCAGTATCATATATCTCCGCCCGAAAAACATAACTTCCATAAGGAAGACGGGCATACTTTTTCTGCAAATTGCGTCCATCGGGTATCCACTGATCAGAATACCCTTCCAACCGGTATCTTACTTTATAAGTATAATCGTTATAAACCGGATAGCACAATGTAAAACTCACTGTATTAAACTCATGTTCGACCTTGACTCCCGACTGCACGACCAATGTTTTCCGTTTATCACTGAATTCCTCAGTAACCTGCATCTCTGAAATCCATAAAGAACGCCTAGTCTGAGATTTATATAACGAGGAACTATCTGTTTCAATACGGGCAATAGCATTATTCAAGCAAAGATAGGAATGATTATTTCTCTTGTCATAAACCACGCTTCCTCGTTCTTCCACAGCCAGACCGTCAAACAAAGAATATGGAATCCGAAGTTCGATATTGAAAGTATTTATCGCACACTTCACCAAATACACAGTCCTGTCGCCCACAAACCAATAGTAATCTCCGTTCGCATGACTCACAGTCTTGATTCCCTTCAATTCCATCAATTGTTCATTCATTGTTTCATAGGGAACAATCGAATCAGTCATATCTTCGTAAGTATAGAAATATTCCCCATTAGAAAAAACTACCCGACCATTGATTTTGAACAAAGTAAAACTCCCACCTTTCACTTCTCCCAAACTCTCATACTTCCGCACATCCTTTACCTGCTTCATATCCGAATCAATCCGAAAGCGATACAAACCATTCCTTAAATGTTTCGCCCAAATATTCCCTTGATGGTCCACTTCTATATGACGAATCATGTGACTGAACCCACGTAAGGACCGAGTAAAGCAATACTCTCCCGAAGCAGTCTCCGTATATAAATTCAGAAGCGCATAAGCTCCCTCCAACAAAAAAGATTGTTCCTTCAATTCAATTTTTTCCATACACATCCCTCCTTTTACATCAGATGCCAGCTTTGATTTCAGTCCTGATATAAGGAAAGTTCCCTTGTTGTGCCCGCAGAAAATCTGTTTTCCCCATTCATCGACGAACCACGCTTGTTCTTCCAAACCCGGAACTAATTCAGTCTTTCCATCCCTAAGCCAATAAAGTCCTTGATTAGAAGCAATATAAGCTTCATTTTCCCTTACCAAAACATCATATACCATGCCTATTTTACGAAATGGAGGTTCATAATAATAGATTAAAGAATTGTTGTGTATATAGGCAATACCTTCATCCAAAGCTGTCCATATATTGTTGTCATCATCACAATATAATCTCAAAACAGTATTGTTCTGTAGTTTATTATCCGTATTGACCTTCCAAATCAGCTTTCCTTTTTTATCCAACGCATATATACCATCGGATATTGTGCCAACAACGTAGCAACTGTCTTTGGTCATCACCGCACGATTAATGGTATGCTTCCTGAATATATCATCACATTCGGTTTCCCATTTTTCTACCCTCCCATCTCGATAGAGGAGAAAACCTCCCTGATTACGGGTAAGCATTAAAACGGCATCATCATAAGGAAGCCCAGCCAAGACATCGCTATTTCCAAATACCTTTCTGGGAATAAGTTCTTCCATTTTCCTGTCGGAAAAGACACAAAGTCCACCATTTATTCTTTGAGAATAAAAAGTATTTCCAACCTGGAACAAATTCAGTGGAAGGTTCTTCATTCGAATACCTTCTACCGAATTTCCATTATAAAAAAAGAGAGAACCGAATGATTGAAATACAATTTCTCCTTGAACGCAAGCAATATCCCAGATTTCGTCATTATGAAACGCAAAATCTTTCACCTTATTTTTCAATGAATGATATTCAAGAGTGTCATAAGGAGTACGGACAAAATAACCGAATTCTTCGTAAGAGCCTACATAAATTCTTCCATCTTCACTGATATATATAGCACGCACAATTCCTTTTGTCGGTAATTCATACAACCGCCAAGCACTTCCATCAAATTCCAGCAGTCCATTATTATTGCCAAAATACATCACCCCTCTTTCATCTTGTGCAATAGACCAATTCTGAATACCGGCATTATAATCCGACACCGAATAGCTCCTCACTATAGGAGAAAAAGGTATGGGTGAAGCTTGCAGCAAACTACTGAAAACCAAAGACAAGAGAAACGTTATTGCAATTCTCATGAGTACTGTTTATAGGTATTTACCAGCAAAGATAAAGCTTTTTGCGTTTTCGTAAAAACAAAATCGCGGATTATCCTCTTTTTCTGGAAGATAATCCGCGATAATATCCAAATCCAATTTATTAATTTTCAGCAGTTTTCTGTTTTCCCAAAGGAATAGAAACACCCAAGTAAGCATTGACATTCTTCGTATTCTTACCAAAGAACATATAGTCTGTTCCCGCAAAGAAAGGACCCAGTTTCAGTGCCAGACCGAAGGTTTTACCGGCTCCTTGAAGTACGGAATAGCTGGCAGCTACATTGAAAGCATTCGTCGGACGGATGCAGGCAGAGAAAGTCAGCTCATTCAAAGTTTTCGGTTTGGCAAAACGACCGGTATACAAGGCACCCACTACCAGCCAATCATTCAGTAAGGCATATTCAGCGCCAAGAACCATTGTAGAAGTCAATCCACAGGTACGGCTCTTCTCAGAAGCCTCCTCCGTCTTGAGCTGCAACATGTCATAGTTAAGAATCTCGCCGCTGTTCACAATATCCATGAACTCCTGTTGCGAGGCCGGGTCAAGAAGATCATAAGTCTGCTCTGCATTGGCTCGCGCTATACTGGTATTCGATTTAGACCATTTGATAAAGCCCAAATCAAGAACTGAAGCAGAAAGTGTCAATTTATCCAGTAACTTGTAAGATACTCCCAAATCAATAGCCCCACCATATCCGGCAAAACCAAAACTGCCAAAATCAATTTCATCGATATAATCACCATTCTCATTCTCGGGAAGTTCTAACAGCTTTGACGAGTTCTCCAAAGTTGCATCCACTTGAATGGAAGCTTTACTCGTCACTCCTGAAGAGCCGACAGAAGGAGTTTCCACATGAATCTGGTTGATGTTCAGCTTTAAGTTACCGATACCCAGCAGCATCTTCACCTTACCACCTACAGCCAGTCGGTCTGTGATATTCCTTGCAAAGCCAAGGCCGACTTCCGCATAGGAATTTATCTCAAGCTTCTGTCCATTAATGGTTTCGTTAATACCCCAATAGTCAGAAATATTGTCGCCGAACTCCCGGCTGCTCATGTTATTCATAAACTGGAACATGGTTTTCGGTATGGCGGCACCGATATCATTACGCAACCCCACATTGACTGACCAGAAGTTCTTTCCTTTATACCACCCGGCAGACAGAATGTCGGTACTCAAATTCACATTCAAGTTATTGGTAGCATCCAGTCGGTTCATAAAGTCATTGCTCATGAAATAGTCGCTATCATCACTGTTCTCAATAATGTCCATAATATCCCTATACCCCAGGGAACTGGAGTTGACGGTAGCATTCAACGAACCTATCACGGGAATATTCAGATAACCGCGTCCCGGCATCAAGGCCGGATTGAGCTGCATACGCTGGTTACTTCCTTCCATAAAGTAGGAAGTGCGCAGGAACTGGGCTTGTCCGGAAAGAGAGAAGCAAAGCAACAATACCACAGACAGCCATACTTTCAGAGAATTCAATTGTTTCATAACCTTGTCAATATTTTCATTATCACCTGCAAAAATATAAAACAAGTTAATACCCTACAAACAACTTAACCGGATAGTCGTGTATAAAAGGCTTATACAGAGACTATCCGGTATAAATTAAGGAGCAAATAAAAGAATCCTCTTAAGAGTGTCCTTATACTATTTCATCATAAACATGTTCATTTGCTCTCGTAGCGGTACTCAGAAAAACCGGGGCTGTCTCCTTTCTTTGTTGCAGAGACATTGACGTCACTGCCGGAGCACTCAACATTTCCTTATATTTTTCCGGAGCAGTCAATATCTTTACAGCCTCTTTCAAATCATCATCATCTTTCAACTGCTGGATAATGCTTCCACGCTGGAAATAATAACGTTTGATGATTTCTACCGCAATCATGCTCTTGATGTCCTTGGAGAAATGGTCAAGGTCACGGTCCAGATTATGCGACAATTTTTTCTCCAGCGCTTCAAACTCTTTCGAAGCATCAGTCAGATAGCCCTCAAATTCGGCCATCTCCTTCAGGTTCTTCAGCATCTTCTCTGTCTGCTGGTCGTATTTGAAGTCCGCCTTTTTCACCATCGCCTTGAAGTCCGCATAATCGGCATCTGTAATTTCAAACTTCTCTGCTGAAGGAATGGTAGGATGTTTCAAGCAATAGTCCGTAGCATAATTGAAAATAAGATTGTCATTGACAAGATAGAACAGAATGTTGGGCAGCTTCTCCTGCTTCACCGCAATGTCCGGAGTCACGCCTCCGCCATCCCGCACTTCACGTCCGGCAGCCGTATGGAACACGGTAGTAAGGCTGTCCGGAATACGTCCCACACTGCCGTCCTCATTCCGGTGCTTGTAGTCGATAGCCTGCACACAACGGCCGCTGGGAATATAATATTTGGAAGTCGTCAGCTTCATGGTACCACCGTACGGCAACGGACGGGTGGTCTGCACCAATCCCTTACCGAAAGTACGGTTACCGATAATGACCGCACGGTCAAGGTCCTGCAAAGAACCCGACAGAATCTCAGAAGCAGAAGCTGTGCCACTATTTACCAATACAGCAATCGGAATATCCAAATCCAACGGTTCACGTAAAGTCTTATAAGTATTGCTCGCCTGCTTAATTTTACCTTTTGTTGTTACAATCACTTTTCCACGTGGTAAGAAATAGTTAGCAATTTCCACCGCCTCATCCAACAAGCCGCCGCCATTCCCGCGAAGGTCAATTACCAACGAAGTAGCCCCTTGTTTCTTTAAATCCAGAAACGCCTTCTTAAACTCCTTAGAAGGATTACCGGAGAAAGTACTCAAATTAATATATCCTACCTGATTATCCAGCACAGCAGCATAAGGAATCGCCGGATTTTGAATAGATTCACGTACAATCGTAAATTCCATCGGTGTATTTCCTCCCTTCGCATTGGGACGGTTCACTTTCAATTT
>ERZ773192.1778-NODE-1778-length-20237-cov-3.046477_pt1 | contig 20237 bp, 13 predicted proteins | sample MGYA00581010_ERZ773192 | MGnify/ENA primary metagenome ERZ773192 (study PRJEB29015, sample SAMEA2737741) | human gut metagenome | biome: human gut; feature: human-associated habitat; material: faeces | place: China | collected 2012 ...
ACGGCGATTATGAAGCCTGCATCACCACCTTTGAATCCATTGATACGGTTGGATTTAGTGATGATGATTTGGCGAAATATAATTCCCTAAAGGCAGAGCTTTACCCCAAGGCGGCAGATGCCTACTACACCAAAGGAAAAAGTGATTTTCTAAGCAAAAATATGACAGAGGCAAAGACCGATTTGGAAGCAGCCTTGAAATACGCAAGCAACGAAAACTTTGTGGATGACATCTATTACTATTTGGGACAGATTGCAGAGGGAGAAAAAGATACGGCAAGCGCAAAGAAATATTACAACAAGATTATCAGCGAGTACCCCGATTCCAATCAGATTGGCAACGCCAGAAACGCATTGGAAGGTTTAAAGGAATAAGCTTAACGGAATAAAAATAGAATAAAAATGAAGCCCCTCTTTTCAGAGGGGCTTTTGCTATGCGCTTATTTCATGTATTTATCATGCAGCTCCTTATACTTTTCGGTATAAGCCTGATTCTGCTTCTGCTGCAGCAGATTTGCACGAATCTGTTCCTTCACCTCATCGAAGGGAGTTACGGATGCGTCCTTCTTATCCTCAACCTTAATCAGGTGATAGCCGAACTGTGTCTTTACAGGACCGACTACCTTGCCGACCTCAGCCGCAAATACCGCCTGATCGAACTCCGGAACCATCTGACCCTTGCCGAATTCGCCAAGGTCACCACCCTGCGCATTGGAGGGGCAGGAGGAAAATTCCTTCGCGGCATCCTCAAAATAGATATCCCCTGCGGTGATTTTGTTCATGATATCCTGTGCTTTTTCTTCGGAATCCACCAGAATATGCTTTGCATGTACGGTTTCGCCCTTTTCAAAATGCTGGGGATTTTCCTGATAGAACGCCTGCATTTCTTCATCTGTTACAGTGATATCCTTCAGAACGCTGTTGATGGCAAGCTGGGCAAGGATATCCTTTCTTGCCCGTTCCATCATGGCTTTAAATTCATCGGTTTCATCCATTTTTTCTTCTTCTGCCATCTTTGCATACAGATGGAATGCCAGAAGCTGCTTCAGTGCGTGCTCTCTGAACTGGGGATATGCCGCATACGCCTGCTGCTCCTTCGGCAGATTCGCGATATATGCGTCCAAATCCGCATCTGTAATGTTTACGCCGTCAATTGTTGCTAAAATATTCTGTTCGCTCATTTGAATTCTCCTAAATGTAAATTATTATTTATTGAATCCCGAAGTCCTCATTATTCCAGAGGTTATCCTCAGGGTTCTGTCCATTGCCGGGGTCTGTTGTGCCGGGGTCTGTGCTGTTGGTATCCTCATCACTGCTGCTCACATGCGCAGAATCGCAGGTTGCGCTGATATTGATATTCAGCTTGCCTTCGGGAACCTTAGAGGGCTTGCCCTTAATCGTACCGTCACTGTTGACCGCCAAAACCACATTCATGGTCGGGCAGGTTGCGCCCGCAAGCTTGCCTGTTTCGCTGCAAATCGTATAGGATTTGTGCATCGTGCAGGTGCCGCCGCCGCCTGTGCTGCCCTTGAAATCCGTTGTAACATAGTCACTCGTTACACCATAGCCATAGTAATCGCTGTTGCAAAGAGAAGAAGGTGTCATGCCGGATGCAGAGCAGATAGAACGTGTTGTCAAGCCATCCGGTTTTTTAAACTCCTTATTCTTCAGTCCCTTATCATAATGAATCTGACTCATAACCGAGCTCCAGATGCGCAGATGGGCGTTATTTGCATTTTTAATTTCCTTCTGGCTGTCATACCCCATCCAGATACCGGCGGTATAGTAAGGCGTATAGCCATAGAAGGTCAGGTCAACGGTATCATTGGTGGTACCTGTTTTACCTGCAACATTCATGCCGCTGATGGCTGCCTTCGTACCGGTACCCTTCGTGATAACATCACGCATCATATCCGTCAGCAGGAAGGCGGTTGTTTCCTTCAGCACCCGATGTGTTTCCTGTTCGGAATTATCCAGAAGCACGTTGCCGTCATGGTCATACACCACGCTATAGAACATCGGCTCATAATAGGTGCCGCCGTTGGCAATGGTTGCATAGGCTGCTGTCTGCTCCAGAACGGAAACGCCCTGTGTCAGACCGCCGAGTGCCGTTGTTGCCGCCTTATCCCGTTCATCAATCGTGGTAAAGCCAAAGTCCAGCAGATACTGATAAGCCCTATCCGCGCCGACCAGCATAAAGGTCTTAACTGCCAGCACGTTCATGGAATGCCAGATACCCTGACGCACTGTGGTAGGCCCGATATATTTGCCGTCCCAGTTTTTGGGAGACCAGCCGCCGTAGGTAACAGGCTCATCAATGATGATGGAGCCGGGCATCAGCAGTCCCGTATCAATCGCGGGGGCATACGCCGCCAAGGGCTTCATCGTCGAGCCCTGCTGACGCAGTGCCTGTGTCGCACGGTTGAATACGGAATCACCGGGCTTTTCGCCGCGTCCGCCGACAATCGCCTTTACTTCGCCGTTGCTCTGATCCATGATGACCATTGCCGCCTGCAGGGATTTAGAAACCGTCAGCTTATCCAGAACCAAGGTATGCGTTTCATCCAGAAGCTCCTCCTTCACGGATGCAACAAAGGCATCTGCCTCCTCCTGCGAGGTAACGGTTGTTTTCTTTTCATAATGCGACTGATTGCTGCTTTCATCGGGGTTCTGTGTATCCAGAACGGAAATCAGATAGGTCACATCCATCTTCCCATCCCCTGCCGGGAACATATTATCATTCTTCATGGCAGCTTCTGCGGTTTCCTGCATAGAAGCGTCCATTGTGGTATGAATCTGCAATCCGCCGCTGTAAATCATATTGGATGCCTGTGCGGCTGTCATGTTTTTCTTTTCCATCAGGTCAGCCTTAATCTGCTGCACTGCCGCCTCTACAAACCAGTTATGCTTTGCGTTGCTTTCCTCCTCCGCAGTCTCCTTGCAGACCAAATGTGCATAGATATCCTCTGCCGCGGCTTCGTCATGTTCCGCCTGCGTAATCATGCCCAAATCCAGCATTTTCTGCAAAACCGTCAGTTGACGCTTGCGGCTTTCTTCCTCATTCATATCCGGCGCATACAGACTGGGGGTTTTCGTGATGCCCGCAATGCTTGCCGCCTCTGCCAGCGTCAGCTCACTGGCATGCTTGCCAAAATAATATTGAGAAGCCGCCTCTACGCCACGCAGACCATGATGCAGCGGTATCGTGTTCAGATACAGCTCCAGAATATATTTCTTCGCCGCATCCTTTGAGCCAAGCTGTTTTTTCAGCGCATTTTCCAGAGAAACAGCCAAATACTGCTCCTTTATCTTTCTGGAAATGCTCTTTTCGTTGTCAAGCACCTCATTTTTCAGCACCTGCTGCGTCAGCGTACTTGCACCCTGCGAAAAGCTCATGGTTTTAATATTTTCAGCCATCGCACGCATAATCCCTCGGATATCAATACCATTATGCTCATAAAAACGCTGATCCTCAATCGCAATAACTGCATTTTGCATATTGGTTGTGATTGCGGAAAGCTTCACATATTCTCGGTTTTCCTCGCCATGCAGCTTATCCACCTCATTATCATCCGCATCATAGATGACAGAGGTATAGGAATCGGGCAGAACATCGGAGGTATTCAGCATATCCGTGCTTTGCAGAATACCGAACACCGTACCCAGAATTGCGCCTGCAACCGCAAAGGCAATCACGATGGCAACAATCAGCAAAACCTTCCCGATTCTGCTGTTGACCGAGCGTTTCTTTCTGCGCTTTCTGCGTTTTTTCGGGTTTCCGGAAGAGGATGGACGGCGTGTGCCGTTCGCGCCGGAAGGACGTGCCTGCCTTGTGCCGGAAGGGCGTGTCTGTCTTACGCCCGTTCTGTCCTGCGCATCTCCCCTTCTGTGTTGAGATTCACTCATATTTCAAGCCTCCTGTTTATTTCCATGTGTAATCAAAACGGATGGAACAAAATCCATATTCCGCCATTTTGCGAAGATTATACTTTTTTGATTATACCAAAATTTCACCGCAAAAGAAAGACATTTTCACAAAAACATGCTTATTTCTATTATAACCTTTGTTTAATTTTTCTTTAACATTGCAAAAAAAGCCCCGAAATCAAGGAAAAGGCATGCTTCGCCCTCCTCATTCATATCATTGCAGAGGGAGGGAGCGGACAATGCGAAAAAGAAAACGAAACCGAAAAAGGAAGAAAATTCTGCCCCTTCTCCTACCTGCTCTGCTGACGGTTCTCTGTTTTTTCCTTCTGGAAAAAAGCCTTCTGCCGCCCCTGAAGGAAATCTCGCACATGCAGTGCAAGGCGGCGGCGAATCGGATTATCGACGAGGCGGCGGCAAATGCACTTGCGCGTATGGAATTAGATGCAAACGCACTTTTGCAGAAGGGGGCGGATGGCGAAAGCTACACCGCCAACACCACATGCGTAAACCAATTCTGCGCCCTGCTGAGCCGCGATATCACAAAGCAGCTAAATGAACTGCCCAAGGAGGTTATTCCGCTTGGCGCGGTAACGCATTGGGGGCTTCTTGCCAATAAGGGACCGAAAATCCCCTTCACCCTTCTGCCTATGGGTGCGGTCAGGGTGGATTATGAAACGGCATTTTCCTCCGTCGGCATCAATCAGATTAACTACAAAATCTGGCTTGCGGTACATTTAGAGCTTCGGATTGTCAATCCGCTGTACCAGGAGGATATTACATTAGAGAGAAAAATCATGCTTGCCGATCTGGTTTTCAGCGGAAAGGTGCCGGCGCATTACTTTCAAATCAGCCGACCGAATGAATATCTATTGACAGAATGAACACAATGCTAGTATGATATGAGGTAATGAAAGTTGATATGGAGGTAATAGAAATGGTCAAAACATTAAGTGAATTCTGGAATGAGGTTGCTTCTATCTGCTATGACAGCAGCGATTACGGTATCATTGCGCAGGTTCGTTCTCAGTTTAGAACCAATGAAATCAATAAATTCGTGAATGCTTTCATCCCCGGAACCGAAATTTTGAAGGACGGCAAAAACGGTACTCCCGTTGCCATGAAGGGCAAAGCGGATGATGACAAGGGCGCAAGCGGCAACGAGGAAATTGATTTCCACGGCTTACAGCTGTTCGATTATTCCGATATGAAGGGCGACTGGATGGTTGTTACCTTCCCCAATCTGGAAACACTGGAAAAGCATCTTCTGAGCGAAGCAGGCGCACTGAATGTATATTCTTCCGATATGCTTGTATTTGAGGATGGTGTATTCAAACCCTTTGAAATCATGTTCAACGGGGATAATGATACAGTAATTCCCATTGATAAGGATAACTTCGATACCCCTTTGGATATCAAGGCAATGCAGGATCGCATCTGGGTGAGATGGATGGACCCCAAGGAGCTGGAGCCTCTGACAGACGAGGAGGTAGCGGAATACAGAAAATCCATCGGAAAATAAAAAATTAAGTCGAAAGCAGGCTTTCGACTTGTTGAAACAGAAGAATAAACAGACGAGTTCCATCGGCTGAAAAGCCTTGAAACCCGCTGTTTTCCTCGGCGGAACTGAATTCCGCCTGCGGATTTCAGTTGGGAAACGCTTCGTTTCCCAAACCCTTCCGCGGCATCAAAATAATTTTGTCTATAATCTAAAGCACATCGAAAATGATGTGCTTTTTTTCATGCGTTTTTTAATCTAAGGGTCTGCCGAAGCGGTTTTCGTATTCCTCCGCAAGCATCGGGCGGAAATCGGGGTGTGCAATCGAAATCAGCGCCCTTGCCCGCTCCTTGAGACTTCTGCCCCAAAGCTTTGCTATGCCATATTCCGTTACCACATAATCAATTTCTGTTCTAGGGGTTGTTACCACTGCGCCATGGTCGATAAATGGCACGATTTTGGAAATTTTTCCGCCTGCCGCCGTGGAAGGCAAGGCAATGATGGCTCTGCCGCCCTTACTCATCGTTGCGCCGCGGATGAAGTCCACCTGTCCGCCGACACCGCTGAACTGCATCCCCTTCACTACCTCTGCATTGACCTGCCCCATCAAATCAACCTGAATGGCGGAGTTGATGGAAACCATGTTATCATTCTGTGCAATCACATAGGGGTTATTGACATGCTCCACCCCATGCAGCTCAAAGCAGGGGTTATTATCCAGAAAATCATACAATCTCTGCGTGCCTGCCGCGAAGGTCGCAATGCTTTTGCCGCGGTGCAACGTTTTCTTTTTATTATTGATGACACCTGCTTCAATCAGGTCGATAATGCCATCCGCCGCCATTTCGGTATGCAGACCCAAATCCTTTTTATCCTTTAAAAAGGTCACAACGGCATCGGGAATGCCGCCAATGCCAAGCTGAATCGTATCCCCATCCTGCACGAGAGAGGCGCAGTATTCCCCTATTTTCTGCTCAACCTCCGTAATTGTCGGCGGTGTCAGGGTCGGCATGGGTCTGTCCTCCTCTACGAGGATATCAATATCTCTCAAATGAATAAAGGAATCCCCCATCACACGCGGCAGATTGCGGTTCATCTGCGCAATTACAAGCTTTGCGGAATCCCGAAAGGCAGGCAGATGGTCAATCCCCGGTCCCATGGAGCAATAGCCATGTGCATCCGGCTCGGAAACGGAAATCAGAAGCACATCCACGCCGCCACGCTCTCTGAGCATGCGGGGATAAAGATGGAAAAAGCAAGGCAGATATTCCGCTCTGTTCTCCGCAACCGCCCCTCTTGTACTGCCGCCCAGAAAATAGCCGAAAAAGCGCAGATGCTTTTCCATCCCCTTTGCGATATGCGGCTCCTCCTTTCTGAGGGAAAGCATAAAGTGCATATCCACATCTGTAAGGGCATCCGCATTGCGTGCCAGTGCATCCACCAGCGCATACGGCTCGGAGCCAACGTGCGCGATGGAGATGGTATCGCCGGAGCGAATCTGCCGCACAGCCTCATCCGCAGACAGAAGCCTGCCGGAAAAACGGTCTTTCCAATTCATCTGCTACATCCTTTCTTCTTCATCAGGGTTCGTCAAATCACAAATTTATCATAGCATACTTTTTTTCTCGGAACAATTTTTTTATAAAAAATCAGCCAATGAAAAAGGCACAACCCATAAAGGATTGTGCCATAGCTTCGTTATTTTTATACCGACTGAAAAATATCAGCCCTCCTGTACGAAGGAAACCAGCAAATCGCCCTGATTTACCTGTTCGCCCTCTTTTACATAAATCTTATCAATCACGCCGTCCTGATTTGCAACAATGGAGGTTTCCATCTTCATTGCTTCAACAGTCAGCAGAGGCTGGTTCTTCTTGACCTCCTCACCCTCCTTCACCAGAATCTTGGAAACGGTGCCGGGGATGGAGGAGCCAAGGTGGAAGGGATTGTTCTTATCTGCCTTCAGCTTACCGTCGCTCTTTACCTCAAGGTGCTTATCCAGAACCTTAATTTCACGCATTACGCCGTTGATTTCAAAGGTCAGTGTACGGATACCCTCTGCGTTGGGCTCTGTCATATCGATATATTTAATCAGAATATCCTTACCTTCGCCGATTTCGATAGAGGTTTCTTCGCCCTTCGCCAGACCGAAGAAGAATACATCACTGCTCAGCTTGGATACGTCTGTATAAACCTCCTCATGGTTTACATAGTCATCATATACCTTGGGATACAGTGCATAGGAAAGCATATTTCTGGGGTTCACCTTCTTCAGAGCATGTGCTTCATGCAGATGCTTTTCGATAGCATCCCAATCCGCAGGAGGAAGCAGCGCGCCTGCTCTGCCCTCGATGGGCTTCTGCCCCTTCAGCACGATTTTCTGCAAATCCGCAGGGAAGCCGCCCTCAGGCTGACCGATATTGCCAAGGAAATAATCCACAACGGAATCGGGATAGGAAACCTCCGCCCCTTCTGTCATGATGTTGTCCTTTGTCAGTCCGTTTTTGGACATGAAGATTGCCATGTCGCCGACAACCTTGGAGGAGGGTGTTACCTTAACGATGTTGCCCAGAAGGTCATTCGCATCCTTATACAGGTGCTTGATTTCCTCGAACTGGTCGGCGGAGCCCATTGCCTTAACCTGTGCCAGCAGGTTGGAATACTGGCCGCCGGGGATTTCGTATTTATAGATTTCCGTATTGGGTGTCTTCATTTCACTTTCAAAGCCTGTGAAAATCTGACGCACGCCCTGATAATAATGGCTCAGCTCAATCAGCTGCTCGGTATTCAGACCGGTATCTCTTTCTGTGCCCTTCAACGCTTCCACAACAGCGTTCATGGAGGGCTGAGAGGTCAGAGAGGACATGGACTGGATTGCAAGGTCAACAATATCCACGCCTGCCTCTGCCGCCATCAGAACGGTGCTGACACCGTTGCCTGTAGTATCGTGTGTATGCAGATGCAGAGGAATGTGAAGCTCTTTTTTCAGTGTGCTGAACAGCTCCTTTGCCGCATAGGGCTTCAGCAGACCTGCCATATCCTTGATTGCGAAGATGTGACAGCCCATAGCCTCCAGCTCTTTTGCTTTTCTGATATAGTAATCCAGTGTATATTTTGTTTCGTTAGGGTCTAAGATATCACCTGTGTAGCAGATGGAGCCTTCTACGATTTTGCCTGTGTTCAGTGCGACCTCGATTGGCATTTTCATGTTTTCCACCCAGTTCAAAGAGTCGAAAATACGGAATACATCTACACCACGCTCTGCGGAAATCTCGATGAATTTCTGCACCACGTTATCGGGGTAGTTTGCATAGCCGACTGCGTTGGATGCACGCAGGAGCATCTGAATCAGTGTATTGGGCATTGCCGCTCTCAGCTGCTGCAGACGCACCCAAGGGGATTCCTTGAGGAAACGATACGCAACGTCAAAGGTTGCGCCGCCCCATGCTTCTACGGAGAAGGCGTTTGCCATTGCCATATTTGTTGCGGGTGCAACGGCCATCAGGTCATTGGTACGCAGTCTGGTTGCCATCAGGGACTGATGCGCGTCACGCATGGAGGTATCTGTTACCAGCAGGCGTTTTTCCTTCATAAGAGACTGTGTATATGCCTTTGCGCCCATCTTGAGGAAGGTATCCCTTGCGCCTGAAACCTCAATGGTTTTGCCATTTTCGGTCTTGCCGAAGGAAGGCACAACGATGGGGTCAAACTGCGGCTTCTGTCCCTTGGATTCATTGACAATCTGGTTGCCGATGAATTCCGCAATCTTGCTTGCTCTGTCCTTTCCGGGAACGAAACGGAACAGCTCAGGTGTTTTTTCGATAAAGGTTGTAGTACATTTCCCTTCACTCCATGTTTCGCTCTGCAAAACATTGATGAGGAAAGGAATATTTGTTTTTACGCCACGGATACGGGTTTCCTTAATCGCACGAATTGCCTTATTGGTCACGCCCTTAAAGGTTCTGTCATGCGCGATAATCTTAACCAGCAGGCTGTCATAATAGGGAGTAACCTCTGCGCCTGTGTGGGCTGTGCCGCCATCCAGACGGATACCGTTGCCGGCAGGGGAACGATATACGTTAATCTTGCCTGTATCGGGCATGAAATTGTTTGCAGGGTCTTCCGTTGTGATACGCAGCTGAACGGAATAGCCGTTGCAGTGTACATCCTCCTGAGAGGAAATGCCGATTTCGGGCGCACCCAGAGGATAGCCCTCCTCAATCAGAATCTGTGCCTGTACGATATCAATGCCGGTTACCTCCTCGGAAACGGTATGCTCTACCTGAATACGAGGGTTCATTTCGATGAAGTAGTAGTTTTCATCGGCATCCACCAGAAATTCCAGTGTGCCGGCGTTCTTATAGCCTACATGCTTGGACAGACGCACTGCATCTGCCAGAATTTTTTCTCTGACAGGCTGGCTTACGGTAAAGGCAGGCGCAAATTCGATTACCTTCTGGTGTCTTCTCTGCACGGAACAGTCACGGTCAAACAGATGCACCACATTGCCGTATTTATCGCCAAGCACCTGTACTTCGATATGCTTAGGGTCACGCAGATATTTTTCTACGAAAATTTTATCATCACCGAAGGCCTTCTTTGCTTCGTTTCTTGCTTCTTCAAATTCCTTGGGCATTTCCTCTGCGGAATTTACAATACGCATACCGCGACCGCCGCCGCCGTTGGATGCCTTCAGCATAACGGGATAGCCGACCTTCCGAGCAACCTCCATTACCTCATCCAGACTTCTGACTGCATGGTCAACGCCGGGGATGATGGGAACATTACATTCGATTGCCATTTTTTTGGAGGAAATCTTATCCCCCATTTTATACATGACATCTACATTGGGGCCGATAAAAGCAATCCCCGCCTTTTCGCACGCCTGCACGAATTCGGGGTTTTCGGAAAGAAAACCATACCCGGGATGAATGGCATCTACGCCTTTTGCTTTCGCAATTTTGATGATGTTTTTGATATCCAGATATGCATCCAGAGGACCTTTTTCGGGGTTCAGCATATAAGCCTCGTCCGTTTTTGTGCGGAACAGTGCGTATTTATCCTCTTTCGAGAAAATACCTACTGTCTGAATGCCCAATTCATTCAGCGCACGATACACACGAATGGCAATTTCGCCACGGTTTGCAACCAGAACCTTTTTAAATTTTCTAATTTCTACGTTCTGCATGGGGGATACCTCCTTTTTCGGTTTTTGTATAGATTGCTTTGGATGCCAAAGCATTTTGACTTGTCTTGGAAAAACATAGTTTCTCCCTATTATAATACAGGAATTTCTATTCGTAAACCATAAATTGTGTCGAATACCTATAAGAAATACTTATGTCTTTATATTGTGGACAAAAAACTGTATTCTTTATCCATTTCCTTTTTTCCCAAAGACATGATTCAGAAGTTGTGACAAAAATTTTGCTTCCACCACACGGATATTCTCCAAATGCAGCTCCCGCATGCCGCCTGCGGGAATGAAAACCTGCTTGAAGCCCATGCGGTCGAGCTCCTTGATGCGGCTTTCCATGGAAGGGACACGCTTCAATTCGCCCGTCAGCCCGACATCGGCAAGAAATGCCCAATCCGAGGGAATCGGCTTATCATAAACCGAGGAGGCAATGCTCATCAGCACGGCAAGATTTGCCGCCTGCTCCTTCAGATACAGACCGCCTGTGGTCTTGATGACAACATTTTTATCATAGAGCTGAATGCCGCCCCTCTGCTCCAGAATGGAAATCAGCGTATTCATGGTATCCTTTTTCATGGTTTCGCTGATGCGCGAGGGATACGGCGTGAAGGAAGGGGAAACCAGACTTTCGATTTCCGCAATGACAGGACGAGAGCCCTCCTTCAAGACCGCAATCGCACTGCCGGAAACAGAATCGCCCCTCTCCCGTTTCGTTACAAAATAAGCCGATGGGTTTTCGATGGACGCAAGCCCTGCCTCTGTCATAGTGAAAAAGCCCATTTCGCCCGTACTGCCGAAGCGGTTTTTCGTTGCAACCAGACACCGCAGCTCATCCGCGCCCTCGCCCTCCAGCACAAGCACCGCATCCACCAGATGCTCCAAGGCGCGCAGACCTGCGATTTCATCGCTTTTATTCATCTGCCCTATCATCAGCACCGCTCTGGGGCGGCTTTTATTCTTTGCCTGCGCCACCAGAGCAGACGCACATTCCATGGTCTGCGTCGGGTTGCCTGCGCGTGAGGGCAGAAATTCCGCCAGAGAAAAGGTCTGGATGCTGTCCAGAATAATCAGATCGGGGTCAATTTCCCGAATCGCATCCAAAACGTTGTCCATAGAGGTGTCCGCCACAATCCAGATATTTTCCGCAATGGTGTCCAGAATACGGTCTGCACGGTTTTTAATCTGACTGTCACTCTCCTCCCCCGATGCATAAAGCACCCGAAAGCCCTGCTTTGCCAGCGCAGATGCCGCCATCAGGCTCAGGGTGGATTTGCCGCCGCCGGGGGGTGATGTGATGATGGTGACGGAATCGCGCACAATGCCGCCGCCCATCACGCGGTCAAATTCCGCAATGCCTGTCAGCAGGCGTTGGTCACTGCCCGTTTCCACCTCCGAAAGGCGGGAAACCGGCTGCTTCGGTGCTGCCTTCGCCGCCTTTGCGCCGCCCTTAATCTGCGCCGTTTCCGCAAGGGTATTCCATTCGCCGCAATCGGGGCATTTGCCTGCCCATTTCGGGCTTTGATATCCGCAATTTTTACATTGATAGACTGTTTTGATTTTCATAGCATTCCCTCAATCGTATCTTTTCTATAATAAAAGGACTGCAATCCAACCCATCGGATTACAGTCCCTTTTTGTTTTTTATCAGCCGATTTTTTCGATTGCAACAGAAGGGGTATCCTTACCCAGCTCTACGCTGAAGGTTACCTTGCCTGCCAGATTTGTTTTCATCTTGCCGACATTCACATCGTCAATCAGAATCTTATATTCTGTATCAGGCTCCAGCTCCATGGTAATCTGTGTATCCTCCAGCCCCTCAACGGTAAATTCTGCGCCTCTTTCGTTTACGGTGAAATTATGTACGGTTGCGCCGGGAACTGTTTCCAGCAGCATTTTACCGTTCTTTTCCAGCTTTGTGATTTCCTTAAAGGTTTTGATTTTATATAAATCACCACTCACTTCAAAATCAAGGACTTTCTTCTTTTCGTCCATCAGATGATTGCCGAAACTGATTGTGCCATTGTCTTCCTGTCTAATCAATTCTTCGATTACTGCCATTTTCAGTACCTCCACTCGCTACTCTATTGTGCCTCGCCCGAGAAACCCGAAAAAAGGAGATTCCCGGCGTTTGAACCTTTGTTTGTGCTCCGCTGTCAGCGGATAAAACTACGATTATGATTATAACACAAAATAGATTGCAGGTATAGCTAATTTTTTGAAATCTTTTGCATAAAATCCTGTATTATTTCACAACACGGAAGCTGAATCCATTCGTTTTCAGACCGATGGAAACCTTATCCCCCGCTTTGATATTGCCCAGAAGATATTCCTCCGCGAAGGCATCCTCAATCTTAGACTGGATGGCTCGGCGCAGCGGTCTTGCGCCATACGCCTTATCATAGCCCTCCTCGGCAATTTTTTCGATTGCTTTTTTGGTAAAGGAAACCGTGATATTCATATTTTCCTTTACACGCTTTGCCATCACATCCGTCAGAAGCCGCACAATTCTTGTGATTTCCTCCTGTTCCAGCGGATGGAACACGATAATATCATCAATACGGTTCAAAAATTCCGGCTTAAAGATGGTCTTGATTTCGTCCATCACGCCCTTTTTCATCATTTCATAGCTCTGCTCGGGCGTTTCCACGCTCGTAAAGCCCAACCGCTTCGGTGCGGCAATGCTGCGCGCGCCTGCATTCGAGGTCATGATGATAACCGTATTCTTGAAGTCCACCTTTCTGCCCTGCCCGTCCGTAATGTGTCCATCGTCCAAAACCTGCAAAAGAATATTGAACACCTCAGGGGATGCCTTTTCGATTTCATCAAACAGCACAACAGAATAAGGATTGCGGCGCACCTTTTCGCTCAGCTGACCACCCTCCTCATAGCCGACATAGCCCGGAGGAGAGCCGACCATTCTGGAAACGCTGTGCTTTTCCATATATTCGGACATATCAATCCGCACCATGGCATTTTCGTCCCCAAACAACGCCTCTGCCAAAGCCTTGGAAAGCTCCGTCTTGCCGACACCCGTAGGGCCGAGGAACAGGAAGGAGCCGATGGGTCTGTTGGGGTCCTTCAAGCCGACACGCCCACGGCGGACAGCCTTTGCCAGTGCCTTCACTGCTTCCTCCTGCCCGATGACTCTTTTGTGCAGAGCTTCCTCCAGATGGAGCAGACGCTGACTTTCCTCCTCCTGCATGCTCTGCACGGGGATTCCCGTCCAACGGGAAACGATTTCTGCGACATTATCTGCCGTCACCACAATTTCGCCACTGTCATGCGTGGATTCCCATGCACGCTTTGCCGCCTTCAGGCTGGTACGCAGACCATCCTGCAGCTTTTTGATTTCCGCCGCCTGTTCAAATTCCTCTGTCTTGATGGCAGTCTCCTTTTCCTGTTCCAGCTCTGCAATTCTTGCCTCCAGCTCCTTGATGGAGGTAGGCGCAGTATACGCGGAAAGACGCAGACAGGATGCTGCTTCGTCAATCAGGTCGATTGCCTTATCCGGCAGGAATCGCTCCGTTACATAGCGTGCGGAAAGCCTAACTGCCGCCGCGATTGCTTCATCCGAAATGCGTACCCTATGGTGCATTTCATAGGGGTCCTTCAGTGCTGTCAGCATTTGCACGGCAACCGCTTCTGTCGGCTCCTCCACGCGCACAGGCTGAAACCGCCGCTCAAAGGCAGCATCCTTTTCGATATGCTTGCGGTATTCCTCAAGCGTGGTTGCACCAATCAGCTGAATTTCCCCTCTTGCCAGTGCCGGCTTGAGAATATTCGAGGCATCAATCGCGCCCTCTGCCGCACCTGCGCCGATAACGGTATGGATTTCATCAATGAAAAGAATGATATTGCCTGCCGCCTTTACATCCTCCAGAGCCTTTTTCATGCGTTCCTCAAATTCCCCACGATATTTCGAGCCTGCGACCATAGCAGACAAATCCAGAGAAAGAATCCGCTTATGCCGCAGGGTATCGGGCACATTGCCATCACTGATTTTCTGCGCCAGACCCTCCACAATCGCCGTTTTCCCGACCCCGGGGTCCCCCATCAGGCAGGGGTTATTCTTCGTTCTGCGGCTCAGAATCCGAATGATACGCTCAATTTCCTGCTCTCTGCCGACAATCGGGTCGAATTTTCCCTGCTTTGCCAGTGCCGTCATATCTCGGCTGAATTTATCCAGTGTTTCCGTCTCGGAAATTTCTTCCTTCGGGCGTTCGTGCATCCCCTGCACACCGGCAGGCTGCGCCTCGCTTTCGCCCAGAAGCAGCATGATATCCTCATACAATGTTTGAATATCTACGCCCAAATCCTCCAAAAGCGTGATGGCAAGCGTATCCGGTTCACGCAGAAGTGCCAGCAGAATATGCTCTGTCCCGACATAATTTGCCCCCAGACGCACCGCCTCCTGCTTACTGCGCTCCACCACACGCTTTGCGCGCGGTGTCATATCCAAGGGGAGATAAAATTTCTGCTTTTTCCCCTGCATTTCGCAAATACGCTCCATCACCTGATGGTAGGTCACATTCTGTCCCTCCAACGCCTTTGCGGCAACGCTCTGCTGCACCAATGTCAGCCCAAGCAGGATATGCTCTGTGCCGATATATTCATTGCCCAGCTTTGCTGCGGCCTCCTTTGCCCTTTGCAGCACATCAAAGGCCTTTTTTGTATATTTCTCCTGCATCCTATTCACCTTCCTTGGTTTGGTTTGTTAGCCATCAATGATTGTGATTGCTAATTTATTCCGGAAAGAAAAGAACCGATACAGGTTCTTCTCCGTAGGTTTCTTCTGATATTCCCATATTATATACCAACTTACTGGAAATTGCAAAGGATACTTCTTACAATTCCGTTAATTCTTCCGAAAAAAGTGAAAACGGCTCCCCTTCGGGCTTGGCGGTAAAGGAAAACGGCTGTTTCGTATCGGGATGGATGCCCTCCAAACGGTAAGACCAGAGCGCAATCTCCGTTTTGCCGCGCTTCGGAACGCCTTTGTTATATTTTTTATCCCCCCAGATGGGCACGCCTGCATGCGCTGTCTGCACGCGAATCTGGTGATGCCTGCCTGTTTCCAGCTCGATTTCCGCCAAGGTCAGCACGCCCTGCTCCGTTTCTTCCTCCGCAAGCCGCCGATACCGCAGAGCGGCACGCTTTGCGCCCTTTCTCTCCTTGGAAACCACTTCGGAAAGGTTCGTGCGTGCGTTTTTCAGAAGATAATCCTCTAATCCTCCTTCCGCCGCAGGCAATCTGCCGCAAAGCACCGTCAGATAGGCTTTTTTCAGCCGACGCTCCTGTATTTCCTTCGCAAGAAAGGCTTCTGCCCTTTTCTCCTTCGCAAACAGCATTACGCCGCCGACAGGTCTGTCTAAGCGATGCAGAAGTCCAAGCGGCTGTCCGGTATATTCCTCCAAGGCGGAAAGCAGATCCAAATCTCCTGTTTTATCCGCCTGCGCAGGCATCCCCTGCGGCTTCACTGCCGCAAGCATGACTGCATCCTCATATAAAATCTTCATTCTTTTTCTTCCTTATATAATTAAAATATACTAAATTTCTCTTAATGCCATTGCGCTTTTCGGCGGCAGGGGCAGCAGCACATTCCCGTTTCGGACGGGATAGGAAAAGCCGAACTCCGTAAAGCCGTCCCGATTCGTCATGAGACAATTTTGCAGCGTGCCTTCTGCCTGCACGCCCATCTGCCAGACAGGGATGGACACCGTCCGGATTTCCTCTGTATTATTCAGCGCAACCAGAATTTTTTCTTTTTCATCGAACCGCCCGTAGGCAAGCACGCCATACGCCCCATAAAGCTGCTTCAGCGAGCCATGGCGCAGAACGGGATACTCTTTCCGCAGGGAAATTGCTGCCTTATGGAAGGCAATCAGCTCCATATCCTCCCTGCCCCAGGGATAGGTGCGGCGGTTATCGGGGTCTGTCCAGCCTGTTACGCCTGCTTCGTCCCCGTAATATACGGTCGGCGCACCGTTCCATGTCATTTGCAGCAAAACGGCTTCGCGCAGCACTGCTTTTTCCACATTTGCATCCGCCGCGGCACTGCCCTCTGTTTCCACTCTGCCGATTTGGCGATTGGTGCGCGTGAGAAAGCGGGAATGGTCATGATTGGAAAGCTGATTCATGGCAACAGAAATCGCCTGTGACGGCAGCTTCCCCATCTGATAGCTCATGGTTCCCCAGAACACATCCGCATTATTATACATATCCTCGCGCTTTTCGGTGCTATGCTTGGAAACCCCCGTCAGAAACCATGTGACAGGCTCCATGAAGGCATCGTAATTCATAATGGAATCCCATTGATTGCCCGTCAGCCAAGGGGCGGCATCGCCGTAATGCTCCGCCAGAATCAGCTTATCGGGAGAAACCCCCTTGACCGCAGTGCGGAACATCCGCCAGAAGGCATGGTTGAATTCCTCTGTTTTTCCTAAATCCGCGGCAACATCCAGCCGCCAGCCATCCGCATCGAACGGCGGCGAAACCCAACGCCTTGCAATCGCAAGAAGCTCCTCTCGAAGCGCCGCACAGCCCTCCACATTCAGCTTCGGGTGGTTTTCATAGCCCCACCAGCCCTCGTAGGTACCATCCGCGTTCCAGTAAAAATAATCATGATAGGGGCTATCCGCATGCCGATATGCGCCGCGCAGCTTGCCCCTGTAAAGTCCCTCTCTGTCGAGCCATTTATGAAAGGCTCCGCAATGGTTAAAAACGCCGTCCAGAATGACGCGCATCCCTCTTGCGTGCGCCTGCTGTATCAGCTCTGCGAAAAGTGCATCCGAGGCGGCAAGGTTTTCGTCCGCTGTTGTGCGAGCGGCATAAAGCGATGCGGTTTCATTCGTTTTGGCATCTGCCGCCAGAACAGAACCGCTTTCTCTGACGATTTTCCCGAAATGGGGGTCGATATGCCAATAATCCTGCGTATCGTATTTATGATTGCTTGGCGAAACAAAAAGCGGATTGAAATAGAGCACCTCTACGCCCAGCTCCGCCAGATAGTCCAGTTTATTGAGCACGCCCTGCAAATCTCCGCCATAAAAACGGTTGATATCGCTTGCGGCAGGCAGGCTGTTCCAATCCGTGACCTGCTCGGTTTTCTGCTTCAGATAAATATATTCATTCGTTTTCACATCATTGGAAACATCCCCATTGGCAAAGCGGTCGGGGTAAATCTGATACATCACCGCGCCCTTCGCCCAATCGGGGGTTCGGTAATCGCGGAAAATCCGAAATTCCCCCTCGTGCTTATATTCCGAAAAAAAGCCGTATTTTGTATAATAGCCTACTGCTTCGCCGCATTGCAGGCGGAAATAATAGGTCATTTCCTCCGCAGTCGGGGGCAGGGTTGCCTGAAAATAAGAAAAAGCCCCCTGCGTTTTGGCCTCCTCCATGAGATATTCCCGTTCATTCGTGCAGAGGAAAACAGCAGAAACCGTCCCTCTCCCGACACGAATACGCACATTGACCCAATCCTCCGCGGTCGGCTCCGCAGGAGAGCGGAACTGCCTTGTTTCATCGCTATAGACTGCCTGTATGCGAAATTCCTCCGCAGACAGACCGAAATTATCATCCATCGGCTTTCACCACCTTCCTTTGCACATCATCGGGTTTTATTATAAGGGGAAAGGACAGGAGGTGTCAATTTTTCCGAAAAATTCCCCCGCAAGCAAAAAAAGAGCGACCGAACAGTGCTTCAATGCAGTCATCTGCGGTCGCTCCCTCTTTTCTAAAAAAGAGAAGGTATGATGGGTGAAAAATATTGGGGAGTTTTCACAAATCCAGTATAGCATGTGGGGCAATTTTTGTCCAGAAAGGAAAGCTGCTTTGGAAATAAGATAAATTTATAGTTTTCTTTTTACAATAAAATCTTCTTATTAGCAATAAAATCTTCTTATCAGAAATTCCTTATGACATAAAATCCGCAAGCACCTTCGCCAGATTTTCCTCCCCGATGACGCGCATCCCCTCCTGAAGCTGTCTGGCTTCGCCATCCGGCAAGGCGGAAAGCGGCAGCTCTGTCCGCTCCTTCAGGCGCAGCTGCTTTTTCCCATCCTCATAGAAAACCGCAAGAAAGCCGTCATCCTCGCCCAGAACATAAACCTCATCACTCATCCCCTCGATGCTGCACCGCAGAATCACCTGCTCCGATGAGAAAAAGACCACCTGCCAGCCTGTGTAAATGCTCTTTAGCTGTTCCAAATCCAAGCCCTGCAGAAATTCCGGTGCCGGCTCGATGTGCTTTTTCATCACCCTATCCTGCGTATAAAAATATTGATAAACGATTTTCGTTCCGGCATGAATCCGCTTTTTTTCTTCCAAAACGGCATGTGCCTGCGTTTCTGCCGGATGCTGCTCCCCTCTCCAAAGGGCTGCGTAATACCCTGCCAGCAGGCAAACCAGAAAGCTGAGCAGAGCTGCAATGACTGCTGTTTTTCGCATTGTATCACCTCTTTGGAGGGAGTATGGACACAAATATTGCAATTTATACCACAATAAAAAAAAGCCATGCGCGAACATGGCTTGAATATCCTTAATACAAATGCAGATGTACGGGAACGCCGTTTTTATAGGTACAGGGCAATTCGCCTTGAATGAGGGGCAGAAGATATGTAAGCATTTCCTCTGTCACATCGTTGCCCGCCTCGTTAATCCATGTATCGGGAACGGTTTTCACATGGTTTGCAATCTGCCCGATATCCACGAAATCAATGCCGAAGCGGTAAGGCTGCTCAGAGGTACGACAGATGCACGCCATTTTGCCCGTGCCGCCGCTGATGGCATAATCTGCCGCCGCCGCGCCAATCAATCTGGATTCATAAATATCGGATGCGGATGCCACATGAGACGCACAACGCTGCATCACATTCAGCTCAATGCTTCTGACCTTACAGCCGATTTCAAAACGGAGGATTTCCTCCAGATAGCGCGCCGCACCTGCCAGAATTTTATGCCCGAATGCGTCCGCCGCTCTGTTCTGCAGGGAATCGGTCACATAATCGCCCTCCTCGTTGCGCAGACCTTCGCTGACCGCAATGACGATAGAGTGCTTTTGTGCCATTTTTTCACGCACATCCTCCAGAAAACGGTCTACAAGGAAGGGTCTTTCGCAAAGATAAATCAAATCGGGCGCAGAATCTCCGTTCAATCTGCCAAGCGCAGAGGAAGCCGTCAGCCAGCCTGCATCCCTGCCCATGATTTCCACAATCGTGATGGAGGGCTGCGCGTATACGTTACAGTCGCAGGCAATTTCGGACATCGTTGCCGCAACATATTTCGCCGCAGAGCCAAAGCCGGGGCAATGGTCTGTTTCCATCAGGTCATTATCAATCGTTTTCGGTGCGCCGATGATTTTGATATCATCCACATGCATGCGTTCGCAGAAGCCTGCCAGCTTATGCACGGTGTCCATAGAATCATTCCCACCGATATAAACGAAATAACCGATATCATATTTACGGAAAATGCCCAGAATCTTATCATATTCAAAGGTACTTTCCTCCCAATCGGACAGCTTCATGCGGCAGGAGCCAAGCGCAGAGGATGGTGTCTGGCAGAGCAGCTGACGCTGATCTCACGGTATGTCGCCACATTACTGGTCTGCCCGCCGAAG
>ERZ773192.1799-NODE-1799-length-20061-cov-7.546736_pt1 | contig 20061 bp, 18 predicted proteins | sample MGYA00581010_ERZ773192 | MGnify/ENA primary metagenome ERZ773192 (study PRJEB29015, sample SAMEA2737741) | human gut metagenome | biome: human gut; feature: human-associated habitat; material: faeces | place: China | collected 2012 ...
TTCAAAATCCGCCGGGGGCGACTCCGTGTGGGTTCGAGTCCCACCACCGGCACCACCTGAAATGACTGGGTTTTTCCGTTTTGGAGAAACCCAGTCATTTCTCATTTTTACCCCAGTTCTCTCCTAAATTCTTCCCTTTTTTGCGTTCTTGCTCGGCTTTTCGCTGCAACATTTGCGCTGATATCCACATTCCCCTGCATTGCATCACCCGTAATTTTCTTTGCGGTTGAGTCCAGATGCGCATAGATATTTGCGGTCGTGCTGTAGCTGCTGTGACCAAGCCATTCCTGAATGTCTTTCATCGAAACTCCACTCTTGAGCAGAAGGCTTGCACAGGTATGCCTCAGTTCGTGAAAGGTGATCTCCCGCAGGCCGTTATTCCTCAGAAACAGCTTGAAATGCTGCGTCACATAGTTGGGTTTGAACGGCTGTCCAAGATCATTCACGTAAATATAGTCGCTCTCAAAATAGCAATTACCGCAAAGCTCCCGGCAGGCATCCTGATGTTCCCTCATCCGCAGCAGCAGCTCGCGGTACTGCGGAACTAACGGCAGCGTGCGGTAGCTCTTTTTGCTCTTTGCACGGTCCTTTGCAATGACGGTGCTCTTGCCGTCAATATTGACCTGCACGACCGTATGGCTGATGGTAATCGTATTCCCGTCAAAATCAATCGACTGCCAGCGGAGCCCCATGATCTCTTCGCGCCGAAGGCCGTAGAACGCCGCCATCAGAACCGGGAACTCTGCGCCATCCCCCTTTATACACGCAAGCAGTTTCTCGACCTCTGCCAGCGTATAAAATTTTCCGATATGCTCCGTCATTTTGGGACGCATACCGCGTTTTACGGGAGTCATCGGGATCTTGTCCATCCGGACGGCATCATTCAAAGCCTTGCTGATATTGGCATGATACTTGATGATCGTATTGTTGCTGATCCCCAATTCAACCGAGCAGTAGGTGTAGAAGTCTTGGATGTCTCCGGCTCGCAGCCCGCCCAGCGTGACCTTTCGCCTGCGGAAAAAAGGCACTATGCGTTTTTCAACATTCGTCTTGTAGCCAGCATAGGTCGTCACATCCACAGAAGCCTTTACCTGTCTGAGCCAATAGAGCATGTAGTCCGCAAAAAGCATATTCGCATCTGACGCGAGGCAATAATCACCAGACTGATATTTCTGCCGTTCTGCGAGCAGCACCGCCTCCGCTTTGCGCTTATTCCCCTTTACCGGAAGTCCCGTTGAAATCCACTTCGATTTTCTTTTTCCCTCTGCATCAATGAAGTTAAGTACCACATAAAATAATCCTTTTTTCTCTTGCAGATGACCTGCTACCATTTTGTTTACCTCCCTTTTCGTAGCAGCGGAATTTCTGCCAATGACAATGTCATTTTAGCATATCGAACCCGCAGGAACAATGACGCGCAAGACTTTATTTTGGGCGCCGTAAGCATTTAAATTTTCGGTTTCTCATGTAAGTACTCAATAACGCTGGCCTTTGGGATACGGAAGGCTTTTCCTATCTTGAAACAGCGTATGCTCCCATCATGCAGCAAGCGGTAAGCTGCTTTGTAACCAACGCCCCCCAGCATCTCTCTGAGCTGATCAATATTTACAATATCCGGATAATCCGCAAACGGTTTTTCTCTCATATCTACCCTTCCTTACCGCACAATTAATCGCGTAATTCCAAAAAGGGGCATTCTCCTTTTGGTTTCCGCGTTTTTGCCGCAAAAAAGGATGCTCTCCGATGCCGCAGCATCAGAGAGCATCCTTTATTTGCAGGATAATCATAGCACCATCCAGCAGGGACTTTCAAGGTCCTTTTCAGGGGACTTTGAAGGGAAAATACACGCACAAGCTCACAAGCGCTAAACGCATCTTCCTTGAAAATATAGTACAGCTGGCATACCTTTTTCGTCACTCACATTTAGCGCATCTTTTTAATGCACACTTCTACCCGATTGTCTTTTCTATACATAGCCAAATAATAGTTTCCTATATACATATTCTCTGCTATTGTTCTCTCTAAGCTCTGTACAGAAGTAGTCTCCCCTATTACCCAATACATCAGTTCAACAAGACTTTTCATAGATCCTCGATATTCTGAAATATTTGCAAATAATAAATAATTTTGAAGTATCATTTTTGAATCCACAGTTACATTCCTCTATAAATAGATTTTGCAGTCCTTGCTAATGTTACATAGCAAGGACTGCAAAATTGCACGAAATCATGCTCTTATTTATCTTTATTCTCTATTTGCCGCCTATACAAATGGGCAGCATGTCCCTTGTCCATAAAGAAAGTGGATTCTATTCTTTTCGCTTGACTATGCGAAAGCGTTTCTTTCATCAATAAGCGCTGTACTATATAGTAAAGTGCTAGTTCTGCTGCAGGTGAAGTCGTGTCTTTTAATACTTTTTTCCCTTCATTGTAAAAGCTGGCAAATCGTTTGCTTTGCAATAACACAATTAGTTTCTCCAGCGCATATGTTTCGCTATCAAACTTGACTGTCTCTGCTGCCATGCCAGTTAAATACTCATACGTATTCTCACGGTAGGCATTACTGATTGTACCATAATACAATTCGAGCAAGAGCGACACCGAATTCCTCTGTAGATACCGCTTAGCATCATCCTCCGTACATATTTTTCTTGTGAACTCGTTCGTTTCCATTTGAAGGATCATCTGGATAAGTGCATCTTTTTGCCGCTCTGTCTCAATTGCCCAAGCATAAAAAATCTTATTTGGTAGTTCATAAATCGCCCGTATAACCGCTTGCTTTTGTGCTTTTTTTAGTCTATGCTCAAAATTCGGCAAGCATCGAGCAATTAACATAAGCAGCGAAATCGAACGTATTAATTGGTTTTCAAGTTTTTCGATCTCCTCTTCCTTGTAATCATAGATACTCACAACATCTACTTGCGAATTATCTATTTCTGCACGATCCTTCTCATCATCAATTTGTCGCTCCCTATCTGCCTCATATTTGGAAGGTGGTGTAAGTCGTTTAATTGGGCTCCGAACTTCCAAATGCTTAAGTTCAGGCATTCCAAACGAAAACTCTTTCCACTCCTCGGATACAGAGGTTGCAGCAGTCAAAATGGTATCAATTAAAGATGTTTCGTTGGCAAGGTATGTAATGAACATAAGTACTGTTGAGTTAATCCCAAAGCATGAATACTCCAAGCAGTACTGCACCGCTTCCCTATCCTTATTAGCACATATTTCACTTGCAATGAAGTATGCCAGATAATTGTTGTTGCAAAATTTATACGCCCCTCGCTCCTCGTACTTTGTTAGGATTCCCGCCTTAGTAACAGTTGCAATAAAGTTTACCGCATCAATTTTTGCTCCATACTCTTCACAGTAATCATCAATAACCGCAATAATATCCTTGTCCGATATTGGATACTTACGTTTTGTGTGGATATAGAATCCTATTTTACCCAAAACAAGCATTGCCTTGTCTACTGTGAGTGTTCCTGACATGTGTGGGCTCAAGGTACTTGTAATCGTTGACTCGAACACTTTACCGAAAATGTTACCATCGTTTTGAGCCGATTCCATTTGATAGTTTGCATAGTGTTCAATGAATTGTAGAATAATCTCAGGTGAAAGCGGTATATATCGCCTTTGCAGGTCAAGGGCATGGCATATCCTTTCCACCTGATCCCCTCGCTCTTTTTCAGAATGGTTTGAGTATTTTAAGGGGATTATCTTTTCAACCAGTTCCTTTCGCTTTGCGCGGTAAAGAGGCAAAATTCTGTAGCATGAATACGAATCCTTTGCGATCGCCATTTTTATTCTTTCTTGAATATCCAGCTTCAGCAAATTGTTAGTAGTATAAATAACATATCCAAACTCGTCCTCTATACCTTCAAGGAAGCCATTAATATGCTGCGATTTTATAAGATGAATGTCATCAATCAAAATAATTTTATTATCCTTGTCCGCCTGTTCAAATTTAGCATAGTCAGCACCATCGGAACCATAAATGTACTCAAAAATGCTTTTGATAATCCGGCGTCTGTTCCCCGATGAAATATCCTCCACTTTGCACAACAGGACATATTTCCTCGGCAGGAAATATTGAAAAACCATTTTTAATAATGCGCTTTTTCCAGATGAATCCCCACCACTAATCTCTATTCTTCTATCTTCCTCAATTCTTTTGTAAAATTGCTCTAAGGTCTGAATTTCATTTTCCTTATCATCTTGGTCTACCGCTTCATGTCTCAATCCTGGGAAAACATAATAGTCCGATAATTTTTCCGAAATATGGATACTTCTATCTTCTATCAAAGCATCAATATGCTTCCTGTTCTGTCTTTTAGGGCAATCTGTAGAGTGTTTATATGCCAGATACCCCTCTTCGACTTGGCTGCGACAGTATATTTCGCTGTTTTTCTCCCATCTAAATTGGTACTGCGTAAATCTCTCCTGATCTGTGTCATATACGCAGGCAAAAAACTCACTATCTGACCAGTCCCCCATATTACAAAGGCTTCCTCCACAGAAAACACGGGCTGGTGCACCCCCATTATATGCAATTTCCTGTGTTGCAGAGTAATGCTCATGTCCGCAAAAAATCATCGTGTTCTTTTCAAGGAGAGCCTTTTCAGCCTCTCGTTTGCATCCATCATAAAGCCATTGGTGGGAATGGTGCATTAGCGCAATTGCCATCGTCGCCCCAGTTGGAGAAGAAATTTTCGAGATGGCCTCAGGCGGCATATAGTGTAAGCCCTGATCATTTTCGTGTAGCAAAGAGAAAAAGGATGTATTCAAAAGGTTAATCTCCACCGTGAAACCATCAATATCAATCACTTTCCTACAGAACATTCTTTCCATCTGACCGAAGGTTCCCGATTGTTGGGCAAAGTCATAAAACGCTTTTCTCGCCGCCACCTCTTTGTTGAAGTCAATCTTCGTTTCCTTTGCTGGCTTAAGCCATCCCTCATAATGTCCCCTATCATCTGCCGTCGAGAGTTCAGCATAGTCAATATCGTGATTTCCCGGGACAAAAAAGACATCAACGAATACTTCTGGTAGTACTTTCTCCTTCAAGCCCGCTATCAATAACGCCTTGAACTCAACAAACGCACTATATTCAGGCTTTTTCCCACTGTATACAATATCCCCAGTAACAAGAACAATTATCTTATTAACCGACCCTATGCATCGTGGCATAAGAGCCTTCGATATCTCGTCTACAGCTGTCTTATTTATATCTGCGGAATTGCGAAAGTGAAGATCGCTCAAATGCAAAAACAGTATTTTCATCGTATAGCTCCTTTATATCTTCCCGTATACTATTTCTTACTGCAATTAACAATTTTTGTTATTTTATCACTTATGAGTACAGATTTCAATTTTACATTTAATTTATCTAAGCGTTATAAACGCTGTTAAAGCGCAATGCAATAAGCCGTCATGTAATTTAGCAAGCAGAAATATCCCCTTCCTGAAATATTGCCGTATTTTGCAGATAATAACATTATAGCACCACTATCGACTGCTTCGCACTATACAATTCACCTCTCGCTAATAGCCCTTTTCAGCAGTAGTTTGCCTTCTCCGAACCTACTCATGTGCATTTTTCATGTCTCTTTTATCGTGTCTCACAGCGCGCAGCGCCCTCCGGCGCGAAAACGCCGGAGGGCACCTTTTGCTTCTGCTAATTATCCCGCCAGATGGTTGACAATCGCAGACGCAGCCTCCGCGACGATATTACAGGAGCTTACCGGAAAGCTCATACATCTCTGCAAGGCGGTCAATTCCAGCATCGCGAAGCCGGCGAAGAGGCTTTGGCGTAAGCCCCATCTTCTGTGAAATCGCGTCCCATGACTCCTGCTCAAAATAATAGAGCCGGATCACCTCCGCCTGCCTCTGATCGAGCAGCGAGACGTAATACCGCAGCCGCTCAGTCTCACGCTCCAATGGGATCATCATGCTATGGTAATCCTTGAACACTTCACGGTTTTCCCGAAAAGCCTCGTTCCGATAGTTCATTGCAATGTAAAGCGTCTTATCGGATACCTCACCAACGGAATGGCGTTCGCCGTTCCCCTTCTTAAAGGCCATCGCCTCCAGCATTTCCGTCGCGGATATCTGAGATGGGTGCGCCAGTTCATACTTGAGCTGCGCAATCTTCCGCATATTGTCCGGGTAGGTCTTTAACAAGTCCAGGACCTTCATTCTGATGTCTTCACGCATTGTAGTTCCTCCTAAATATCTATTTTTTTATTTCGACAATTCAGAATGAGCAACGGAGGTCCCCGGCAGCGAACGCAAGTTGATAGTCTATTCAGTGCAGAAAAGCGCGCAGACAGTCGTCACCGACTGTCTGCGCGTTTCTATATAAACGATTGAAATACCCTATCCAATGCTGCGGGTAATATTACCGGATAGCTGTCTTAACAGCAGTCGAATACGCTTTTTCATCATATCCTGTGCTGTCTCCAGCGTAGCAAAAGGCATTTGCATAGTACTTATATCCTGGTGTTCCATTATATGTGATAATATCCTTGTAATAGTACAAGCCAGATCCCATCATGATAGGATAATCCTCATAATGATAGCTTTTTATAAGATAGAAATCTTCCCCGTTCTTTGACTCATACAAGTAAAGCGATGTCACTCCCACTTTCGTCATCGTCCTTAGCGCATTTACATCCGCAGTAAAGACAATCTTTCCACCACTCTGCGGGGTAAGATAGACGCCATACGCATCCAGATAATCGCTTGACCGTGCTGAGGCAATTACACTACATTGCAAGATAAGCATTATGCTCACAAGGCAAATCAAAGAAATTTTCTTCAGTTTCATGTTAACCCTCTACATAAATTGATTTTATGATTTCCCTTGCTTCCTGCTCCGAAATATCTCCACTCGCTCTGCACTCAAAGCTACCATTCGCCCACAACAACTTAACATATTGTTTGTCCGAAACAATATAATGCTTTATTCCTCGAATTGTAACGCTATGATTTATCGTAGCATCATTTTCAATCAACTGTTGATCTGCCCGTGATGCCTCTCTATATTGGAACTTTAAAGCATCGTCTTCCGATTCATATGTTACATGAATGCTTACACCAGACGCTTCTCTATGTACGCTAACATCCGGCATTCCATATCGGTCTGGTATCCATGTGGGCATAAGCAAATCAGTAATCTCCAGCGCATCTACCGCATCCTGAACGGTATCGTATTCTTTTGTCTCCCCGATTTTGATCGGGTAGTTGCCCACCTCGGCATACGGCGTTTCGTTCTGTCCAAAATGAAATACTTCGCTCGTCCATCGCGCGATCGTGCCAAATACATCTATCCCGCACGCCTCCGCAACCAGCGAGCTTGTCACACACACAATGGCAATAGCAGCGGCGATTTTTGAAGCAGTCCGCTTGGTTTTCAAATGTCTCCGGTGGGTTGCGCGTGATTCCTTTATCAGCAGTCCGTGCTTATTGTGAAAATCTGTCAGTGCCGCTTCGGTATCGATCTCAAATGGCAGTGGGTCCTTCTCGTCCAGCGCATTCAGGTACGCGTCGATTTTCTCGAGGTCCACATCGCCATTGGCCGCCGCTTCGGTCAGCTCCATCAGTTCATCAAGTAAAGCCTCGGTATCCGCTTCCTCAAGATGCCTTGAAATTTGAGCGCTATCACGGCAGGCTCCACCACGCGAGCCGTTCTCACGACCTCTAAACATCTTTAACACTTTGGCACCCCCTTACTGGTAATGTGTCTATACCCCGGCAAAATGTTGCTGTCATCATAATTATTTTTCTTCCTGCCTGAGCTCCGCAAAATGTGCCTTCGCTCTCACCAGCCTTGCGCGGCAACTCACCTCTTTGAGTTGTAGCCGCTCCGCAATCTCAGCATACGGGAGTTCTTCCTCAAACCGCATCAGCAGTATCTCGCGTTCCCACGGCAGTAGCCCACTCGGAAGAGCATCTGCCAATCCTCTTTTCAGCCCGTCCACGCCAAGCTCATTCTCCAATATGCTGCTCAGCGGAATATTGTCATGTATCTTCAGCCTTTGGTAGTTGCATATCAGGTTTGACAGGACTTTTACCAAGTACGCATTCGGATTGCTGATATGTATGGTAGCGGACTTTTGCAAATAAACGACAAACGCTTCGTCTACCATGTCCTCGGAATCGTGATAATTCTTAGTAGACCGGTAGGCCAAGCGCAGCAGGTAATCATATCTATTGCGGTATAGGGCGTCGAAATCATTTTGGGCATAGTCTCCCATTATGAATCTCCCTCCTTCAGCGCATTATCCTCGTCAGTATCTTCCATATCATCAAAAGAATACTCCAATATCTCAGGCACGTCAAGGAATTCCACGATTGTCATATTGAGTGCCGAAGAGATACGAAATATCGTCCCAAGATTCGGAGTCTTCGATTTTCCTCGCAGAATGCTGTTGACCGTCGAGTAGGGCAGTCCGCTTATATCCGCAAGCTTATTTACCGAAAGCTTTCTGGCCTTTCGCAGTTGGTTGATACGGTCTGCGATCAAATTCGTCAGCGTAATACGAACTCCCTCCTCCCACTCAATATTGGCAGGTTCATTCTAACAACAGGAATCCCCGTATTTAGCGATAAAACGCCAATTTTTGAAAATTTTAGCGTTATTTCGCCAATAGGTGCCTCCTGCCGATAGCTCTATTATGGCTCCTCCGCTGACAAATATGAAAAGCCGCTCCTCTGTTGCCTGATGGCGCAACAAGGATGCGGCTCTTTGATATGTTTGATATGTATATCTGTTCTCTGGCTGCTCGACCAAATTCAAAAAATATACTCTTTTTGAAACTTTTCTCGACATCTGACACACATATATTTTGGAGTTCATATTATTCTAAAATCTTGCAATGTTTCAAAGGTGGCGCTCACTTATCTCAATTTTCCAACGCACATTCTTACTTGCGCAGCTCACTCAGCCCTATCATGCTATGAATGAAAGTTGCACACATAGCTGTGTCGCACGATACTCCCGTTCTAAATATCCCGTTTATTACTGTGCAATCCCCACACTATAGGTACCCCTTACGAACGCAAGCATCCCACAAGCGCGGTTTTTCTACTAAGACTTCTGCGCATCTTTCTTTTATTACTCACCTCCGCTGGCTCCACATCTATAATAATTTTGAAACGGGCATTCTGCGCCTCTTTTTTCTGTGCTTTTTATGCAAATTTCGTCCCGTAAATTTGGTAAATATGGCATTTGGGAAAGTCCCAAAAATGGCGAAACATATTCTAATCCTCATCACATTAGCTATTAATGAGAATCCCACTTATACTAGGACATTTTCCTTCCCATTTTCAGTCTATTAGCAATCTATACCTTGGCTGCATCCACAAGAACATTGCTATTATAGCGTCGGTTGTAGTATAATATTCACAGATTCGTGCATTTCAGTATGCAAATCTTTATAAGGCCATATGCTATCTAGTCAGTCACCTTCTTTCTCGGTAATATCCTTACGTAAGATTAACTCGCATCCAGTCTCTCTCGCAATAGCATTATAAATAGCAATATCTTCTTCATCTCCCCATTTTACCAAAGGCCTAATAACAGATAGCTTTCGCGGAATATCTTCTTCGGTCCCATCTAGAAAAAAAGCGCACCACACATCAGAAAGCATTTATATCACCTCTCAAAAAAGGACGGTTATAATACACTATGGCTAGTTTCAAGCAACTTGAAAAAACAGTTCTGCACTATATTTCTTTAAGCAAAAATCCTACCGAGGGCCTTGCTGCATTTATTATGCATAGTGGAAACGTCAGAGCAGCCAGACTTGCTATTCGCAGCTTGTGCTCCAAAAACTCGTACATTTCCAATGCTATTGTCGGTATCGCACGTCCAAAAGCAGTCTCGTGTTTAGGGAATTCGGGAAACATGCCTTTTTTCGAAAATCCTAAATGCGCCTTGTTGTGGTCTTCACTTTCTTTTACTTTAAACGGTTCTCTGATAAATAGTTTTTTACATACCCGCTCTGAGTATTCACATAATTACCTGCTTGGAAATTTTGAAACATGTCTGAACATATTGGATAAATGTCAGCAATCTTATGGGCACTCATTCTGGGAAATACAAAATCGGATATCTCTTCTTAGCCGGATTAACGGCATAGAGTGCCAAAAGGATTATACAAAAAGCTTGCTGTCGCAGTGGGATGAATGTGCTCCTCAAGCCTATATAGTTAATGCTTATAGCACGCAATGTGAAAAAAATATATCTGTGAATACCTATTTGCACACTTTGGAAGCCAATTACAACAACTTTCTAAGTCACTCGTTGCCTTCCTTTTTATGCAACTATGTCCGTTTTAGAGCTAATGGATACTTTTTTGATACCTCGCACTGTTTTTCTCCTGAAGATATTAGCTTTTTTCTTTTTTTTGAAGATAAAAACTCTCTTATTGATAGATATGTAGTATTCTGCGATATATGTGTCACTGTCTTTGCTGGAGAAGATACTTCGTTGAAAGAATTGTTTGTGGATTTTATTCAGGACATTTTGCAATATATAGATGATCCCTTGTTGAGCAATATTCTCTATTATTATCAAAATAATTGCTATCCATTTCACCGTAGTCAGAGCTCCGAAATTTGTGATGCCTATGATTTATTCATCAAGGCTAGTTATAATGATTGCGCCTCCAAGGTATCCCAGTTAGTTAAAGACGGCGAAATGTTTTTTCCGCTCATTGAACTATATGCTAAATGCTATTCAAGTTCGTCATCTGTTCCATCTCTTTCAAGCAGCACTTCCCCCATCTATGACATAGTGTGCAAGTTATCAACGCTATATTCCCGCAAAGGTGATCTATCAGAGGCGCGTTCCGACTTGCAAAAAATTGCCTTAATTAATGCCAATAGTACATGGGCACATATTCTTTTGACAATTGTTGAAAAAATGGATACATTTCGGGTATTGCCCAATACAGCTTCACGCCCTAACTACTATATTTCTGTCTCGCTTCCCAACTGCATCTTCGATCTATCCCCCGCTTTCTTGCCCTATTTTTTATCAACAGCGCCTTCTGAATTCACAAACTGCACCGCCACCAAGCTCTCTGTGGCATTAAAAACGCATGACCTGTCCTCTGCAGCCTCACTCGACATCAATCCGACTCTGTTGAAAATTCTGGAGGCCTGTATACTGTCTGAGACATCCCCCCTCTCAGCTTTATCAACTATTCGGAGTATCAATACCAAGGTTTTGTCGCCCCGGGCCCAAGCAGATATTATAACTTTACATATCTTCGCATGTCTAAACGCTAACTTATATGCGGAAGCGTTGAGTAAATTTGTAACCTGCTATAACGAGAATAATAACTACATTCATTCTGAATTAGCTGATATTATTTTTTCCAAATTAAAGTCTGGGGATCCTACTGTAAAAGGCAATATTCTCACGCCTGTACTGTGCAGTATTTATTTTAATAATACCCAGAGGAAAGACAAAGACGATGTCATTCTGACTTTCTGCTATGATGAATACTTGGAATCTCTCGGCGTATCCAAACCATCTGAGTTTCTTGCAAAGCTACCCGAAAATGTTCCTGATGAATACATTACAATGTTCTTATCTGATGTATGTACTCTTAACGTAATGGACCATTCGCTGGCTCTATCATCCTATGACGAGGTACTGCAAGAGCGAATTACCGTCTGCGAGAAGCTCATACAGCGAGACCCGGAACACCAGTCAAAATATACCGACGAAATGCGACGCCTCACAACTTTATTTCTTGTTCATAATGCCAAGCGCAAAGTAGAAAGCGGAAAAATCTTTATCGATACTGAGAGCATACGTGGCCTAATAACAAAGGAGATTTCAGAAAGTTATAAGAGATATGTTGAATTTAGAGATAATGCAATAAAGGAATATGTTATACAAATCCTAAATGTTGCCAAATCCCCCTTCCTGCCTAATAATATTGTCTATACAACTAGTGCCCCCTGCAGTCGTCAATATACTTCTATGTTCATAGATATCGTAAAAAAAATTCGCGATATCTTCGTTGCAGATAACAAGTACGGCCTTGATGGCTGTCTAAGCGTCCGTATACGCCACGGTACTTTAGAGAGCCAACTACGTTCTTGTTTTGAGCGCCACAAACTAATTACCTCCAAGAGCATTGATGGGACCTATAAGAAAAATGAATCTTGGGACTTTGCCAATATGCCAGGCAAGTATTCACATGAAATAGATGAGACATTTTCACATTTTTCCGAAAGAGTGGATACTCTGATCCTGCGGCTAAAAAAAGACTATATACAAATACAAACCGAAGATCGCAACCCTCACGGATGGTTCAACTTTGTTGTTGACGGAAATCTTTCAAGCCGAATCGAAAGCATGAACGCTGATGACACCTCTTTTGACACATTCGAGGCCAACATATTGGATACCCTTCTCTCAATCACTGAGGATAGCCTTGATCTCGTTCGTGAAAATCTCAATAAGGAAATTGATGGGGAATTCCAAGATGCGCTAAAGGATTTAGAAGCCGGAATAAAAAAATACTGCAAAAATAATCCCATTTGTTCAAAACTATTAGGTCAAATTGCTCAGGCCAGAACAGATATATCAGTAGAATTAAAAAATATTGCTGAGTGGTTCCGTCTTACACAGCCAAGTTGCTTTTCTGACTACTCTTTGCAGCTCGCTATAAAAACAGCTATTGAAATCATCAATTATTCCTCTCCCGCATGTCGGCTAAACCTCGACTATAGCCATGTCGATGAGCAAATTACCATGTGTGCTGAGTCTCTTCCACATATTGTTGACATCTTTAAAATTCTTTTTGACAACATAATAAAGCATTCCGGCTTTTCTACAACCGTTTGTGCCTCGATGAGCGCGCATGTAAATGATGGTATTCTCATTATCAAAGTCACAAACCCCGTTCAACCTGGTTATTTAGATGAGAATCGTATCCGTACAGTTATGGAGCAACTAAATAATTGGGAAAGCACTGGGACGACAAATCGCGAAGGGGGATCTGGCCTACCTAAAATAATGAAGATTATATCGGTTGGCTTACATAAGCAGAAAAAACAAGTTGTCATTAATTGCAGTAACAATACGTTTACTGCAACTATGGAACTGCCAGTGGATGGGATTATAAAATGTCAGTTATAATTATTGAAGATGATGGCAACAAGCTATCTGCCATTATTGAATTATTAAAATCACATAATATCAGCGAGAGTGAGCTTTCACATTATTCCTCTTTCCACAGCGGAATGCAAGCTCTTATATCCCACAGCTATGATTTGCTACTGCTCGATATGAGTATGCCTGCATATGATATTTCCCCTCAAGAAAGCGGTGGTCGACCTCTTCCGTTAGCCGGTCGAGATATCCTCTTTATGCTACGTCGAAGGCAAATCACGATTCCGACCATTGTGGTCACACAATACGAAGACTTCGACGGAATGTCCTTAAGCGAGCTTAATAATGAGTTGATATGCGAATTTCCCGCACAGTATAAAGGGTATGTTTATTACAGCACCACTCAAGACAATTGGAAATTTGACCTATCTATGCTTCTAAACACCCTATAGTTTTGGAGAGGAATCTATATGATTAAAACATTAATTGTAGACGATAATAATGAAAAAGCCGAGAAAATTGGTAATTTACTTGATAGCATAGACAATCATCAAAATATAATTCATGTTGACTATGCAAAATCCCAATTTGGAGCACGACAACTGCTTATGTGCAATCGCTATGATGTTTTGTTACTCGATTTGGTCTTGCCCCTTAGAGACAGCTCTGAACCCGATCGCAATGGTGGTCAAAGCATTCTTACTGAGATTTCTCTCGGAGGATACAAGCAACCATCCCATGTATTTGTCATCTCCGAATATGAGGATGCCATCCAGCAAGTGTCAAACATTGCTCCGGATATCTTTTTTTCTTCAATAAATTATTGCAATTCAAGCGACGAATGGTTACAACGACTTAACAACTATTTTCAGCAAATAGTAAGGGCCGATGCAGTTGCTTGCGAAACTAGCAAATATGATGCCTGCATTATTTGCGCATTAGATTCCCCTGAACTAGGAGAAATAAAACGTTTGCCCTTCAGTTGGAAACCATTCAATCTTTTAGGGGACACAACAGATTATTATCAAGGGCAATATAGGGGGCATTCCTTGTTATGTGCTTCATCATATGAAATGGGGCTCTCATCGGCAGCTATACTCTCAACTAGAATCACAGAGAAATTCCACCCAAAGTATCTTTGTATGACAGGAATTGCCGGCGGAGTAAAAACTGCTGGCCTTGGTTATGGAGATGTTATCTTTGCAGACCCATCATTTGATTATGAGAGCGGGAAAAAAACTTATGAAAATGGTATCTCCGTTTTTAAGCCAGACTATCGACAAATTCGCCTTGACACATCTGTCGTAAACGCAGTTAAGCGGATCAGTTCGGCTTCTGCTCAACTTGACAGTATTTTTCGCGACTGTACATATTCCAAGCCTGCATCCCCTTTCCAAGTAAAAATCGGATCTTTTGGGGCTGGGGCCTCTGTCTTATCTGATTCTACTGTTATTGACCGAGTTCTGTCCCATAGCAGAAAGTTGCTAGCATTTGATATGGAGTCATATGCTGTCATGCTATCCGGTACGCTATCAACTTCCCCTAAAACAATCCCAATTGTTTTGAAGGGTATCAGTGACTTCGGCGAGGGCAAAAGTGATACATATCAGGAATACGCATCCTACACAAGTGCAAAAGTACTCCAACTACTACTTGATGAGCTTTTTTCTTAGGATAATTATGTCATCTTGTACTATCCTTGCTTCATTTTTGTAAATCACATTTATTAATTATTTTCCCCAAAATAATTCCATGTGACCGCGCCTAATCTTTCCCTTAACTTCGAAATTATTCATATGTAGAGGTCATGTCATATTTAGGCATTTGTCCTCCGAAAACTGAAAGGATTTTGAATTATGAAAGACTTTTTTATAAGTTACACAAAAAAAGATGCCAAATTTGCAACATGGGTCGCCGAGCTGTTAGAACGATCCGGCTATACTGTTATTATCCAAGAATGGGACTTCCGTCCTGGAGACAACCTTGTCGCTAATATTCACAAGGCTCTTATTGAATGCAAAAAGCTAATTGTAATCTTGTCCGAAGACTATCTTAAATCAGGATGGTGCGAAGCTGAGTGGACTTCAAAGTATGCTGAGCAAATGGTGTTAAATGAGCAACGTATAGTTCCCATCAAAATCGGGCCTGTGAATACACGGGGACTACTTTCCTCGCTAATCTATATTGACATTGTCGATAAGAGTGAAAAAGACGCAGAAAGCCTCATCTTATCTGGCATTCGTTTCTCACTTGACAGGGTATCCGACGGCTTTCCCTCTTCATACAATTTGGAACACAAGTCTATAGATATTGACTACATAGTGGATACTTCTGCTATTACATATGTAAAAACATGTACTTCTAGAGTCATGCTTTCAGGGACAAACAAAATACACAATCGCATTACATGGTTTTCCGATGAATCAATTGATTTAGTCTCATTAACAAAAGGTGTCGAAATCGAGCATCTCAATCTGCGCGATACAAATTACAACTACAATGTTGTATTTGATCATGTTCTTTCTCGAGATGAAGAAATTAGTTTTAGCGTTAAAGCCATTCTAAGTAATGCTCACCACCACTTTTCTAATTTCTTTTCTACAGAAGTTATTGTCCCTATCAAAAATCTTTCCATGCATCTGACATTGTTAGATACATCAATTAATAAGATTTACACCCAAAAGATTTCTAGTAGTCCCATGAATAAGCGAACTACGCTGCCTGAAGAACACCCATTTCAGTCCCCATACCATTGGCATCTTGAAAATCCTGAGCTAAACTTCGAATACAAGATATTCTGGTAATCTCTAATTTTCTCCACGTATTGAAACCAAAGTCGATAGTATACAGGCTTTGCCACTTTGTTATGCAGCCTCATAACTCCACATTTTATGGAAACCCCTGCAACCACTTCTATTTAATGTGTGCAAAAACTCATTTGTGTTTGTGTCTAACAGCACTCGATGCAGTCATTATCATCCGAATGTAATGCGGCTATCGCGCAGTAGCTAGTAATCTACAGATGTGATGTAACACAGGAAGAGAATATGCTATGTTAATATATCTGCAAATCATAGAAACCGATGAAGACAAATCAAAGTTTGAGCAAATCTATGAGGCATACCGCGGTCTGATGTTCCACACCGCATTCAAATTCCTGACGCACGAGCAGGATGCCGAGGATGCAGTACATCATGCTTTTGTCAAGATTGCAGAAAACATCACTAAAATATCCGAGCCTGTGTGTCCAAAAACGAAATCGTTTGTCGTTACTATAGTTGAGAATAGAGCAATCGACATTCTCCGAAGCAGAAAACGGCATCAGGAAATTCCTCTGGATGCCATTGCGTACGGCATACCTGTACATACAGAGAATGAAGACACGCTCTCCGAACTTATCCTAAAGCATCCAGCAAAACAGCGCCAAGTAATATGGCTGAAATATTATCACGGGTATAGTCTTCGTGAAATAGCACCTATGCTGAATATGACCTTTGCCGCAGCAATCAAAGCAGATCAGCGTGCCCGGAAGAAGCTGGAGACATTATATGAGAATGAGGACTGTAAGCTATGATCACAGACGAAATGCTCCGTTCTTCTGCCGCTCGGTCAAGCGAACTGTTTGCACATACTATCACTTCTGACTACGATCCTGTGCAGCAGTATGAACCTTCTGATTTATTTGAAAAGAAAATCAGAAGGCTTCTTCACCGCGCAAAGCATCCCTATTTCTATAGGGCGATACGGCGCATCGCCTCCATATTCCTCGCAGCCATTCTCGTCGGCAGTATGTATTTGGCAGTTGACATGGAAGCAAGAGCTGCATTCCTTGGCTGGATCAAAGAAGTATATGAGCATAGTATTGTATACCGCATTATGCCAAGTTCCGCGGCAAAGGACTTGCCTCATTATGAACTGACATGGCTACCGGATGGATTTGACGAGCCAGATATTTATGAAAATGAAACAGTATATAGCGCCCTTTATCAAAATTCCAGCACCGGAGAAATCGTAATATTCGACTACTATCGTCTATCTAGCGAAGTTCAAGCAAAGCTTTTTACTGACCAACAGCCAGAGCATGTCCTTGTCAATGGCATAATCGCAGATTTTTACGCAGCTTCCAGTGATTCAGATTCCAATAACTTACTCTGGATCGATACTGAAGCAGGAGTTTTCTGTGCCATAGACAGCAACCTGAGCAAAGATGTTATCTTGCATATAGCGGAAAGCATTTATTTAGTTACTATTACAAATTAATATTTCTTGTCCAAAAAAGCCTCCTTTCATCGTTCTAGAAATTAGGAACAATGAAAGGAGGTGTTTTTTACGAGAAAGCGGTCGACTGCTCTGCTGCTTGTTCTTTTCATGATGATCATGACAGCAAATGCAACATTTCGTGCAATTCGGGTCGTTCCTACACTTACTTTTTCCGGCTCAACAGCCACATGTGAAGTGGTCATTACGGACAGTGGTAAGGTAATTGATGCGACCATGGATCTTTGGTGCGGCAATACGTTGATTGATTCATGGTCTGGTTCGTCAACTTCTCGCTTGATTCTGAGTGGAACGCATAACGTAGTAAGTGGGCAAAAATATACGCTCACAGTAAGCGGTAACATTAATGGTGTTACTTTTGATGGATCTTCAATTAGCAAAACCTGCCCCTAATGGTTCTTTTAAATATTAGTATACGAGGTACAATCTATGGGACATAACGGAGAAACTAGATGCGCCTGCTGCGGCACGCCGTGTCAAGGCTTCAAAGGGCCTGACGGTAAGATTTACTGCTGGGATTGCTACTACAAAATTTGGGGAGACTACCCCGAATAATCTTTCCTCCTATTTTTGCAAATGAGCTGATAAGCGTCGCTTACCAGCTCATTTGTACATCTATTCTGTCAATAAGAGAACAACCATCTTTTCCTCGCTCATATGATTCTATATAAGTCATATAGCTTTTCTACTGTTTTCATTGCATTTTCATAATCCTTCTGCATTTTGTCGTTCTTCCCGTGTTCATACCCGTGTTCATAAAGGGTTTTAAATGATTTTTGAAGGATTACACTTATAATATCTACTATCACATAAAAATCATAATCAGATATTTTCTTTTCGATATCTCGGCTTGTCACCCCCGATCTAAAAGCACTCTTTACTTCTCCTCTATTTTTTTCGCAGCAAAAGCACTTATCAAACCTATTTATTATTCTGCAAATAGTATTAAAGTCGGCACCGTTTGCAATATACAAGTCTGCCACAGATCGTCTTCCCTTGGTATAAAGATCTATAACTTCTTCTCTATAGGTAAAGTAATTTTTCACTATTGTATTGGGTGTCAGCTTAGGAGTTCCATGATGCCTTAATCTTCCAATTGCTTCCGGAAAAACACTGATTAGGAATATTATCACTAACCAAGAGATAACAAATGCCCCTATAACTTGCCCCGCCCTGCACCAAAAGTTCAGATACGGGACCTTTACAAGCCAAACACTCCCGTCTATAATTTCCCCCTCGAATTTTCCTCCAAGCAACTCGTCACAAAAGATATTTGTCAAAGCGCCTGCGGCTACGGCTGCAAGTGCATTAGTTATTCTAGTCTTATTATCTTCCTTGCTCATTTTTCCCTCCCTTGCTATTCAAATCATTTTACTTGTATATCACAATTCGGCAAAGTTAGAACTGCATTATGAACTAAGACCATTGCTTTCAAATTCGATTCATTGCCCATAATCTTCCTCGTCTCAGTACGCTGGGGTAATTTTCAGGCCCTTGCAATTGTCTTTTTTCTACTTCTTTATTGAAAGGCGAATAACTTTCGAGAATAAATAAAGCCAATAAATCATTCTCATTGTCCCTGTAATATTGCCCAACAATATTAAATACTGTTTCACCTATGTTTTGAAGCTCCACTCTACATTCTTTCCTGCCTTCGTCATCAATCATCTGATATATGATGTGTAGAATTGCAAAAGAATAGCAGGGCAAGCAACGGCTCGTATTACCACACGACCTCATTAGTTTACGGATTTGTCGTTGCGACACATACCGCGCCATGTGTTCATCCCCTTCAATTTGATTAATTCTCCTGACAAATTCAGTCGTTTTTTGAGCAATAAGTTTTTTCATTTTTCCCATACAGACATCTTCTTCTTTTCCCACTACCAGTCCTGTTATGCCTCTTCTGCTTTCTGATAATGCGGCAGCTTTAATAATCTTCTCAAAATCACAATACTTAGTATTGTTTCCGCTCCACATTTGTTGCACATCATAGTCTCTGGTATACCGAACATACACTCGCCCTAAATCCATAATCATCTCTCTCTTTCTTTATAGTTTTACGGGGATACCATCATTAAAGGATAGTACAATAGATATGCCTATGGTAATTCTTCTCAGCGTTAAAAATCACTCCTTTATGTACTACTGAAAAGGGTTGAGCAAAACGCGAGTTTTGCAAAGTCGAGTCACAATATATAGCTTCGAACAAATCAGATGGCACTATTTATTGTATAGTCTCATGAGAAAATCGGAGTTTTGCTAAACCCTATACTACTGAACTTTTTGGCAATGATAAATAAGCTAGCATAAATGCTCCTATTTTATAAACGAACATTCCTTCCGCTTTTTGGACATCTCATCTGCAAAATTTATGACTTTTTAAAAAATCGTTACATTACTATGATTTTCAGCAATTAGTAGGTGTACCCCCTTGTATATCGTCTCTGTTCGACTCTTTACTATTATGTTAGTTTTTTCAAAGAGAAGTTAACTTGTCAATACAAAATAAAATTGGAGCCACTATTTCATGGCTATGGAAAAACTCCAACTATACAGCCCCACGCAGGTCTGATACACTAAGACCGTATTCTAGGGCGAAGTAAGTTAGGGCGGAGTAAGTTAGGGAGGAACGGCGACAGAAAGGGG
>ERZ773192.1806-NODE-1806-length-20035-cov-6.269419_pt1 | contig 20035 bp, 13 predicted proteins | sample MGYA00581010_ERZ773192 | MGnify/ENA primary metagenome ERZ773192 (study PRJEB29015, sample SAMEA2737741) | human gut metagenome | biome: human gut; feature: human-associated habitat; material: faeces | place: China | collected 2012 ...
AATCAGCTCCTCCACCACAACATAGAGCATGGCGCCTGCGGCAAAGCTTAGAAAATACGGCAGCAACGGTATCACGAGCTGCGCTGCAAGAAGTGTCAGCACTGCGCCGATAGGCTCAACCGCTCCGGAGAGTACACCGCCCAAAAACGCCTTGCCCTTGCTTTCTCCCTCTGCTCGAAGCGGCATAGAGATGATTGCCCCTTCCGGAAAGTTCTGAATGGCAATGCCGATGGATAAGACAAGCGCACTCGCCGCAGTGATTTGTGCGTTTCCTGCAAGGAACCCTGCGTACATCACTCCCACCGCCATTCCCTCCGGAATGTTATGTAAGGTCACCGCAAGCACCATCATCGTGGTGCGCCCAAGCTTGCTTTTAGGGCCCTCCGCCTGTTTACTCCCAATATGAAGATGAGGAATCAGACGGTCGAGCATGAGCAAAAACAGCACGCCGACCCAAAATCCGATTAATGCAGGGAGAAAGGATAGCTTGCCCAAATTTTCCGATTGCTCGATTGCCGGAATCAAAAGACTCCAAATAGATGCCGCAACCATCACTCCGGCGGCAAAGCCGGCAAGCGCACGCTGCACCGAAACACCGAGTGATTTTCTCATAAAGAACACACCGGCTGAACCGAGCGTTGTGCCGAGGAAAGGAATCAATAATCCGAGAAATATTTGCATTTGTCACACCGCCTTTTTGTTAAGTTGTTATTTATTTCTTCGACAGCCGAGCTCATCTCGGTATTCGGGATGTTCCTTTAAATACGGGTCTTTATCGCCGCAGATGGTATAGTCGCACCTGCAACCGTCCACGCAGGTGGTCGTCCGTACCAGCCTTGCATGAAGCAGCTCCATAGACGCAAAGTCCACATTGCACAGGGCGGGCATGATATCCGTAAGACCGTGCCTGATAGCAAATTCCGCTGCAGGGCACGCCGTAAATTCATAATAGATAGGCTTACCGTTTTCATAAGGCGCAACCGTCATCTCGTAATCGTGCCATTTGTCGCAGCTGCGTTTCGCCCGCAAAAACGCTCTGTACATCAGCTTCCTCCAGAACGGCTTATTGCAGTTCACGAACCTTAGCTTGCGAAAAGACGGCAAAATCAAGTTTTCCTCCATCTCTTCGATTTCCGGGAACGATGAAACCTCTTTGCAGACCGTATAATAACTCATAATGGCGATACAGTCATAGGTGCCGCCTGTACCGTTGTGGAAGTTCTTTTTACCGCCCAAATCGGTGCGCCAGTCGGATAGAAAGTCCGCATATTGCCGCTGCACACTTCCCCATACGGCCTCCTGTTCTGCCGCAGGATAGTGAAGGGCAATTTTCGCACGTATCTCTTTCTTGCATGTCTTGGAATACAGTACGTGGACTTTGCGGTCGAATTGCAGTTTACTGTCTTTCATCTATTTGTCTTTATCCTCACTTTCTGCTTACTTGAACGAGTCCGATTTCGGTTTCACCTCTTTCCGGCAGACAAACCAGGCAATACCCTTTACGGTTCCAAGCGTTACGGCTGTGTACATTTTCTCCAGCCGATTTTTCAACCCGGAAACCGTTTCATAGGGCGGCGTAAAAAAACCCGCCTTTTCGTAAATGTGACGGACGAACCAATCTGTTCGCTTATGCTCTCCCGTCACATAAAAGCAGCCGCAGAATGTTCCGCCGGGTCTCAAAACCCGAAAAACTTCCCGGTATGCGGCATCCTTATCCGGGAAAGCGTGAAAGCCGTTCAGCGACAAAACGATGTCAAAGGTGCCGTCCGCATAGGAAAGAGCACCCACATCACCCTGTTGAAAGGTTATGTTGTTCAGATTAAGGTGGCTTGCCTTTTCCTGTGCCTGCCCCATCATATCGGGCGAATAATCAAGACAGGTAATGTCTGCCTTTGGCATAGTCTTATAAACCGGCATGGTAAGAATGCCCGTTCCGACAGGCACCTCCAGCAGCTTACCTGAGAAACCTTCGGGAATACCCGACAGCGCCTTTTCAAGATAATCATCACATTCCGCTTTGTTCATCCCCCACACCAGGCGGCACACCGCTTTTCCGCTAAGAGTAGAGCAGGTGATCATACCGTCATAAAAATTATTGCCGCCCGTTATTCGGTACGCACTGCGAATGGCGTCCTTCCGTTCCATATTCATTCCTCCGAATCATTGTTTTTACTCTTGTATTCCCATATATCCTTCTAAATACCCGCTTTTTGCTTTTTCTTCGGTATCATCAGATTCGTCATAGGCATCATATGGGGCTTTGGGATCATGGATCTTTTTTCTGAAAGGGGAGCAAAGCTCATTCTTGTGCGCAAAAGCGAAATCTATATTGTCCGTCCAGCCTGTGTGCCCTGTAATAAACATCGGATGCAGATTGCGTTCTCGCAGCTTTTTCTCCAGTGTTGCCAAGGATTTCACCGCAAGGTTGTTGTCTTCCGCCAGTGCGGAAATAAAGCTATATCCACCATCAGCACCGAACCAGATAGTGTCGCCGGTAAACAGATATTTGTCATCGATGAGATACACCATATGTCCCCAGGTATGACCGGGAACGAGGAAACATTCGATTTTGATGCCGTCAATGTCGATTATCTCTCCGTCCGAAAGCAACACTTTTTCGTTTTTGATCGTGACCTGAGGCAGCTTATAAAGATGATAGATGACCTTGCGGCGTACCTCACCGGTCAGATAGCGGTTTTCAATTTCACCGATGTAAAGCTTTGCCTTTTTAAACAATCCCGGACTGTCGATTTCAACCGCACCTACATGGTCGGTATCCTGATGAGTGATAAGTATATGGCGTATAGACTTTGGGTCAATCCCGAGCCGGTTCATTTTTTCTTCCAATCTGTCATAGTTATAGCCTGCGTCAATCATAATGGTTGTGTTGCCCTTGCGGTAGAAGAAGATGTTTGCAACCCACTCACGTACACAGGCAACATTCTCATCAATCCGACCGGTGTTCAGAGGTTTGAAAATCTCTTTTCCCCGGTACATCCTGCTCATTGCCTTTCTTTGAAATTCCGTTGCCCGTTTGGACATAGCGATTCCTCCTTATTTTTTTGCCGTAACGCACAGCCAACCCATCTTATTTTTGTATGCCTGCACATCGTGAAAGCCTGCCTGCTCCAGATACGCTTTCAGTTCGGTGTCCTTATAGATTGTCATGCCGGTGATGATTTTAGTCCATTTCTCGTCTTTATCCGTATCGCCGTTGCTTTCGTTGCAGATAAAAAATATCCCTCCGGGCTTCAGCACACGCCAAACCTCTCGAAAGCACTGCGGCAAATCCTGCCAGAAATAGACGGTTTCAAACGCTGTGACCGTATCGAAACGGTTATCAGCAAAAATCATATCCGCCACACTGCCATGCAAAATTTTACAGTGCCCCTTGGCAACGGCTTCTTTATTGACTTTTTTTGATTTTTCCACACTGACGGCCGAATAATCAATACCGTTTACGATGCCTGCCGGGCATTTTTTCAGCAATCTTTTTATGTTTGCACCTCCGCCGCAGCCGCAGTCCAGCACTTTTGCGTCCGGAGAAAGCTTCAAAAACCGAAGCCCCCACCGTGCGACAAAACTATGCCCGATGTTCATCATAACAACCATAATTTTTCCACCTAGTCCCGCAGGCTTACGTGTGTTTTCAAAGAATGACATCTTGTTGCACCTCCGATTTCATACATTCCGCATATGTCAAGGGAAAGGACGCTTTCAGCACAGTGCTTTTCCGCACTCTCCAGCCGTTTTTCCGCAAGAAGTTTAAATATTCATTACTCGTCCACTTGCTGCGGAGAGGGAAGCCTGCCGATTTCATGAAAAAGGCTTTGACCTTACCTGAAAATGAATTTTCAGCATGGGTGAAGGTCGGCGCAATCAATACTCCGTTGTCCTTCAGCACCCGATGTATCTCGGCAAGAGCTTTTTCCGGCTGCGGCACGATGTGCAATGCGTTGGAAACGATTATAATATCAAATGACTTGTCAGAATACGGCAGGCAGAACATATCCAGTACCGAAAAATGCAGTTTTGCGGAGCGGCTGTTGCGCTTTGCCTCTCTGATCATCTCTTCCGAGGAGTCTGTTGCTTCAATGTGCTTTGCGGCGCCTGCAATATTTTTTGCGATAAGTCCCGTTCCCGTTGCAAGCTCCAGAACCGTCTTGCCCTTAACAACGGGCCGAATCAGTTCATACATCTTTTCGTATGCCGCCCGGTCTTTGCGCATAAATCTGTCATACAGACCGGCATTTCTGTCCCAAAAATTCTTTTTCATACCGTTTCGCTCCTTAAAAACCGTATCTCACAGCCGTTAATCACACCGTCCAGCTTTGTCCCGCAAGCTGAAGGTCGGACATCCTTTTAAATATTCCGTCTTTGTGAAGAAGCTCATTAGGGGTGCCTTGTTCCGCAACAACGCCGTCCGACAAAACGATGATTTTATCCGCTCCGGCAATCGTTCTCATTCGGTGTGCGATAATAAGAACCGTTTTATTTTTTATAAGCCTTGAAAGCGCAGTCTGTATTGCCGTTTCGTTTTCAACATCAAGACTTGCCGTTGCTTCATCCAAAAGTATAATCGGAGCATCCTTAAGAAAAGCTCTTGCAATGGAAATTCTCTGGCGTTCGCCGCCTGACAGTTCACAGCCGTTTTCGCCGATGTTCGTATTCCATTTGTCGGGAAGCTTTTCGGCAAATTCATCGCAGTTTGCAAGGCGTGCCGCTGCCAAAACCTCCTCATCGGTCGCTCCTTTCCTTCCGAGCCTGATATTTTCCATAATCGTATTATCAAACAGCGTAACGTCCTGAAACACAATGGAATAAAGCGTCATAAGCGTTTCGGGGTCAATCTTTGAAATATCCGCTCCGCCGACAGTGATTTTTCCTTTTTGATTATCCCAAAACCGTACCGCAAGCCGGGACACCGTTGTTTTTCCGCCGCCGGAGGGCCCGACAAGCGCGGTCACCTCGCCCTGCTTTGCTGTAAATGACACGTCCTTAAGTACGGTTTCGCCGCTGTTGTATGAAAAGCCGACACGATCAAAGACAATATCACAGCCGTTGTTTGTGAGCGTATCACTCCCTGTCTGAACGGGGTAATCGAAAATTTCGTTCATTCTCGCAACGTTCGTGCGCATCGCAATGATTGCCGCAAGATTCAAAAGCGAGCCCTGCATCGGGTCGTAGAGCCTTGACGCCACAAGCAAAAACATAAAAAACGTAAGCACATTGAGATTTCCTTTTGTAAGCAGAACCGAGCCGGTAAGCGCAACCGAAGCAATACCGAGTTTGAGTATCATACTTGCGCCCGTTACAAATATTGCGGTGGTAATCTCTGTTTTTATGTTCTGACTCTCTACCCTGCGAATTTCCTTTTTCAAAAGCCTGAGGTAGTTTCCCTCGGCATTGTTTGCCTTTAAGTCACGCATCGACTCGATATATTCCTGTATTCCGTCCGCACAAGCCATTTTTACCGCCATATTTTTCAATTGCGCTCTGTCCTGAACCTTATAGCTCAGAAGCACTGTCAGTACGGAAACGGGGATTACCCAAAGTGCGGACAGCGCCATACGCCAATCAAACACGAACATTCCCGCAGAAATAATCACCGTTGAGATAATCGAACCGAACAAGCCGGGAATAAAGTGAGAGGAACTTTGTTCAATTACCTGGCAATCTGCCATAATGGTGCTCGTAAGATCGGCAAGATCTTTTCTGCCAAAGAATGAAAGCGGCAGTCTGCGTAATCTTTCGGCAAGGCTCAACCGTCTTTTTCCGCTTTCTTCGTATGTTGTAAAATAAGTGTTGTTATATTGAAACCATGTTGTAAGAAGTATCAGTCCGATGCAAACAACCGATCCTGCTGCGTAAAATGCGATTCTGTCGCCGATAGCGCCGCCGAGCATATCCGCAACAATATAATACAGCAAGGCGGCAGGCAGCATAAACGCTATATTTTGAAATACGCAGGCGATGATTCCTTTAACAAGTCCCTTTGCGCCTTCTTTTGATGACGCCGTTGCTCTTTGTATCAGCTTTATCATAATTCATCCCTCCAATGCCGTTTCGTTTGAAACCTTCCATTTAACGGAAGATTGATAGTCGTTTTGCATCTTTGCAAACAAGCCGTTCTTTTTCATAAGCTCGTTGTGCGTTCCGCTTTCAACGATTTTCCCATCCGCAATCACATAAATACAATCTGCATTTTGAACGGTCGAGAGCCTGTGTGCAATCATAATAACGGTTTTTCCTTTGGAAAGCTCCGAAAAAGCCGCCTGCACCTTAACCTCGTTATCGGGATCGGCAAAAGCCGTAGCCTCGTCAAGAATAAGAACAGGTGCATTTTTAAGCACCGCTCTGGCAATCGTGAGCCGTTGCTGTTCGCCGCCGGAAAGATACACGCCTTTTGTGCCGATTACGGTATTGATTCCGTTCGGTAATTTTTCTATAATATCGTCGCAGCGTGCAATTTTAAGCGCCTCGGCAACTTCGAGGTCGCTTGCGTCGGGCTTGCCCATTTTGACGTTTTCCGAAACAGTCGCCTTAATAAGCTTCGAGTCCTGAAACACAAACGAAACGCTTTCCATAAGTTTTTCCTTCGGAATATTGCGGATATCCGAGCCGCCTATTTTTATACTGCCGTCCTTTACATCGAAGAAACGGGCAATCAGGCTTGCAAGCGTGGATTTTCCGCCGCCGGAGGGCCCTACAAAGGCAACCGTCTGTCCGGCGCCGATATTCATTGAAACACCTCGGATTACTTCTTTTTTGCCGTCATAGGAGAAATGTACATCAGAAAGAGTAACGGAGGAATCCTTCGGATAATCTTTTTTTTCGCTCTCCGGCATAAATGCGGCGCTTAAAACTCCGTCCACACGAGAAAGAGCATCGCTTACAACCATACCGTCCTCGCTCATAAACATAATTCTTGTCAGCGTAAGCGAAATAACCGGCGTAATTATAATGTAGAATATGAGGTTTAGCAAAAATTCGTTTGTCACGCCGTTTGCACTAAACCATAAAGCACCGGCAATCAGAAAAGCAAATACTCCGTTTGCTGCCGCAGTGTAAATCATCATCGGCACACGCATATCTTTGGTGTAGGCGATAACCCATTTTGCATACTCGTCAATCGTGCCTTTGAATTTTTTGAAAGAAAATACCGATTGTCCGAATGTCTTTACCACGGGTATACCGCGGACATATTCCACCGCCTCATTGGACATATTATCCAGAGCGTTGTTATATTGCTTCATTTTTTCCGCCATTCGTTTTCCCGTCATGGCAGACATAATCAAAAATGCAATAAATACCGGGACAAGGCTTAAAAGTCCCAGCCGCCAATCGAATACAAGGAGCATTGCAAGAAGTCCCAGAGGCGTTGCGATTGCCGCATATTTGTCGGGGAGGCGGTGAGCAAGATAAGTTTCCGCCGCACCGGTGGAATCGTTTACGATTTTTCTGAGCCTTCCGCTGCCAAAGCTGTCAACAAAGCCAAGCGGCAGCTTTGCAATATGCTCGGCAAGGTCTATTCTCATGTTTGTCGCTATTCTGAATGCTGCAACGTGTGAGCACATTAGTCCGCCGGTGTAAACAAGAAATGACAAAAAGGCAAAAACCACAGCCCAAATGCCGTTGCTTACGATGTTCACCGCCTCCGAAAAGTTCGGCGAAACCTCCAAAACCTCTTTGATGATTTTCCATATGTACCAAAACGGCACAAGCGCAATAAGCGCACTAACGGCAGACAGAATCCACGAGGCATAGGTGAAATTCCTGTACCTGCCCGCATAGGATAAAAGCCGTGATAAATTTGATTGCTTTTTCAAAGCAAATTCCTCCTTACAGCGAATTTAATTATATGATAAAGAAAAGCTGCTTGACTTTTCCGATATCCGTAGTGTAGTTAGGCGATGCTAACCCATATCCCAAAAAATCAGGGGCTAAAACCCCATAATTTTTTTCCACCCGGCAGAGTAAAAGGCTCTTAATTCCTCGGTGTATTTTACGGCGTCCTCATAAGGAATATCGTGAATAATAACCTCAAAGAATGCCGAAAACAATCCGCTTACAAGCATATGCTCAAGCGTCGGGTCAATCTCATATTCGGGATAACCGAGCTTTTGCATGGTGTACGCAAATTTATGCGTTGCGTCAACCTCTATTTCCACCATTTCGTGAATTAGGTTTTCGTATTTTGTACCCTCGGACGAACAAAGAATCAGCTTGAAATTCTCTTTGCCGGCATAACAGTAATCCAGCATTTCACGCATTCCGCTGCCGGCTTCGTTCTCCATTTTTTCACGCTGCTCCTTCGGCGAAAGCTTTTGAAAATCACCTTGGACTTTCTTAAACATAGCAAGAATCGTATCGTAGTATTCACCGACAAGAGCGTCAAACAATTCCTCCTTGCTTTTATAATAGCCGTAAAACGCACCCGTAGTTACGCCTGCGTCTTTTACGATTTTGCGCAGAGAGGCGGATTGAAAACCCTTTTCGGAAAATTCCCTTTTTGCCGCAGACAGAATTGCGTCAAGTGTACTTATTTCATTATCAGCCATTATTTCCCCTCCGAAAAGCTATATATAACACCGTTACATTTATTATAACAGTGTTATATCATCTTGTCAATAGGTTTTGAAAAATTTTTTTGACTTTTTTCGGTGTGCCGGGCATTGTGTTTGACTTGACAGCGAAAGCCTAAAAAGATGGTGTGGCAAATGAATTCATTTGCCACACCATCTTTTTAAGAGTTAGATTATACCTGATTCTGTTCGGATTGTTCTATATTATCAATGTAATCCAAAAGCCGCATCATAACAGAAGCAAGCTGAGCGCGTGTTAAATTTCCTTTTGGCTCAATAAGCCCGTTGTCATGACCTTTTATAAGACCCATTTCATAACATATTGCCATATTTAGTTTTGCATAATCGGAAATATGTGTATAATCACTGTGCCTTTTAATTTCATCGGAGTCGCCAGGCAATGCAATATCCTTATAGTTAAGATAACGCACTATCATTGCCGAAAGCTGCTCACGTGTAACAAAATTATCCGGAGCAAATTCAGTTTTGCCGATACCTTTTACAATACCGTTTTTTGAACCCCAGGAAACATAATCTGCATAGTATTTATCTGCCGTAACATCGGTAAATGCCGATACTGTGCCTTCTATGCTGTCTTTTGAAAATCTTCCGAGAACCGTAATCGCCATTGCTCTTGTGACCGGTCCCTCAGGGTCAAAAAGTGTATCCGAAATACCGGTAAATAATCCCGCTTTTACACAACCGTAAATATCGTTTTTTGCCCAATGTCCGTCAATATCAGTGAAATTTTTATCCGAATAAGATTTTGATGTATCCGGCAGGGTTATGTCGGGTTTTTTTATACCGCCGCCTGTGCCAAAACCTCCGCCGGAGGATGAGCCGCCTCCCGGCGAACCGCTTGAACGGGTTATGGTTACGGTGAACGGCTTTGATGAAGTATCTCCACTTGTTTTGTTGTTTTCATCAACTGTCACAATCTTTGATTCAATCAATGAAATAGTTCTTTCGACACTTCCGCTGTATGAATAATTCAATGTTGCTATTTTTTGTTTTCCTGCACCGTATTTATTTGTGTTTGAAAAGAATCCGAAGTAAAGACAGCCGTCTTTTACAGTCTGTACCTTGGACTCGTTCTTTAATTCATCTGCCAATGTAAGGGATGAAAATTCCACATCGCTTTGTGACGGTTTGATACCAAATTCCGCTCCTGCAAATGCAGTATCGGTTTCCAAATAAATATCAAAAGAAATGACCTTATCATTTTTACCGAGAGTAATACTTGTATTTGACGGAGTTATTTGTGCCGCATATGCAGAAAAAGAAGAAAAGCAAAAACAAAGAGCCGCACTCGCTGTCAGCAGTTTTTTTGTTAATCTGTTCATAATATCCTCCTTGCTGTGCAGGGCTGTATCCAATATACAGCCCTGCAAAATATGTAGATTATTTTGTATAGTTCAGCCAAATTGCCATATAATCCTCTATGTCAATTTTTTGGTCGCCGTTAAAGTCGCATTTTGATGCGTCATTCCAGTTTGTGCTGTTTTTATCGGCACGATAATAAAGCTGTGCTTCGGTAATGTCTAAAAGGTCAACCTTTCCGTCGCCGTTTACATCATAAGTGAGCGCATCGGTAAATGTTGCCTCAGCCGGGTTGATTCCGTTTACAGTACCGTACATTACGTTTTTGCCCGAATCCCAACCCGATACCTTTAAATCAGTGATTTTCAGCGTTGCGTTTTCCGCATTCACCGTTATTTTTGCAATTTCAGCCGATTTGTCGGATGAAAACAGATTTGCATCAGCATTTAAAAATCCCAGTATTGCCATACCTGTATATTTACCGCCGTTTACTTCGCCGCTAATATCACCGATAATGGTAAACCCATTATCACCGATGATTTTAACGTCAGCGGTTGAGGTTTCAAATGTCAACTGAACATTCGCAATTCTTGAAGCCTCGGAAAGCGAAAATGTGAAATATGATTTGCCTTTTTCAGCCGCAATTTTGTCAGCCGCCAGTGATGCTTTGGTTTCTATATTTTCTTTTTCGGGTTTGGTTGAGTCGGACTCCGTAACGGTTATCATGCAATATGCGCTGATGCCGTTTGCCGCTGTTACTGTGATTTTTGCACTTCCTGCCGAAATCGCATTTACAACTCCTTTTTTGTCAACCGTTGCAACGGTTATGTCAGAGCTTTCCCAAGTGACGGATTTATCTGTCGCCGTTTGAGGCAATACCGTTGCGGACAGCTGAAGCTTGTCACCTTTTTTCAGAGATGCGGAGGTTTTATTAAGCGTCACTTTTGTCACTTCATCATTATTTCCATCAGATATAGATGAATCGATGACCGCAAAATATCCCAAGCTTTCTGTCTGTGTGGTAAATGTTTTGCTTACCATCGACGATGAAATTTCCGAAACTTCGCCGTCGGCGTAAAAATACAGTTTTGCATTCTTTGAATAACCATCGGGCAATCCAATACTTACAGTATAGTCATTTGCGTTGCTGTCCGGAGTGACCGAAATTTTGTATACGTTTAGTGCTCCGTCGGATGATTTTGCCTTGAAGGCGTTATATTCATCACCCGAATAAATTCCTTCCGTCGTAAGCTGTGAGTTAATCAGGAATTCACCCTCAACTTTGATTTTTTTATCAAGATTAATTAAATAAAAACTTCCCGGATTTATGGAATCAAGGTTTGACACATCGGGGAGGATCTCGTATTTATATCCCCAGTCTTCCACATTATTTACCGCCCAGCGTTCACCGCTCGAGCCTTTTTCAACATAAACCACCAATGATTTCGGGCTGTCGGGAAACATATTGTAGGCCCCTACGGTATCATCGCCCGGAAAGCCCGTAACACTTGACGGAATAACGACTCTTTGAAGATTTGTGCAGCCCTCAAATGCCGCAAGCGTTATATTCACGATTCCGTCGGGAAGAACCAGATTTGTAAGCGATTTGCAGTCTGCAAAGGCATACATTTCGATATTTGTTGCCGAGTCGGGAAAGTCTATCGAAGAAAGACTTGTGCACCCTTTGAACAGGCTGTGAGAAATACTTGTCATACCTTTGGGAAGTTTTATATGTGTAAGCTTGGTGCAATCTTCAAACGCGCCGGAATCAAGCTTTTGGACGGTATCGGGAATGGTAACATCGGTCAGTCCTGTTTTTTCAAAAGCGTTGCCTCCTATGATTTTTACCGTCTCGGGTATGCCGATATCGGTCAGCCTTTCCGCACAGCTAAATGCGCTTGCCCAAATTCTGTCTACCGTTCTGCCGTTTACTTGCCTCGGTATTGTGTACCCGCCCTCTCTGCCGCTTGGATAGGCTGTCAGAGTCAGGTTGGGATCATCATACTGCGGAGTACCGTTATCTACCCACGGTCCAAACATGACGCCGTTTTCGTCTGTGGCGTAGTATGGATTTTGTGGGTGAACCGTTATTTTGTCCATACTTGTGCAACCTTTGAATACATTTGCGGTTACATAGGTTGCCACCGCTGGAATTTCGCATTCGGTCAGTTTGGGGCAGTTTGCAAAGGCGCTCAGTCGGATAATCATATCCGCACCATCTGTCGGATTTTCAAAAATCACGCGTTCAAGCTCGGTGCAGCCGTCAAATGCGTGATAGCCGATAACCTGAACACTGCCCGGAATTGTTACGCTTGTAACATTATCGTTGTTTAAAAACGCTTCGCCCGCAATCACGGTAACGGTATTCGGAATTTTAATGTCTCCGCCGTTTCCATAGTATCCGAGAAGCTCGCCGTCTTTTATATTTGCGCCGATTAATCCGTCATTCCCTGCGGATACGCTGACGGTGAATCCCGTCAGCATAGCCGCAATGATTGTCAGCGCAGATAACTTTTTTAAAATTTTATTTTTCATATCTGCTCCTTATTAAAAATCGCTTAAGTTGTTGAATATATCTATATAGTCCTGAATGTCAACCTTGTTATCGCCGTTGACGTCCATAGCCTTCGCTTTTTCTTCCCAATTTGCATCTGTTGATTTCGCCTGATAATATCTTTGTGCCTCGGTAATATCAATAATATCAACTTTGTTATCGCCGTTTACATCATAGCTCGGAATAAATACGCTTGCCGAAGAGGTGCCGATTGTAACCGTTCCGTCCATTGCCGATTCATCTTCGCTGACAACACCGGCTGCCAATGCACTCAATATCTCCGCTGTGATATTTCCCTTTGCACTGTCCTTTAAAGAAACGGAGATTTCAGCAAGCTTTGTTTTCTCGGTTGAGGAAAAGCCCATAACATTGCCCGTAATACCTAAATATGCTTTTAATACAAGCTTGCCGTTTTCTTCTGTCCACTCTGACGTTCCGCTTGTGAATTTGTCGTTTGTTGAAACGATTTCTCCTTTGGCGACCTTTGATGAATCAAAAGATACCTTTAAAAGAACAGTATTAACATTTTCCGCATTGTCAAGATAAATACTGTAAACCGCCTTTCTTTCTTTTATTTCGGCTTCCGACCCGATTGAAACGGCAGCCGAAACTGTCTTAACTTCCGGTTCCGCACCTGCAACGGTAATTGTTGTGTTTTCGGGTGTGTAATACTTTGTGTATGATGATGTTGATTCAAAAGCCTTGGCAACATCTTCATTTTTTACAATTATTCTGCTGCCCGAATTCATTTCCGTGCATACCGAAGAACCGAGCTTCGGTGCGGTTTCGTGTTCAAGGATAATCTCTTCAATTGCTTTCGTGCCGTTAAATGTATATCCACCCAGGCTTGTTACGGTTGCCGGAACAGTAACCTTTTTAAGGGTAGGGTTATTTCTGAAAACATGCATTGCTGTCGATGTTACCACTTTGCCGTTAATTTCTGCGGGAATGGTAAACTCTGTCTCAGTTTTGCCGCCGGGATATGTTACCATTACAGCGGTGTCTCCGCTCACATTATAAAGAATGTTATCCGACACAGCAAAATTTTGAGCGCCTTCCTTTAATGTGATCGATGTAAGTGCGTCACAGCCGTATAAGAAATTATATCTTGTGGAGCTGAATCTTGCCGGAAGTTTAATTGCTGTAAGAGATGTACAATTCGCAAAAGCGCCGGCGTTGATTGTCAGTGATGAAGCGGTATCCTCCGCAAAATCAACTGTATCAAGAGCTGTGCAGCCTAAAAATGCCGATGTTGAAATCATGTTTACTGATCCCGAAATTACTGCCTTTTTAAGAGCTGTGCAACCCGAAAACGCTTCTGTACCGATATCGGTGTATCCCTCTGGAATGGTAACGCCTGTTATCATATCGTTGTCTTTAAAAGCGTCGCCAACCTCGGTGATTGTATATTTAGTACCGGCAAATTCAGCTTCGGTCGGCAAAATAATATCTCCTCCTTTTCCGTTATAAGATTTAACCTTAGTTGTATAACTTCCGTAGGAAAGCGAGCGGTCAATTGTGAAATCTCCGACCTCAACTGTTGCCGCATTTACACCGACAGCGCTTATTCCCATAAGCATAACTGCCGAACACATTGTTATTATTGCTTTTTTGAATACATTTTTCATAGTCTGATCTCCATTCTAATTATTTATTGTTGTTTTGTCTGCAAGCGGCCGCATTGAACTGGTTCCGTCCCATATCATAACAGATATCGTCCCGGATTCCCCAAAAGTGATTCCATCCGATGATATTTTATTTTTGCCTTGCTTTAATTCGATCTTTTCTTTATGCATTTTTACAAACCTGCCTTGAGTGTCATATAATGCATATATAACATCTGCAGTGCGATTATTTGATGAAAGAATATTCACCTTGTTTTTGTCAAAGCTCAAAACGCTGCATTCTCTTATCGCATAGCTGATCGGTTGCCCGGGGACGGTTACGGTTCCTTTGAGTGCATCGCTGTCTGCATAACACCGGCACATATTGCACCCGATACCGTAGCCGTCACATTTCCGACCGTTGAAATATCAATCGGGATTGAAATATGTGCTACCTTGATTTTACTGTCCGATGAGAACCCGGTTTTCTGTCCCGTTCTGCCCATATATGCTTTGAGTGAAACATGATTGTCATTGCTCCATTCGCTGTGCGATATATCAAAGCAATCATTGCCCGTAAGGCTCATAGTCCCTTTTTCCTTTGATGAAAAATCCATTGCAAACATTAGTGTACTCAAATTGTTTGCATTTTCGATATACACATCATAATCAATTCCGGCAGCCGTCCGCTTTGGTTCTAAAATAATTGTGGTTTGTGGTTTTTTACTTACCTGCGCCGAAACAGCCGTAATATTTGCCGACAGCATCAATGAAGCCGTAAGCAAACTTATTATTTTTTTTGCAGTTTCATATTGTCACCTCTTTCTTGGTTAGCTTTAACTAACTCATATTCAAAAAATAAATACCCCTTTCAAACACTTCCTTTCATTAAGTTAGTTTTAACTAACTGTAAGTCTTTAAAAAAGAGTCTGTTTCAAGACCCGAATGTTTGGTCGTCACACCATAATTAACAAATCACAGTATAGCACATGATATTTGTCTTGTCAATACTATAAAAAATTTTTGTAGATACTTTACAAATGAATTTATTTATGTTATACTTTGTCTTGTTAGTCGTCACTAACCGTAAATAACGCCAACTTATTTACGAAAGGATTTGCAAAATAAAAGATGAATAATCAGATTTTTAAACGCATTGCAACCGCTTTTGTTTCCGTGTGCCTTTTTATTTCGGGTTCCGGGGTATTTGCGGAGACAAATGATATTTTTGCAGTGCCGTCAAATGATATTAATAAGAGCGGAGAAAGGGGAAATGTTCGCATTATTGTTGAGCTTGATGACACTCCGCTTCTTTCTTACGAAGGGAAAATCAGCACATATTCGAGCATTTCCGATTTTCTTGCGTCAGGTGAAGCCAAAGGTATAGAACAGCGGCTTGAACAAAAACGCAGGGCTGTAAAAAAAGCGCTTGGAAAAAGCGGTATGGATTTCATCGTCAAACGCGAATATTCTGCGGTAATGAACGGTTTGTCCGTGGAAGCCGATATTGATGACTTGAATGAAATCAAGGAAACTGACGGTGTAAAGGATGCTTTTGTTGCGGAATTTTATAGCCTTCCCAAGCCGGTAAATGCCTATTCAAACGGCGGAGTTTCCGCAATAGGCGGCGATATTGTCGGCGAAAAACTCGGTCTGACCGGTAAAAACAGTGCCGTTGCAATTCTTGATACGGGCCTCGACTTATCCCATCCTGCTTTTTCGTCGGTAAACAGTCCGAAATATTCCAAGGATGATATTGAAAATGTTATCAAAAACAATAAAATGACCATAGGTAAACTTAACGTTTCAAAAGTCTATATAAATGACAAAATTCCGTATGCGTATGATTATGCCGATGTTGATACAAATGTTTCAGGCGGCGATTCTCACGGCACTCATGTTGCCGGAATTGTGGGTGCAAACGGAGGCGGAGTTGTTGAGGGAGTCGCACCCGATGCACAGCTTTTAATTATGAAGGTTTTCGGCGACTCAACAGGCGGCGCATATGATGATGATATTTTGGCGGCTCTTGATGATTCCGTTAAATTCGGGGTGGATTCCATCAACATGAGCCTCGGCTCCACGGCGGGTTTTTCGGAAAGCGCATATAAATCCATGCGTGAGGTATATAACCGTGTAAAAAATTCGGGAATTGCTTTATATTGTGCTGCCGGCAATGAGTACAGTTCATCTTATCGGAACACTGCCGGCAACGATCTGCCGAAAGCAACGGAACCTGACAACGGCACAGTAGCTTCGCCGTCTACCTATGATGCTGCTCTTTCGGTTGCGAGCATGAATAATATAGAAACCACTTCGGTATATTTACTTGCAAGCGGCAGAAAAATCCGATATAACGACCCGTCCGAAAAACCGAGCGGTCAACTCACATCGCTTTCGGGTGCTTTTGAGTACGTTGATTGTGGTATAGGTGCGGCGGCAGATTTTTCAGATAAAAATTTAAAAGGGAAAATCGCTTTGATAAGACGTGCCGGTGAAGAAAACGGCGAAATTCTCACCTTTGCACAAAAAGAAACAAATGCAAAAAATGCAGGTGCGATTGCTGCGATTATTTACGATAATGTAGACGGTGCTCTTGTAAATATGTCAACCGACAATACGATACCGTGTGTGTTTATCAGTAAGGCAGACGGTGAGTATCTTTGCGAACAAGCTGACAAACACCTTTCGGTAAGCGAAGATTATGTTGACAGATTTAAAGATAGTTACAGCGGAAAGATGAGCGACTTTTCGTCTTGGGGCATCACTCCGGATTTAAAACTAAAACCTGAAATTACAGCTCCCGGAGGGGATATTTATTCCACACTTCCGAACGGGCTTTACGGAAATATGAGCGGCACATCGATGGCATCGCCGCATATGGCGGGGGCTGCGGCAGTTATGCAACAATACATACTTGAAAATAAAAACGGACTAAATATGACAGCGGCTGAAAGAACCAGTCTTTTTAATGCTCTTATGATGAGTACGGCAGCACCTGTTAAAGACGAAAACGGTATTCCGTATTCACCGAGGAAGCAAGGTGCGGGACTTGTTCAGCTCCAAAATGCCGTAAAAACAAATGCGTTTCTTTTAAATACAGATAACGGCAGACCGAAAGCCGAATTAGGCTATAATAAAATCGGACAGTATACCTTTGATTTTAAGGCGGTGTCTGCAATCGGCAACGATATTCAATACGAGCCTTCGGTAACAGTTCTTACTGAGGACACCGTTATGGAAAACGGTGTTGTGTATATGGCGCAAAAAGCAAGAGAGCTTTCAAGCGAAGAGGTTACGATAACCTTGCCGAAGAAAATAACGCTTGCGCCGAACGGAGAAACCGATATAAATGTAAAAATTGAACTTACGGAAAAAGGCAAAGCAAATCTGAAAAAAGATTTTCCTAACGGTATTTATATTGAGGGCTATGTAACACTGAACCCGATCCAAGACGGCGAGGTTGCACTTTCATATCCATTTATGGGATTTTTCGGGGATTGGCAGGCTCTCACCATGTTTGACTCAGATATATATGATGACAAGACCGCATCGATTTGCGAAACACAAATCGGGCAGTTCCGAAACAGCGATGGCGGCGGATATATTCTGGGGCACAACTATTATGTTGACGGTTCGGAAGAATATAATGCAGATAAAATTGCAATAAAAGGAAATGAATCCGGCAAGAATGTTACCGCCGCCGTTTCTCTTTTGAGAAATGCCGACAAACTTACATTTTCGGTGGAGGATATTGACGGAAATACTGTTTACAGCGAGAGCTTATCAAAGGTTTCAAAAACGCATTACTCCTCCGAAGCCTTTTACACGCCTATGGCGGTAAAAGGTTGGGAACCGTTTGATACATGGAACGCTCCGCTTGATGACGGCAGCTATGTTTACAAAATCACGGCGGCATTCGGTAGCAAGGAGGAGACAAAATCTTTTCCGATTGTGATAGACAGCACAGCACCGGAGGTATTATCAAGCAGAATTGAAGGCGCACGTTGGATTTTGAACGTTCACGACAATCACTATATTCAGGGTATATGTGTAACGGCAAACGGCAAAGAACCGATAACAAAATGGATAGAACCGGATGCCGAATCGGCTGATGCAATATCGGAAATTACATTTGATTTGTCATCTTCAGAATTTAAAGGACTGACGCAGGCAAAGATTGCACTGATAGATTATGCCGGAAACACATATCTTTCGGACTATTACTCGCTTTCGGGTGCGTCAATCGTATATCCTCAGTCGGTAACACTTGACAAATCGTCGCTTATAATGACCGAGGGTGAAAGTATAAGGCTTTCAGCCGAGGTTATGCCCGGAAATGCCTCTAACAGAACGGTTGCGTGGAGCACTTCAAATGCCGAAACGGCAGAAGTAACTGCAGACGGAATTGTTAATGCAAAAAAGTCTGGGAGTGCGATTATTACGGCAGAAACAATAAACGGAATAAAAGCAAGCTGCGAGATAACCGTAAATGCCAAAATGCCGGAAGCATTTTTTGTTGCGGCAGCCGTCACAGCTAAAAAGAATATCTTTGCCGGGGATATAATACCATTTGGATTTCAACTTGGTAATATGAAAAAAGTTGCAACCGTTTCATTTACATTTAAAAAGGATGCTGCCCTGCAATATGCAAATCTGATCGGCAAAAATGGATTTACACCGCTTGGAATCAAATGGAACGATGATAATACCGCAACAATAGCGTTGTCATATTTGCAGAACGGAGCAGGGGGGAGTGTGAGCAAACCGGAGTTTTTTGATGTTGCCGAAGTTCAGTTTAAAGAGATTCTTTCCGATATGTCCGTCGGTATAAAGCTTATTGATGTTTCTGCAGCAGGATATGATGCAAACGGAAAAGCGGTTTATTTTACAACAAAGATTACCGCAGAAAATGCAAATACAACCGTAATCAACAACCCAAGATGTGATGTTAACAGCGATGGTATAATTGATCTTCTTGATATTACATATTGTCAAAAATATTATCGAAAAGATAAAAGCTCATCAGAATGGAATAATTTTAAGCGTTGTGATTTGGATGGTAACGGTTTGATTGATATACAGGATTTAATTATTATTTTGAAAACAATGTAAAATATAAAAGGACATATCGCTGAAAAGGGGAGTCAATCCCGAATTTTGTGTAAACTCTTTACTAAACCTTCGAGATGATGTATAATAAAAATATCATTTTGGAGGTTTTACTTATGCCAAGGTACAAATTAAGTCCGGAGGAACGGGCAGCGGAAAAAGAGCGCAAGGAGAATCTGCGTAACATCATGCAAGGGTTGGATATAAAGAATTTTGATGACCTGAAAGATGTGTTTAAGATGATGGTCGGGGAAATGCTTGAAAACGGTCTTGACGGAGAGCTTGATGATGAATTAGGCTATACAAAGTATGATTATCGCAACAAAGAGGGCGAAAACAGCCGTAACGGGTATTCTAAAAAGACCCTTAAAACAAGCTTCGGTGAAACGGAAATCAAAGTGCCGAGAGACAGAGACGGTGAATTTGAGCCGCAGCTTGTAAAGAAAAATCAAACAACACTGACCGGTGACATTGAAGAAAAAATCATATCTATGTATGCAAAGGGTATGACTACAAGCGATATAGAAGCTCATATCAGGGATATTTACGGTTTAGAATGTTCCGACACAACCATAAGCAGGATAACCGATAAAATACTGCCGGTAGTGCGTGAATGGCAGCCAAGACCGCTTGACGAAATCTATGCGGTTGTATTTATGGATGCGATACACTTTCATGTTAGAAGCGAGGGGCAGATTATCAAAAAGGCTGTATATATTGCAATCGGAATCAATATGGAAGGGCTAAAGGAAATCCTTGGAATGTGGGTTGGCGAAAATGAGAGTGCAAAGTTTTGGCTTTCGGTGTTAAACAGCATAAGAGCTCGCGGAGTTGAAGATATACTTATCGCCTGCATTGAC
>ERZ773192.1807-NODE-1807-length-20008-cov-5.792913_pt1 | contig 20008 bp, 19 predicted proteins | sample MGYA00581010_ERZ773192 | MGnify/ENA primary metagenome ERZ773192 (study PRJEB29015, sample SAMEA2737741) | human gut metagenome | biome: human gut; feature: human-associated habitat; material: faeces | place: China | collected 2012 ...
GAAGAGATGGGTGCAGATTCTATCTGTATCAAGGATATGGCAGGTCTGCTTGTTCCTTATAAGGCTGGCGAGCTGATCAAGGCTATGAAGGAGAACACAAAGCTCCCGATCCAGCTGCATACACACTATACTTCAGGTGTAGCTTCCATGACATATCTGAAGGCAGTAGAAGCTGGTGTAGATGTTATCGACTGTGCAATTTCACCTTTCGCACTTGGTACATCACAGCCTGCAACAGAAGTTATGGTTGAGACCTTTAGGGGAACTCCTTATGATACCGGTTACGATCAGAACCTTCTGGCAGAAATTGCTGATTACTTCAGACCTTACCGTGAGGAGTGCCTTGAAAGCGGTCTCATGAGCACAAAGGTTCTTGGTGTTAATATCAAGACTCTGCTTTATCAGGTACCTGGCGGAATGCTTTCCAACATGGTCAGCCAGCTGAAAGAGCAGCATGCAGAAGATAAGTATCAGGCAGTACTGGAAGAGATCCCGAGAGTCCGTAAGGACTGCGGTGAGCCTCCGCTGGTTACTCCTTCTTCCCAGATCGTTGGTACACAGGCTGTATTCAACGTATTAATGGGTGAGAGATACAAGATGGCTACAGGAGAGTTCAAGGATCTGCTTCGTGGTAAGTATGGTCAGACTGTTAAGCCTATGAACCAGGAGGTTATTGACAAGGTTATTCCTGGAGAGCAGAGATTCACATCCCGTTCTGCAGATGCTGCAGGCTTAACAAACGAGATGGACAAGCTCGAATCCGAAATGAAGGAATGGAAGCAGCAGGATGAGGACGTTCTGTCCTATGCACTGTTCCCTCAGGTAGCAACAGACTTCTTCAAGTATCGTCAGGCACAGCAGGAAAAGGTTGATATGAGCCAGGCTGATACCAAGAATGCAGCATATCCTGTATAATCTAGGATTCTGAACAGAAATTAAATCATTAAATGCAAGCCCCTCTGGGTCATGGTATTTCAAATAGTGAAATGCCATGACTTTGGAGGGGTCTTTCTGGTTCGTCAGATAGCATATGGAAGGATCTTAAGAAAATCTTCAGGCGGAATTAAGGAAGCCTACAGATAGGATAGAGAAAATACTGCTATAATCATGTTATTACAAAAGAGGGGTGACACGATGAGGCAGGCTTTGGAAAGACAGAGAACGGAAAGACAGGGGGAAGAGCTGGATCTGATCGACATTTCCAGAGCGGGAAAGGGCAGACAGAAAGCTTCACGATCCGGATACAGAAGCAGAACAGCAGAAGAAGTCAGAATCAGAAGAAAGAGAAGGAAAAGACGGAGACAGAAAAAGGTTTTCCATATCCTGCTTTTACTGATACTGACAGGACTGCTGGCTCTGTTTCTTTTTCTTTTGTTACGGAATATTGCAGGAAAAAACGGGATAGAGAGCACATGGAAGCTGCAGGAGATCATAAATGGGAGCAGACCAGAGAAGCCGGAGATCACAGAAGAATTTCTGACACCGAACCCCTATTCAAGACCACAGACAAAGCTGAAAAAGGTTAAAAATATCTTTGTGCACTATACCGCAAATCCGGGAACCAGTGCAGAGCAGAACAGAAGCTATTTTGAAAATCTGGGAGTGACGGGAGAAACATCTGCAAGTGCCCATTTTGTGATCAGCTATGACGGCTCCATTGTGCAGTGCCTGCCGCTTGATGAGATGGGATATGCAGTAAAAACAAGGAACGAGGATTCCATTTCCATAGAGTGCTGTTATCTGGATGAGGACGGAAAGTTTACTGATGCAACGTATCAGTCACTGCTTAAACTGAGTGCCTGGCTTCTCTCGGAGTATCATCTGAAGCCGTCAGATATGAGACGACACTACGATGAGGGCGGGAAAAAGTGTCCTCTTTATTACGTGGAGCATGAAGATGCGTGGGAACAGTTCCTGACAGATCTTGAAGACCTTAAGAATTCTTATTGACAGAAAACCGAAAAGCTTCTAAAATAATAACAGATGTTATACAAAGGAGGGGAAACAGAATGGCAAGGAAAGAATCCATAACCAAAGATGCTCTTCTGACAGCGGCGTTTGCACTTCTGCAGGAAGAGGGAAGCCTGCAGGTAACAGCCAGAAAGCTGGCGGCAAAGGCCGGATGCTCCACGCAGCCTATTTTCCGTATTTACAAGAATATGGATGAGCTTTATGAGGCTCTGTTTGAAAAGGCATGTGATTTTTTCCAAAATTATTATGACAGCTTTTCAAGGCAGACTGTGACACCATTTGTCCATCTTGGAAATATTTATATCAGATTTGCGGCAGAACATAAAAATCTGTTTTCCTATATTTTCCTGTCGGAAAACCGGTTTGGGAGAAGTATGTATGATCTGGTCAATGGCAGAAGCGGAAATGTGAGCAGAGAAATTCAGTCAGCAGCTTCCCAGGGAAGCAGAAACACGCAGGAGCTTTTCATGAAGATGTGGATCTTCATTCACGGGGCAGCCTGTATGTCACTGACCGGTGATTATGACCTTCAGGAGGAAGAAACGATCCAGATGCTGAAGGATTCTTATCAGGCATTCAGATAGGGAAGAGGAACAGTATGGAGCAACAGGAATTTGATATTATAACCAGAATGAATGAAAAATATATCAAGATGAGTAAGGGGCATAAGGCTATTGCTGCTTATATTTCGGATCATTATGACCAGGCAGCCTTTATGACAGCGGCAAAGCTTGGTGAGACAGTAGGGGTCAGCGAATCAACGGTTGTCCGGTTTGCCATGCATCTTGGATATGAGGGTTATCCGGAGTTTCAGAATGCACTGGCAGAGTGGGTGAAGAACAAGCTGAACAGTGTGCAGAAGATGGGAGCCAAGTACGGGAAGAGTACCCAGTCGGAGATCCTGACTTCTGTGCTGAGTGCAGATATCGAGAAGATCCAGGATACGATCGTAAATCTGGATCCGGCAGCCTTTGAGGCGGCAGTTGATATCATTCTGGGAGCGCAGACGATTTATCTGATCGGAGTGAGAAGCTGTGAGCCTCTTGCAGATTTTCTGCATTTTTATCTGAATATGATCCGCGGCAATGTGGTACTTATAAAGACTACAAGTGTATCGGAGATGTTTGAACAGATGATCCGGGTGGGAGAAAAGGATGCCGTGATTGGTATCAGTTTTCCCAGATATTCCATGAGAACCCTGAAGGCCATGGAGTTTGCCAACGACAGAAATGCCAAGGTGATCACCATAACAGACAGCATTCATTCCCCCATGAACCTGTATTCATCCTGCAATCTTCTGGCAAGGAGTGATATGGTTTCCATCGTGGATTCCCTGGTTGCGCCCTTAAGCGTGATCAATGCCCTTGTAGTGGCGCTCTGCCTACGAAGACCGGATGATGTGAAAAGAAACCTTGAGACGCTAGAGGACGTCTGGAACAATTATCAGGTATACTTAAATGATGAGATCAATTTTATCGATGAAGAACCGATTTTGAACTATTCCCTGACGAGACAGGAAGAGGAAGATGGCAATGAATAAGGTAATCGTGATCGGCGGCGGTGCAGCGGGCATGATGGCGGCCATCGCAGCAGCCAGAAGGGGTGCCAGGGTAACACTTCTTGAAAAGAATGAGAAGACCGGAAAGAAGATATATATCACTGGAAAGGGACGCTGCAATCTGACAAATGCCTGTGAGACAGAAGACTTCTTTTCCCATGTAATCACCAATGGAAAATTCCTTTACAGCAGTGTTTACCAGATGGACAGCCATGCCGTTATGACGTTTTTTGAAGAGGCAGGATGCAGTCTGAAGACAGAACGGGGAGAGAGGGTATTTCCTGTTTCAGACCATTCCTCTGATGTGATAAATACCCTGAACCGTCAGATGGAAAAGTACCATGTGAAGGTGCTGCTCCATACGAAGGTGGAACAGATCGAGGTGGGAGAGGATCAGCAGACTCCTGGCGTGACGGGGGTTCTTCTTTCTGACGGGAAGAGACTTCCGGCAGATGCAGTCATTGTGGCTACCGGTGGTATGTCCTATGCTTCTACCGGTTCAACAGGAGACGGCTACCGGTTTGCAAAGAAGCTTTCCCATACTGTGAAGGAGCCGGTGCCGGCACTGGTGCCTCTGACAGTAAAAGAGGAATGGTGCAGGCTTCTTCAGGGACTTTCCCTGAAAAATGTGTCGGTGACGCTTTTTTCAGAAAAAAAGAAAAAGCTATACGAAGGCTTTGGAGAAATGCTGTTTACCCACTTTGGAATCAGTGGTCCACTGATTTTAAGTGCCAGCAGCTATTATGTGAAAAAGGGAAAGAAGGAACCGGTGTCCCTAGTGCTTGATCTGAAGCCGGCACTTTCCATGGAACAGCTTGATAAACGTATCCTCCGGGATTTTGAAGAGAATAAAAACAAACAGTTTAAAAACAGTCTGGATGCGCTCCTGCCTGCAAAACTGGTACCGGTGATCGTAGCGCTGTCCGGCATCGAACCGGAAAAGCAGATTAATGAGGTGACAAGACAGGAGAGGGAGGGACTCTGTTATCTGCTGAAGCAGCTGACCATGACAGTGACGGGAACAAGAGGCTTTAATGAGGCGATCATCACACAGGGCGGTGTGAATGTGAAGGAAGTCAATCCGTCCACCATGGAGTCAAAACTGGTCAGGGGACTGTATTTTGCAGGAGAGGTGCTGGATCTGGATGCAGTGACAGGAGGCTTTAATCTGCAGATTGCATGGTCAACAGGGAATCTGGCCGGGATCAGTGCAGCGGGATGAGGAGAAGAGTGAAAATGAGAAAATGGACTATGAGAATCAGCGCAGTGCTGATGGCAGCGATGATGCTTTCGGGATGTGGAAAGCAGCCGGCTGCAGACGCAACAGATGAGACAGCAGTACAGACAGAAGAAGTGTCCGGTGATGAGGAAATACCAAGTGATATTCCGAACTCTTTTGTAGAGGAACAGGCAGGAAAGACAGAGTTTGATTCCTATGATGAACTAATCAGTAATATGACAGCAGGACAGGCATATGCTTATGTAACACTGACAGGATACGAGGGAGACGTTCTTCTGATCACAGATCAGACATATGATGATAATGGAAGCACAGCGGCCATGATGGCATATGTTTATCTGAAGGAGAATGGAAAGGTGAGATTTGCTACTGTCGTTGGCGGCAGTGACACGGCTTATCCGGTCAGATATGCAGACCATGTGTTATATACAGCAGGAAATCATGAATTCTGCAGCTACTTTGTATCTGAAGAAACCCAGGGTGTTATGGTGAAGGACTCTGTTATGGAATCCTTTGATGAAAATGGCACAGCAACCTACATCGGATTTTTAAGAGAGAAAAACACCTTTGATAATGATGAAGAGATCGATACCGGTTCAGATCAGATATTTAAGGAAAAAACGGCGGAATATGGTGCCGCTGCAGTAGTTGACTTTACGGTAGTGGAATAACAATAAAAGGGGGCAACGGTATTGCTATGAAAAAGGTTGTTATTTTCGGGGGAGGTACAGGGCTGTCCTGCATCCTGTCCGGCTTAAAGCTTTTCCCGATCGATGTGACGACAGTGATCGCTGTCAGTGATAATGGGAGCAGTACGGGGAAGCTGAAGGAAGAACTGAATATACCGGCAGTAGGTGATGTGGGAAAGGTTCTTCTTTCCATGGCAAATGTAGATGAGGATTTTATAGATCTCCTGAGCTATCGTTTTCAGAAAGGATCCTTAAATACACATCCTGTCAGAAACATCGTACTGGCAGCATTGATTGATCTTAAGGGGAATCTGACAGAGGCAACCAAATATATGTGTAAGCTCCTTGATATCAAAGGAACGGTACTTCCTCTGACAGGAGAGAAGATAGATCTTGTAGGAGAGAGCACGGGAAAGGAATACTTTGGAGAAGAGGCTGTCAGCCGGAATATCCGGAATATCAGCCGTCTGACCTATGATCACGATATTAAGATTGAGCAGGAGATTCAGGAGAAGATCGGAGAGGCAGATCTGATCATTTTCAGTGCCGGAAGCCTGTACACCAGTATCATTCCCCATCTGCTTGCACCGGAAGTCAGAAATGCACTTGAAGAAACAAGGGCTCCGCTTTTATACATATCCAATCTGGTAACCCAGCCGGGAGAAACAGATATCCAGTCTGTCAGCCAGCATGTGGAGGTGCTGAATGAATACCTTGGTTCCAGAAAGATCGATCTTGTAGTTGCCAACAATGGGACCGTGGATGAAGAGGTCAGGGAACGATATTTAAGCTCCGAGAACAAAAGGATTGTCCAGGTTGATCATGATACATTGGCAAAAATGGGTGTCCAGGTCATAGAAGATGATATTTTCTGCATTGAGAATGAAAAAATCAGGCACAATGCATTGAAAACAGCTTTTCTGATTTTTTCCTATCTGATGGAAGGTTAAAAGAGAAAAGCAGGGGATAAGGAAGCTATAGAAAATGGGAAAATTTAAAAAAATTCTGTTTCAGGATGTGGAAAATCCAAATGAAAGTGCAGATGGTCCGATCACACTTCGGATCAGTGCACTGGTCATGATGATCTATCTGCTGATCATATCTGTTACATTAGTAATGGTACATCATGTCTGGTGGATGGCCGGTAACCTGCTTTTTGTTGCAATATATGGTTATCTGCTGTATTTAACCTATGAGAATCATACAAGGACAGCACTGATTCTTTATAATATCGTTATGCTGGGAGCAGTCTGCTTTAATGTGATGCTGATCGGATGGGACAGTGGACTTCAGCATTTTCTTTTTACACTGGTACTGCTGGATCTGCTTTTTACTTATTTAAGCAAGTGGAGCCAGGGTGTGGTAGTGATGGGATTGTGTGCGGCAAGGCTCGGTCTGTATTTTTTCTGCCGTGAACACGGAAAAATAGTTCAGATTGAGGGAGCCTGCGATATTTTTCTGCAGGTGCTTACAACAGTGGTAGTATTTGTTCTGCTTTATTTAAGTGGACTGATGCTTTCCAAGGACTCCCAGGCAGTTGAGAGAAAACTGATGAAATATAACAATGAGCTCCAGCAGGCAGCCAATACAGACACGCTGACGAAGCTGTGGAACCGGCATTATCTGATGCATTATATGGGAGAAAAGGTGGAGCATCCGGATGATTTTCTGTCCATTGCCATCGGAGATATTGATTTTTTTAAAAAGGTCAATGATACCTACGGACATGAATGTGGAGATGAAGTACTGCGTACACTGGCGAATATCTTCAAAAAGGAGATGGAAGGACATGGTGTGGCAGCAAGATGGGGAGGAGAGGAATTTATCTTCCTGTTTGAGGGGGCAAACGGGGATGAAGCAAAGATTCTGCTTGCACATCTCCAAAATGCGGTACGCAAGGCTACAATCACCTATGGAGAGGTGCAGCTTAGGGTAACCATGACCTTCGGACTTGTGGAGTACGATACCAAGCTTCGCCTGGATGAAAATATTAGCATAGCAGATGAGCGCTTATATATTGGAAAAGAAAATGGCCGGGACCGGATCATTTATTAACACAGAAAATCCTGGGGATAAGAATGAAAATTAAACTTGAATTCGGCAAGTACCGAATTATGGCATAGTTGCTCAACCGGATTTGATTTCATCAATAGAGGTTTCAGCGGTACAACGCTTGTTATAGTCATTGAAAATCTCTGCTGTTGCTGTCTTTTGTGTTATATTCATTACAGAATCCTCCTTTGGTGAAGTGATGTTTGGTGATACTTACATTATACTTTACCATAATGTAGGATTCTATTTATTTTAGCAGATACCGCATCAAATTATCACAGCAAAACGTAGAAAGTGGCGTAAAATCAAGGAAAACCAGTATTTTCAAGGAGTTTTAAAGCATGATAAAATATTATTTGTGTGCCACGGCACTCCAGTTTTATGATAATGCATACCTTCGCAGACTGGGGCAACACAGGGCAGAATATGGCAGAAAGTATTGGAATTACTACGGTTTAGACTACTAAGGCTCATGGCTGGAAGTGGGATAAAGGCAAAGGGGTTGGGAGGATTCCTTAGTAGTAAGGGACTACTTGCAGGCAATGTAGTAGATTTTTTATTGATGGAAATGCGGAAAAAATATAAAAACTATTGCAATTTTTCTGAGTTTTGAATATACTATATGTAACAGAGTTGCCCGAAGTCTTTTGGACATTGGGGACCAAGCTGAGTCGTGTGCTCAGCTTTTTTACGTTAAGGAGAGATTTTATGGATTTGAAAAAAACCATTGACCTTTGATGAACAGTTAGATAAGTTAATAGTTCACGGGATGATTGTCGCTGATAGAGAAAATTTACTGAAAAGACTTCCGGATGAAAGCAGTAAAAAATCTTTGATCCAAACAGTGGAAGCTGTGATAGATGAGTATAGGGATGACATTGATTTGAATCTGATTGGATTTCCAGAGAAATATTTGGAAATTATGGAAAATAATTTGTGAAAAACATAATTATTACATAATACAAGAACTTTAAAAACCATAATTAATAGTAGAGGTGACTATTAGTTATGGTTTTTGTTTTGTGTTTTTTCTGTGCAGAAATGTATTGATTTATATTGGTCTATTGGTGAGTATGTATCAAAACAAATTGATGTAAATGGTTGGGGCAAGTCTACTGTGAAGGCTTTGTCTGAATATATATTGAGTAAAGAACCTGGAATTAGAGGATATTCATCACAAAATATTTGGAGAATGAAACAGTTTTATGAAACCCTTCTCTTTGACCGGGAGCTGAGCCTGGATACCTATGTGGCGGGTGGCAGGATTTTCAGAAAAGACGGAAGGATTCTGAAAAAAGGAACCTATGAAGCATAGCGCAGATTGGAAAGGGTGTGTATCTCCCCTTTTTAAATGCTATATTCACAAAGGAAGAATAAAACCACAATCCAGGAGGTGAATTTCATGGACAGCTGCGACAGTTCGGGACGAAGTAGAAACTGCGGTGCGAATAAAATAAGTGGCGGTATGCAGCTGTGCGTGAAGTTCCCTGTGAGAATATAACGGCTGCATGCTTTTTGTGCGTTGCCTCTTAAGAATCATTCACGCCGTATCAGAAAGGTATGGAGGCAGAAAATGACAAAGTATGTAGAGGAATTGATTGAAATTATCCGGGCAGGTCTGTCACGGGAGGAGCTGGTAGATTGGCTCTTTGATTACCACGACAATGATATAGCGGATGCCCTGGAGCTTCTGACGCCGGAGGAGAGAAAACGCCTGTATTCAGCTCTAGGCGCGGAGCGTGTGGCGGAGATTTTCGCCTATTTGGACGACGGCGATGTGTATCTGAAGGAGCTGTCTTTAAAACAGCAGGCCAAGGTCATTTCCGAGATGGATTCTGACGATGCGGTAGACATTCTGGAGGAAGTGGACGACGACACAAAGTGTAAAATTCTGGGAATGCTGGACAAAGAGGCCAGCGAGGACGTCCAGCTTCTGTTGTCCTATGACGAGGATGAAATCGGAAGCTACATGACCACCAATTTTATCCTGATCCACAACGACCTGACTGTCCGGGAGGCTATGCGGGAGCTGGTGAAGCAGGCCGGGGAAAATGATAACATTTCCACGATTTACGTGGTTGACTGGGCGGAGCAGTATTACGGCGCCATTGAGCTGCAGGATCTGATCATCGCAAGGGAGCATACGGAGCTGGAGGATCTGATCAACCGTTCTTATCCCTATGTCGTGGATCATGAGAAAATCAGCGAGTGTATCGAGAAAATCAAGGACTACGCGGAGGAGGACTTAAACGAAACTACCCGGGAGAGCATCCGCAAAAGATTGCCCTGGCTGGTGATTCTGACAGTGATGGCCCTGCTGTTCCTGGGAGCCTACATTCATCTGTTTAAGGGCTTTTCCCTGGGCTATTCTATGATGATTTCCGCCTGCGTGGGCGTATCCCTGGTGGGAGCCATGGTGGTGTCCGGCCTGGTGGGAACCCTGACGCCGATTTTCTTTAAAAAGGTAGGCGTGGATCCGGCCGTAGCGTCCGGACCACTGATCACGACCATCAACGACCTAGTGGCCATCGTGGTGTATTACGGGCTGGTGGCCGTGGTGCTGATTGATATCATTTATCTGGTGTAAAATCATTATTTTTAAAATCGAAAAAACAAAAGGCGGATAGGGGTTCCGTATCCGCCTTAATTTTATATGATATATACAAAAATGAACTAAAAATTTGTGAAAATAGCTAAAAAAATAAAGAGAACAGACTTGGTAATTGACAAAATAATCAAAGCGTCATATACTTAATTCGAAGATAGAAAAAAGATAAACAAGGATTTCTATTTCTGAAATAATTATAAAATTGCATACTGCCCATTGAAAAAAAGAAAATAGAATTGTATACTTAATTCGATATTAAAAATTAGTAGGTGGTATGATAGATGGATAAGAAATCTTTAAAGGATGTAAAAAGGAATAATACAGCAAAGGTGCTGGAATACATTTTAAAACAGGGGCCTGTTTCCAGAATTGAGATAGCGGAACAAAGTAGATTTTCGCCAAGTACTGTAAGTATGGCTGTGTCGCTTCTTTTGAAAGACGGAATAGTTGAGGAAGTACGGGAAGGCGTATCTACTGGCGGAAGAAAACCGATCCTTTTGCAGATGAAGGAAGACTACGGATGTATTATTACGGTTTCTGTTTTGAGAAACGGTGTGAATGCGGAGGTGTTTGATCTGTCCGGTAAACGGATTGCGGAACGGACGCTGATATCGCGGTATACTTCCGGCAATCGACTTTTAAAGGTGATAGGTGGTTTTGTACAGGAAATTCAGAATGGGAAAACAGAACTTCCGACGCGTATCATTGGACTGGGTCTTTTGTGCCAGGATGATCTGCCGGAGTATGATTTAATGACAGAATTTTCCACATCTCTTTCTTCAGACTTGATTCGTCTTGAGACGGCTTTGGCTACCAGATGTGGAGTTCCGGTAAAGAAGGAACTTCTGAATCGTTATAATCTAAATTATTATCTGAAGACGGCTGATGCAAGCTGCACAGATTATGCTTATGTGAATATTGGAGAACGAATCACGGCAAGCTTTGTGCTGAACCGGAAAATGATTCATAATTCGAAGGATTCTATTTTCGATATCAGTTCCGCAGTCCTGAGCGGAAGTTTTGCCGGGTATGAGAATAATCCCGGAGGCCCGATGGCCATTGCCCAGGAAACGGCTCTGAAGAGTTTTTCTGCGGATAAACTTGCAGAAAAGCTTACCCAGGTAATTAAAAGTGCGCTGTTATTCTTCCCGGTCAAGGATGTATTTATCGGAGGACAGGTGGAAGGACTGGAGCAGGTGGTAGAAAAGATATCGCAGAATTTTGCGTTTCAACCGGTGATTCGTAAAGCGGGAGAACCGGGAAAACAGATTTGTGACATTTTTGCACGTCAGATTTTGTGGGAAAACTGTTACGCCCTGATTGAAGTAAATTAACGTATCCTTAGGCATAATCTGTTTTCCTGTTTGATATAAAAGAACTTAAAGGCGGTACATAAAACTGCGCAGGTGTGGCCGTTTTTAAATAATAAAACAAAAAGGAGAAATGTGATATGCTTCAAGGTATACTGATTTTGTTGTTTATGCTTGTTATCATGGGTCTTATGGTTACCCGTAAGATACCGACAGTACTGGCACTTTTTGTACTGGCTGTTGGAATCTGTCTGATAGGTGGAGTCCCGGCTGTGGCCACGGATGCGGATGGCAATGCCATAGGTTTTTTACAGGCCGTTATTCAGGCGGGTGCTCTCCGGCTTGGTGACCCGATTATGGTAGCGATTTTTGCAGGATGGCTCGGTATGGTGATGGAAAAAACACGTATCAGTGAAACAATGATTAAAAAGGGAGCTGAACTTGGCGGCGATAAGACCCTGATTGTAACCCTGGTACTGTTTATCATCGCATCCATTTTGTTCTCTGTAGTAAATGGACTGGGAACCGTAATCATGGTTGGTACGATTGTGATTCCGATTCTAGTTTCAGTAGGTGTGGATAAGTTTACCGCTTCTGCTGTAATGCTCTTTTCCTATTGTGTAGGAAATAACGTGAATTTATCAAACGTAAACGCAATTGGTGCAATTTTGGGAACCAGCTTCGATGACACATTTTTAATTCAGGCAATTTGCGCTGCAGGTGCTTTTGTCTCTGGCATCATATTCTTTGTAGTTCGTTGTAAAAAGGTGGGAAGAAAATTTGCTTTTTCTGCTCCGGTAGGAGAGGCTGAGGATGATGTCTATCAGATAAAAGGAATCATGGGTGGTCTGGCGATGATTACGCCATTGATTCCGCTGATTTTGGTTATCGGCTTTAAGTTTCCGCTGATTATTTCTTTTATGATTGCGATTGTATGGGCCTGTATCTTCACCAGCCTGAAGGCCGGATGGAGCCGGACCATGAATATGCTGACCAAGACCCTGTTTGATGGATTTTCCGCGACAGCGCCGTCGGCGATGCTGATGATTGGTATCGGAATGCTGCTTCTGGCTATCAATCAGCCTTCTGTAAAGACATCTCTGGAGCCGATTATGCGTGTGGTTACACCGAACGGTCTGGTTTCCTTCCTGCTATTCTTCATTGTACTGGCTCCGTTGTGCCTGTACCGTGGACCGCTGAACCTGTGGGGCCTGGGAGCTGGAATTGCGGCTCTGATGGTGGGCATGAATATCCTTCCGGTCAATGCGGTAATGGGAGGCTTTGCGTCCGTATCCGTTATGCAGCTGCTGTGCTGTCCGACCAATACTCATAATGTATGGGTAACAAGCTATACAGGCGAAGAGGTAACATCTGTTACCAAACGTCTCCTGCCCTGGATCTGGCCGGTTGTTATCGTCGGTGTCGTAGTGAGCGCAGTGATGTGGATGTAAAAAAATTTCACAGAGTAAAAAATGTTGCGGCCTGTAGTATTATAGGTCGCAACACTTTTAAACAGAAAAAGAGGTAGGAACATGAAAGTTAGAATTGGAATTGACGTAGGCGGTACCTTTACGGATGCAGCGCTGATCAATAATGATACGTTTGAACTGGTCAGCACAGCCAAGGTACCTACGACCCATAAGGATAAAGCAGGCGTAGCAGCCGGTATCGTGCAGGTACTGCGTGAGATCATGGAGAAAAATCAGGTAAAGCCGGAAGATGTAGTATTTATTTCCCATGGAACGACACAGGCGACCAATGCCCTGCTGGAAGGCGACGTAGTAAAAGTAGGTATTGTAACCATCGGAAAAGGAATTGAGGGCGCCAAGTCCAAGAGTGATACGGTCATGGGCGACATTCCCCTGACGGCTACCAAGAGCCTTCATTCAGAAAATACGTATGTGGAGAGTGAAACCGAAGCATTTTGCCAGAATGCAGCTGAGGCAGTGATACGGCTTCAGGAAAAAGGCTGTGAGGCAATCGTGGCGGCTGAGGCGTTCAGTGTAGATCATCCGGAGAACGAGACGAAGGTTTCGGAGATCTGCCAGGAAAAGGGAATTACAGCGACAGCCACCAACGAGATATCCAAGCTTTATGGCTTGAAGGTAAGAACACGTACCGCGGTTGTCAACGCCAGCATTATGCCAAAGATGCTGGATGCAGCCAATATGACAGAATCCAGTATTAAAAAAGCCGGAATTCAGACGCCACTTATGGTAATGCGTTGTGACGGTGGTGTAATGACAGTAGATGAGGTGCGTAGAAGACCGATTTTGACGATTCTGTCCGGTCCTGCAGCAGGAGTGGCTGGAGCGCTGATGTATGAGAAGTTGACCAACGGTATCTTCCTAGAGGTAGGAGGAACCAGTACGGATATCTCCTGTGTGAAAGATGGAAAGGTCATGGTCAAATACGCCGAGGTAGGCGGTCACAAGACCTATCTGACTTCTCTGGATGTGCGCACAGTGGGCATCGGCGGCGGAAGTATGATTCAGATTGAAAATGGAAAAATTTCAGATGTAGGGCCCAGAAGCGTACATATTGCAGGTCTGGATTATGAGGTCTATTCTGACAGCGCAGATATTGTTGACCCGGTTCTCTGTGCGATAAAGCCCACGGATACAGACCCGGATTACGCGTATGTGCAGTGTTCTAACGGAAAAAAATTTGCCCTGTCTCTGGCAGGCGCGGCCAATCTCGCCGGTTATGTAAAGGACGAGGATTATGCAAAAGGAAACGTGGAGGCAGCGAGAAAGGCATGGAAGCCGCTGGCTGACAACATGGGAATGTCTGTGGAGGAAGCGGCGAAGGAAGCGCTTCGGTTGTCTGCCGTGAAGAATGGAAAGGTTGTAAAAGCACTGATTGAAGATTACAATATGGATCCGAGAACCATTGTGCTGGTAGGCGGCGGAGGAGGAGCGGCTGCGGTGGTACCTCATTTGGCAGAAACCCTGTCCATGAAACACCGGAATGCGAAAAACGCGTCGGTTATCTCGACCATCGGTGTAGCGCTGGCTATGATTCGCGATACGGTAGAGCGTACCATTGCCAATCCAACTCAGGAGGACATTCTGGCTGTGCGACGTGAGGCGGAAGAACGAGCCATTCATTCCGGTGCGTCACCGGAGACCGTAGAGGTATCGGTGGAGGTTGATGCGACGAAAAACATGGTAAGAGCTATTGCTATCGGTACGACAGAGCTTCGTTCCAAGGATCTGACTAATCGAAAACTGACAGAGGAGGAGATTCGCAAAAAAGTAGCAGAGCACTTGAATACAGACATAAAGAATGTCTATACGGCGGCAGGCAACGGAATGATGTATGCAATGCAATATAAGATGGAGAGAAAAAAACTCTTTGGCCTGATTAAATCAGTGAGCAAGCCTACAGCGATTGCGGATGAAGAAGGTGTTATTCGTCTTCAGAAAAAGAATGGAAAAGTGTACATGACAGATGGAAAAAACTGGGAGAATGCATTGCTTCGGGCAGTAGACAATATGACGGATTACAATGACGGAGGCAAAACGTTGCCCAATACCTATCTGATATTTGGAAAGCGAATCCTGGATCTATCCGGACTTTTGGATGAAGCACAGATGAAGTCTCTGGCAGAGGTAGAACTTGCAGCAGTCCGGGAGGATGATCAGCTGATGATTCTGACCTCAGCACGAACAGACTAAAGGAGAACTATATGAAGCAATATCCTTTTCCCGATAAAGAGAGCAGTATGCAGATTTTGCTGACAGATTATATGATTCATAAGATACCAAAAGATAAGATAAGGGATGTTTTTGAAATGGCCTGGGCAGTTGGGAAAGCTCAGGCAGAGCAGTTCCTGGAGCAGTACCGGGAGAATGAGCTTCCTGCTATGCTGGACATCCTGAAAAAGGATCAGGTAAAAATTACTTGTGAAGATGTCGATAATGTGCTGGGAAAATACCGGTATTTCTGTGAATATTTGTCCGGGAAAAATCAGCTGACCATATATAAGAAATCAGTGAAACTCTGGAGTGAGCACAATGAAATGTCTTATGAGAATGGGCTGAACCTGATTCTTTATCATGAGTATTTTCATTATCTGGAGCAGAATCAGATTGGTATGCTATCGGCAAGATATCAGGTCCCTATTCTGAAAATTGGGCCAATCTGCGTTGGGAAAACGGGGGTTCCGGCACTGAGCGAGATAGGAGCGAATGCATTTGCATGGGTATGTTGGGAAAAGGGGTTGAAAGAGAAGGAGGAAAATCATGCAGTATACGAAGCAGATTGACAGAATTATAGAGACAGATGTGCTGGTGATCGGAGGCGGTTCTGCCGGGTTTGGAGCAGCGGTGGCTGCTGCACGGAACGGAGCGAAAACTTTGTTAATTGAGCGGGAGCAGATGCTGGGCGGAATGGCGACCGGAGGTCTGGTGGGTCCATTTATGACCTGCTATAACGACGAGCCGACAGAGCAGATTGTGAAAGGAATTTTTGATGAACTCTGTACCCGTACAGAGGAGCGCGGAGGCGCTATTCATCCTTCCAGAGTAGAAGGTATGAGCACCTACAGTTCGTACTATATAAAAAGTCATTGTCATGTGACGCCATTTTCTTCAGAAATATTGGAAGTAGTAATGGAGGAAATGGTACGTGAGGCCGGTGCAGAAATCCTGTATGATGTACAGGTATGTGATGTGCTGACTGATGGAGGGAAGATTACAGGCGTAGTGGCAGCCATGAAAGAGGGAATGGCAGTATTTTGCGCAAAGACCTATATCGACTGTACCGGAGATGCAGACGTGGTTTACTTTGCAGGCGGTGATTTCGTAAAGGGCGATGAGAAGGATGGAGTAATGCAACCGGTTACCCTGTTCTTTGAAGTAGGCAATATCGATCGAGAGAAGTTTGTGGGCGCTTTGGAAGAGAAAAAAGCGAAGGGCGAGCTGGGAATTCCGGGCGAAAACTGCTGGTCCTGGTATATTAAAGAAGCACGCGCCAACGGCGACTGGGATATCGACCGCCACGAGGTGGGAAATTATGAGGAACCCATTAAAGGCCGCTGGAAAATCAATACTACCCGTATGGCTTACGTAGACGCAACCAGGACAGAGGAAATCAGCAAGGCTGTCATGGAAGGCCGCCGTCAGGTATTTGAAGTACTTCATTTTCTGCAGAAGTATGTTCCAGGGTGTGAGAATATTGAGCTAATTGAGATGGCCTCTCGTCTGGGTGTACGGGAAACAAGACATATCAAGGGACAGTATAAGCTGACTACAGAGGATATCCTGGATAGAAAGCATTTTGAGGATGCCATCTGTACCTTTGCTTATGCTATAGATATTCATAATTCAGAGGGCGGCGGAGCAACTTTCCACCAAGTGAATGATTACTATACGATTCCATTCCGCTGTCTGGTTCCGGAAAAGATAGAGAACCTTCTAGTAGCCGGAAGATGCATCAGCGGAACCTCTGGCGCGGCAGCCAGTTACCGTGTGATTCCCTGCTGCATTGCTACAGGACAGGCAGCGGGAACTGCGGCAGCGTTGGCGCTGGGAGAAGGCTGTGAAGCCGGGGATGTACCGACGGAGAAGCTGAGAGAGACGTTGACTAGACAGGGAGCAGTGATTAAGGATTGAAAAACTGGTACAGTATCTGGGGATACCGAAGTCTGGATTTCGGGGCATTCCCGCTTTATGTGGAAAATGAGACAGAGTATGTGGAGATCTGTGCGTTTCCGCCATGCGAAGCATTTAAGATAAGATTCCAGAATACCTTCGGAACAGAAACACTTCATATAGAAGAGGCATGGCTTGTGGTCAGAGATGGGAAAAAATGTCCTGTCACTGTGAACGGACAGCGTCGGATAGCGGTATCACCTGGAAAAAGGATCTGGTCAGATGAAGTGATCCAGAAGGCAGAAGCAGGGCAAAAGATACAGATCAAGCTTCGATGGTCCGGAAAGAATGTGGTGAAGAGTGCCTGTACCTTTCTGGCAAATTCCATGACGGGTGTATGGTATTCGAAAAATGAAGGTGGATTGACCGGAAGTTTTTTTGAAAAAGAACCATTACATCAATGTGTGACAGGTCTGGATCAAATCGCTGTGTGGACGGAAGAACCTGTCTTTACAGTAGTAGCTTTTGGAGATTCTATTACCCATATGTCCCGGTGGACAGCTCCATTTGCAGAGCGATTGCTGGAGACGTATCAGGGCAGGGTAACGTTACTGAATATGGGGATCTGTGGAAACCGGCTTTTGCATGATGCTTCCGTGGGTTCCGGACATGGAGGCTGGTTCGGAGAGCGTGGAATTGTCCGTTTTGAGCGGGACGTATTTGCAAATGGATTTGTACCAGACGCAGTGATTTTGTTAGAGGGTATCAATGATATCCTACATCCGGCAATAGGGGAAGCTCCCCCGGAGGAGGCAGTCAGTGCGGAAGAGATAGTGGCAGGCCTGGAAAGCTGCGCGGATACGGCACACTATCATCAGACAAAGATTTATGCGGCGACTTTGCTTCCGTTCAAAGGCTGTAAGGATCACTGGCGTCCCTGGCATGAAGAAAAACGTAACTGTGTGAATGATTTGCTTCGTCGGTCAACAGTATTTGATGAAATTTTTGATTTTGACAGTTGGGCGAAGGATCCCGCAGACGAGAGCAGGTTGAACCCCAAGGGTGGCTCAGAGGATAAACTGCATCCGGGTATCGAAGGCGGGAAAACATTGGCAGAGCAGATCGATCTTTCCCTGCTTTGCGGAAAATAAAAAGGAGAAAACCAGAATGAGAAGTGCAGTATTTTACGGAAAACATGATTTGAGAATTGAAGATCATGAGATGCCAAAGGTGGGACCGAAGGATGTATTGATTCAAGTAAAGGCCTGTGGTGTGTGCGGAACAGATGTACATATTTATGAAGGGGACAAAGGAGCAGCAGAGGTAACGCCCCCGACGATTCTGGGGCATGAATTTTCTGGCGTGATAACCGAAGTAGGAAGTGAAGTGCAGCATTATCAGGTGGGAGATCGGGTATGCATCGATCCGAACTGCTACTGCGGGGCATGTGATCCCTGCAGAAAGGGAGTAGCTCATTACTGCGAGCATATGATTGGTTATGGAACAACTGTAAACGGCGGTTTCGCAGAATATTGCGCGGTAGATGAGCGTCAGGTTTACAAGCTGGGAGAGCATACAACATTTGAGCAGGGAGCCATGACGGAACCGGTAGCCTGCTGTCTGCATGGCATGGATATGTGTGAGATTCAGCCGGGACATCAGGTAGTCATCATCGGAGGAGGCATGATCGGTCTGTTACAGCTTCAATTGGCAAGGCTGGCAGGAGCCGCGAAAATAGCGCTTCTGGAACCAGTGGAGAGTAAACGTGAAGTAGCGGAAAAGCTGGGTGCTGATGTGTGCATCGATCCGATTCATGAAGATGTAAAAGCATGCCTGAAGGAGGCGGGCATGACCTGGATTAATACAGTTATTGAGTGTGTGGGACGTCCGTCTACCATTGAACAGGCCATCGATATTGCTGGAAATAAAGCAGTTGTTATGATGTTCGGTTTGACTAAACCAGATGAGACGATTTCTGTGAAGCCATTTGAAATCTTTCGGAAGGAACTGGAACTAAAGGCTTCTTATATTAATCCTTATACACAGAAAAGAGCGCTGGATCTAATAGATTCCGGTCGGCTGGATGTAAGCAGTATGGTGTATGAGATATGCGGTCTGGACAGGCTGGCAGATATCTTAGGAAAACCGGAGCTTCGCGCAAAAGGAAAATATATTATTTCTCCGGAAAAATAAGATAACAGGATACAAACAGAAAGAGGACATTATCAGAGAAAATGTATGATAATGTCCTCTTTCTATTGACACAGGAAATCCCCGTGCAAATTCCGCTTCATCGGGTCACGCATTCTTATAAAGTGTTATAGTTTTTTCGTAGTCATTATTTTTAGATTACGAAAGGAGGCATTTTTATGCAGGACTAGGGATATTAGTACAGGAACTTACAGTATGCCGACTGTTGCAGCCGGAAAGGTTATGAATGAAATTGAAAAGGAATCTGATTTCAGAAAGATAGCGACAGTTATTCGTGCATATAAAAATGGTTATAGAATCTTTGCGAAGGATTGTAAGGATAAAGCGGAATTTGTAGCGGAGGGAGCTGCAATTCCAGTATATGAAAGTGCAGGAGATTTCAATGAAAAAACGATTGAAAGCTATAAGCTGGCATCTATCGTTACATTGGATGAGGATTTTGTAAATGATGCAGGATTTGATATTGAAAAGTATCTGACACAAAAGCTTGGAAAGTCATTTGGAAAAGCTGAGGATAACGCATTTATTAATGGAACCGGAGCAGATGAACCTACTGGTATTCTTCATAATACAGATGGAGCAGAAACAGCACTGGCAGTAGAAACACTGACTTATGATGATGTGATGCCTGATTTTGATGTGACTATCGTGTATGAGGGGAACATTGAAACACAGGAGCGGCTCTACTACGAGCAGGATGGAATGGTTGTTACACTCGGCAACTGGCTTAATGGCAGATTGTCTTGTGAACAGATAGAACAGCTTTGGTGTG
>ERZ773192.1809-NODE-1809-length-19986-cov-6.722794_pt1 | contig 19986 bp, 17 predicted proteins | sample MGYA00581010_ERZ773192 | MGnify/ENA primary metagenome ERZ773192 (study PRJEB29015, sample SAMEA2737741) | human gut metagenome | biome: human gut; feature: human-associated habitat; material: faeces | place: China | collected 2012 ...
CATGCTTTTATATTTTCTTATGATTATTGTTTGCCATTAGATCAGGAAGAATTTATTTGTAGCTTTGTTGAAAATTATGGTATTGATATAATAAAAATGTATGATTATATATGTAATCAAAGTATGCCCACAATATCACTAGAATCCTCATATTGACATTTATTTGTTCGTATGTTATAATTATCCCATAAAAATAAATACCGCCGTATATGGTCAAATAACAACGTTACAACGGTATTGATAAATAAAAAAAAAATTTAAAAAATGTATTGACAACAAGATATCTACGTGATATAATATAACCATAATAAAACAACAAATAATTACCTGATAAAAATATAAAGTTACAAATGTTATTAACAAAATAATTATTTATAAAAATTGCTATTGCAAAATAATCAGTATGTTGTAAATATAAAATCAACACATTTATTTATAACTACGTGCATGGTTATAATATTTGTGTTGATTTTTGATTATTGTTTAGGAGGAAAAATAAAATGGAAAATCATAAACTTTTTGATTATACAACAGAAGAGTTTATTGAAAAATTTGAAAAAGAAAAACGAAATTATTTGACAACATTATCTGTTTATTATAATATGTGTTATGATGATGTTGAAAAATTTTACAATATGTTTGGTTCAAGAGTTGAAATGGAGATAAAGAAATTTAAACATTCAGGTATGTCATGCGATTTGTATTTATTTAGAATGTTTAATGTTTATTAAAAACTTAGGGCTATCGCCAAGCGGTAAGGCACAGGACTTTGACTCCTGCATTCGCTGGTTCGAATCCAGCTAGCCCAGCTTTTATTTTATATATGGGCTACTAGCTCAGGTGGTAGAGCACTTGACTTTTAATCAAGTTGTCCCGGGTTCGAGTCCCGGGTGGCTCATTAAAAAAGGATCCAATGGATCCTTTTTATTTTTATTCTCTTCTCAGCTCTGCTTCTTTGTCTCCCTTGGCTTCCTGATCCGTGCCCGTCACCTATCATTCATCCAGATAACAGATCGTAAAATGTGCCTCTCCTTTATAGTCAAGTTCCATAATAATATAAGAAGGTTTTTTGCCCTCCTGCCTTGGATAAGTAAGACTTCCCGGATTAACTGCAATAATATCTTTATCAATGTCCACAATGGGTCTGTGAGAATGTCCGAACATGACGATATCCACGCCCCGTTCTCTCGCTTCCCTCTTGATATTCTCATCTCCCATAGACACGTAATAGGTATGTCCGTGGGTCAGCCATATCTTGTATTTCCCGATCTGGAATTCCTTTTCCCGTGGAAGATCAGAAAAGAAGTCGTTGTTTCCCATGACCATCTGTACAGGACATCCTGCACTTCTGGCGATCAGATATTCACTGCCCTCCACGTCCCCGCAGTGGATCAGCATATCGATCGGTCCTGTTTTTTCCAGTACTTTCAAAAAATTTTCATTGTGGCGGTGAGTATCACTAACGATCAGTATCTTCATCCCAGTTTCTTCTCCAGTTCCTTTTCCAGTTCTTCTCTCATTGCCCTGAGTGCTTTTCCTCTGTGGCTGATCCTGTTCTTATCTTCATCCGACAGCTCTGCCGTATATTTTCCGATCTCCGGCACATAAAAGATAGGATCAAATCCAAATCCATTCAATCCCTTTTCCTCATAGCCGATCCTTCCCTCAATCGTTCCTCTTGTTGACAGTTCCCTGCCATCTGGCAGCACTGCCGCTATGGCACATACGAATCTTGCAGATCTCTTTTCATCCGGAACGCCCTCAAGCCTCTGTACCAGGTTGGCATTCTTAACCCGGTAGGAAGTGTCCTTGCCAAGATATCTGGCTGAATAAATGCCTGGCTCCCCATTCAGATAATCGATCACAAGCCCAGAATCATCTGCAAGCACGATTGCTTCTTTCGCAGCCCCTGCCACAGCCCTTGCCTTGATCATGGCATTTTCTTCAAAGGTTGTCCCATCCTCTATAATATCTATATCGATCCCTGCCTCTTTCATGGACAAAATCTGTACCTTTTCCCCCAAAAAGGTAAGTCCATCCAGAATCTCGCGGATCTCCTTCATCTTTCCTTCATTCCCTGTTGCAAAAATAATCTTGTACATAGCTGTCACCTGTTTTTCTCCTGCATTTCATAGACCGTCATGATACTCTGATAAATACCCTCTGCGATCCTTCTAATATAATCTTCTCTTGAGAGGAGTCTGGCCTCCTGTGCATTACTCAGATAACCAACCTGGATTGTTGCTGCCGGTATTGTCAGCTGATACAATACACTATTCGGATCCGGCTCCTCCAGCAAACCCTGTGCTTTTCCGCTGACCGACACAGTCACTTCTCTTTCCAGCGTATCTGCAAGCTCTATATTTCCAAATCCCGGGATAAAATATGTACCATTATAAAGTGCCCTTATCCCATACTCCTCAGAAGCTTCCCCGCACGCCGTTTCAATGCGTATGTACATATCTGCCTTCGCGTCATTTCCAAGGATGATCCTGTCTGATTCATCCTCATAGATATTGTCCATCCTGGTATAGTATACTTTAATGTCCTCTCCATCAAGCTTCTCCTTCAGAGCTCTGGCTACAGCGAGAACGACATTCTTTTCCTTCAGTCCATTTATGACTGCTCCTTCTTCCCTTCCTCCGTACGCAGGATCTATCACCACGATCCTGTCATAAACCTCTCTGGGCGTCAGAAAACTGATATACAGATTTTCATTTTCCAAAATGGTACGACATTCACAAATCCCTGTCAACTGTAAATTAAGAACGATCCCGCCCTGTACCAGATCAAAGCTTCCCGCATTGATCATCTGATGATTTCCAGAAAGAACATTTTCCCTGTAAAAATCCTCGTTTCCACCTGGTACATAGATCCAAAGCTCCTGATCCATATAATGGTTCTCTATCGTGATGTCCGATGCTTTGCATCCTTCCGGCAACGGTATCCGGAGATAACTGCTGTCAGCTTCCCCAGGCTGGAAAGCAAGAGCATGGGATTCATTCCCGGTAGCGATTGTTTCACCTGCTACTTCGTCCTGTGCAACCCCTTCTATGGTCACTACTTTATGTACAGACAGATAAATAATGGTTCCCATGGTGATCACAAAAAAGCAGATACAGCATATGGTTGTTTTTTTCATCAGTTCCTGCCGCATGTCGTTCTCCCTCATCCTTTATGCGGAGCTGGTTTGGGTCCTGGAAACTGATAAAAATATGTCTTCATCATACCATTGTAAATCTTACGGTTCTTTGCTGCCTTCAGTCCAAGCGCTTCCTCAGCCTGCTCATAAGCTGTGATCAGATACAGTGACCAGCAATCCAGTGCCTTAAAGCGTTCTCCGATCGTCCGGTAAAGAGACGGCAGCTTTTCCTTTTCCTCCAGTCTTTCTCCATAAGGAGGATTCGTAATGATAAAACCATATTTTTTATTATGGCTTAGCTGGTCAACTCCTCTTCTCTGAAAATGGATCAGATGATCCACTCCCGCAAGACGGGCATTTTCCCTGGAGATCTCTACCATTTTATCATCTATGTCATACCCCTGGATATCTGTCTTAATATCTGTAATGATCCCATCTCCGGCCTCTTCCCTGGCATATTTCCACTCTTCTTCCGGAATCAGATGTGTCCATCCCATTGCCGTAAAATCCCGTTTCCAGCCGGGTGCAATATTAGCAGCCATCATAGCGGCCTCTATCGGAAAGGTCCCGCTTCCACAGAAAGGATCAACCAGGATACGATCCCCTTTCCAGGGCGTCAGCATGATCAGGGATGCCGCCAGATTCTCCGCAATAGGTGCTTTGGCCGTAAGCTTCCGATACCCTCTCTTATGCAGAGAATCCCCTGTCGTATCAAGTGCTACTGTAACCTGATCCTTTAGCAGGAATACCCGGAACGGAAAAGCTGCACCATTCTCTTCAAACCATTCGGTATGATAAACCTCTTTCAGCTTCTCCACCATTGCTTTCTTCATAACAGACTGTATATCAGAGGGACTGAACAGCCTGCTTTTCACACTGGCTGCCTTGGTCACCCAGAACCTGCCATCTGCAGGAATAAATTCATCCAGTGGAAGTGCTTTGGTTCCCTGGAACAGTTCTTCATAGGTTGTCGCCATGAAGCTGCCTACCTTAAGCAGGATCCTTTCCGCACTGCGAAGGAAGATATTCGCCCTGCAAATGGCTTCTGCATCCCCTGTAAAAGTCACCCTGCCATCTTCAACCAGCGTAACGTCATATCCTATATCTATGATCTCTCTTTTCAGAACAGCCTCCAGACCAAAGTGACAGGGTGCAATCAATTCGTACGTTTTCATTTTAAATACCGCCATTTTTCATTCTAATAAGGAGTATACCACATATGAAAAAGCTTGAATATACTGAATTATAAGAAATTTTTGTATCTTTTTCCCCATATCTGTCTTGCCATCTTATTGAAAAAGGGACTGTGCACCTTTCATGCACAGCCCCTTTCCAGCAGACACTTTAATATTCGCTGCGGTTTTTGCTGTTATCAGAACAGTTAGAGCTGTTCTTCTGGCTGTTCTTGGAAGAATTCTGGGAATTGTTCTCAGAGTTCTTATTCTGGGAATTCCTGTTCTGCGAATTCTTATCCTGACTATGGTTATACTCATTCTTTGACATTTATGATTACCTCCTGTCTGATTGGTTACAGGAGTAGTATTTTCCGCTTTCTGCCTTTTTATACATTAAATTTTTTTAAAAAATCCTTCCATGGAAAACCATGGAAGGATTTTAAAATGTTACAGGTTAAAGAGGACAGATAGCTGTTAACCCTTAACAGCACCTGCAACCATTCCCTTGATGATCTGCTTACTGAATATAAAGTACAGCACAACGATCGGGGACATGGTGATCAGCATAGCTGCCATCTGCTTCGGATAGTCGGATGCGAACTGACCCTTGAACTGTGTCAGTGCAAGCGGTACTGTCTGCAGATGTACATTCTTCATAAGTACTAATGCAAATGAGAATTCATTCCAGCAGCCAAATACCTGGATGATAGCTACTGTTACAAGGATCGGCTTACAAATCGGAAGAATAATGTGCCACAGTGTATAGGAAAATCCACTGCCATCAATGGCTGCAGCTTCTTCCAGCGAAACCGGAATACTCTTTACATAGCCTTCCACAAGGAAGATACCCATGGGAAGTGCAAAGGAAACATAGGGTAACAGCAGTGTATACCACTGATCGGAAATCCCACACTTCTTGAATACTACATAAATAGGTACAAGCAGTGAGTGGATCGGAATCAGCATACCCATCAGGAACATTACATACAGAGGACGGTTCATCTTGAAACGGACTCTTGCAAGAATGTATCCAACGACAAAGCTGAAGGCTACGATCAGCACAATGGAAATTGCTGTGGTACGCACACTGTTCATCATGGACTCACCAAGATGATAATCAGAGTTACCTAAGATTCTGATATAATTGATCAGTGTCGGGTTCTTCGGAAGCCCGACGATATCTGCATTAAATACTCTCTTCTCCTTCAGGGATGAATATATCATCCAGACGATAGGAAAGATACAGGTAAGGGAAAATACAATACAGATAAAGTTCAGCACTACTGTAAGAATACCCTTACGGATCGGATGCGGTTTCGCTACTGCCTGAGTATGTGTTGACATTTTTACGCCTCCTTTTCACGTGTGAGTAATTTAACAAGTGCCTGTGATCCACCGATAACCAGCATAGCCAGAACAAAGATTCCTACGGAAATACAGCTTCCGTATCCCATATTACTCTGGTTGAAGGATATCTGGTAACCATACATTGCCATAACCATAGATGCGGTACCGGGACCACCCTTGGTCATAACGAAAATATTATCGAATGCCTTCATATTACCTGCTACGCAAAGGGTAATACATACAAGCATAGTATTCTTAATCAGGGGAAGCGTGATATAAAGTGCTCTCTGTACACCGTTCGCTCCATCGATCTCAGCACTTTCAAAGATTTCCGTATCAATAGAGGAAATCGCTGAAAGGATGATTACCATGTAATATCCGATATACTGCCAGATCAGAGGAATGGAAACCAGAAGCATTACCAGCTTCGGCTCATTCAGCCATACCTTACAAAGATCATCACGGCCGATAAGTCTTAAAAACCAGTTGATGATACCATACTGGTTGTGATAGATCATATTCCAGATCAAGCCCAGACATACTGCAGAAATCGTGCTGGGGAAGAATCCGAAGGTTCTGTGGATTCCCTTCAGTTTAACAACCTTGGAATTCACGATCATAACCATAATAAATGCAATACCGATCTGACCTATGATACAGGCGATAACAAGGTAAATGTTATGGCCGAACGACTGCCAGAATGTTGCATCATGAAATAATTGTACATAATTATCAATTCCGATAAAAGTCTTCTTGGGGCCACCCTTCCATTCGAAAAAGCTGTAAACGAATGCGGTTACCAAAGGAACAAATACAGTGAATACAAAAAAGACAACCGGAACTATCAGATAGAGAAACACGGTTCGTGCTTTAGGTTTTATGGAATTTAACATGCTATGTAACGCCCTCTCTTTCCTTAAAAAAACCGCTCTGCCTGCACAAGGTAGGCAGAACGGTTAAGAGTTATCTCTTTATTACTGCGTAGGAGCTGTGCCCCTGCCAGTCATCCTATCTTAGTAGTTTGCTTCGTATGCAGCCTGTGCATTTGCAGCAACATCTTCAGGTGTCATATCACCATTCATCATTGTCTGAAGGTCTGTATTTAATACATCCCAAACAGCACTTGAAATATAGGAGTCATAGATTTCACATGTCTCTGTATCAACATAAGACCAGTTGTAGAAATCCTGTGTAATCTGATCGAAGTTACTCAGGTCAACGTCAGCAACCTTTGTAAGTCCGCCCAGAGCATAGTTTGTAGCTACATAGTTAGCGAATGCAGGACCTGTTACATACTCAGCAAGGTCGATAGCTGCTGCTAACTTCTCAGGATCATCAGCAACCTTAGGATTGATTGCTACAGCATATCCAAGACCAATGTTCTGTGAGTTAGGAGCATATGTTGCATCTGCAGGCTGAGGAAGAACTGCAAATCCGATGTTGTTGTACTTCTCTTCATTGCTTGCCTGTAATGTAGCTGCGATATAGGACTCATCCCAGTTACCACCGATGAATGCAGCAGCATCACCAGAGATATAGTACTCACGAGCATCCTCGTTTGTTACAGCGTTGAAGTCTTCATTGAAGATCTTTGTGTCATGGAACAGTCTCTGTGTCTCAGCAAGAGCTGCTACGAATGTGTCATCTGTGAAAGCAGAACCACTCTTAGCGATCAGACCCATGAACCAGTCGGGACCTGTGTATCTGTTACCAAGTGTTGACAGGAAGTCTGAGTTAGCCTGCCACTTACCACCGTTACCAAATGCAACAGTTGTGATGCCCTTCTCGTTGAAGTACTCAGAAGCCTTCTCAACATCCTCCCATGTTGTAGGGAATGCATCAAAGCCAGCTTCCTTCCACATTGCCTTATCATAGATAACTACTGTACATGTACCACCTGTAAGAACAGGGTAACCATACATCTTACCGTCAACTGTGAAAGGTGCGAAGTAAGAAGTATTGTAATCAGCGTAGTAAGGTGAAGACTTGATATCCTCTGTTAAATCATAAACCAGACCCTGATCAGCCCAAGCGATTGTGTTCATACCCTGAAGTAAGAATACATCCGGAAGGTCATCTGCTGCAGCCAGTGTAGCGATCTGTGTCTTGTACTCAGCGTTAGCAAGTACGTTCTGTGTTAATGTGATGTCAGGATGAGCCTCGTCCCACTCAGCAAGAACGGTACGGAAACCATCAGAACCACCATTACCTTCAGATTCCTCTGATGTTGAATAGTGCATGATCTCGAGCTCGCCAGCATAGGTGATCTCGTCGCCAGCTGCTGCTGTCTCATCTGTTGCTTCTTCTGTTGTTTCTTCTGCTGCAGGAGCTTCTTCTGTAGTAGCTTCTGTTGTTTCGGTTGTCTCTGTTGTCTCAGTAGTATCTGCGCTGGAACCGCATCCAACTAATAAGCTGGAGATCATAGCTACTGAAAGCAGAGCGCTAAGTAATTTCTTTTTCATTACTTAAATCCTCCCTTTGAATTGTGTGAAATTGTTTCTTTGCATTTATATATACGGAAGTGTTACCTTCCGAAAATGCCTTATCTCTTTCCGACTGATCTTCCCTCAAGCACCTTTCCCTCCACAACTACCTGCTCAATAATCGTGCTCTTTGGTCTTTCGATCAGGCTGATCAGCTTCTCTGCTGCACATCTGCCAAGTCTCGCAGTATCCTGCTTGATCGTCGTCAGCTGCGGCTCGATATGCATTCCTGCCCGGATGCCATCGTACCCTGCAACAGATACATCCTCCGGTATTTTAAGTCCTCTTTCCATAATCGCATTCATACCGCCGAATGCTGAAAAATCATCCGGATAGCAGATGCAGGTTGGTGGTGTTCTCAGATCAAGCAGCTTTTCTGTCATGATCCTCGCTGCTGCCGCATCTCTGTAAGGAGCTTCCAGTACATATTCATCCGGCACATAAAGTCCAAGCTCTTCTGCCGTATGGTAAAAGCTGGAAAGCCTGTTCCGTGTTACGGAAGAATCCACACCGTGGATATAGGCGATTTTCCTGTGTCCCTGTTTATATATATAGGTAAGAAGATCTCTCATCCCTTTCACATTGTCGGACACAATCGATATTCTATTGTTGAAAACATGGTCTACGGTTATTACCGGTATTTCACTTCTGACAAGTTCTTCCACTTCTGGATCGTAGAAGTTCACACATACAACTGCAACTCCATCAAAGCCTCTGTATCTGCTATGCTCCAAATACGACATCCTGCGATCCCTGCTCCTGCTGACATTGATAAAGGTGATATCATATCCCTTTCTCTCTGCCGTGCTCTTAAAGCTGTCAAGCACAAAAGCGAAATAGTCGTGTGTCAGTCCGCTGTGATTATCATCAGAAAACAAAACTCCTATATTATATGTACGGTTTGTTTTCAGTGCCTTGGCTGCTGAGTTTGGTAAATACCCCATCTCCTTGGCAACCTGCTTGATATGTTGCTTCGTTTCACTACCGATGTCATTATGATCATTCAGTGCTTTGCTCACAGTTGCTATCGATACACCGCAAGCCGCTGAAATATCCTTCATCGATACCATTGCTGCAACTCCCAAAACCTTTGTAAAACACTTAATCGTTTTCGTGCTTTTATAATATAACATCTTTTATAGTTTTGCAACACTTATTTTAAATTTTTTTAGGCATTTTTTATACTTTCCCCATTTTTACGCCTTTTCCGGTTCCATATTTCCTCTTTCTACCTATGTAATGCAGCTTTTTGCAGGTAAGCAATATCATTTTATGAGATACCATGCTACGAATTGCACAATTTTGTAGTTGCATTATACCATTGTTTTATGTATAATTTGGATCATAGAGACTACTTAATCGTTTTCGAGTCCCATTTTCGGAGCGTTAAGTAATATTTCACAAATCATATCCACTCAATACATACTACTAATTAAATAAGGAGAAGAAGCTATGAAATTTGGTTATTTCGATGATGCGAATCGCGAGTACGTGATTACCACACCAAAAACCCCGCTTCCCTGGATCAACTATCTGGGCTGTAATGATTTTTTCAGTCTGATTTCCAACACGTGCGGCGGCTATTCCTTCTATAAGGATGCCAAGCTGTTAAGGCTGACCCGTTACCGTTACAATGATGTTCCCATGGATATCAACGGTAAATATCTGTACATTAAAGATGGAGATACCATCTGGAATCCCGGCTGGGAACCGGTCAAGACAGATCTGGACTCCTATGAATGCCGTCACGGTATCGGCTACAGCCGCTTTACTTCATCCAAGAATGATGTTCAGGCTTCTGTTCTTACCTTTGTTCCCATGAACGATACCTGTGAGATAAGCCAGTTAAAGCTTACCAACAACTCTTCTGAGGAGAAGACCCTTTCTGTATTTTCCTATGTAGAATGGTGTCTCTGGAACGCTGACGATGACAGCCGGAACTTCCAGCGTAACTACAGTACCGGTGAAGTAGAGGTTGTAGGTTCTACCATCTTCCACAAGACCGAGTACAGAGAGAGAAGAAATCACTACGCTATTTACTCTGTAAACGCAGAGATCGCAGGCTTCGATACGATCCGTGAGGCTTTCCTTGGTTCCTACAGAGGTGCTTATGAGCCTGAAGCAGTAGAAAAGGGTGCCTGCACTAATTCCATGGCAAGCGGATGGCAGCCTATCGCTTCCCACCAGTTAAATATCACTCTGGCTCCCGGTGAGACCAAATCCTACGTTTTCGTTCTTGGTTATATCGAGAATCCCGAAGAAGAAAAATGGGAATCCTACGGTGTCATCAACAAGACCCGTGCTTATGCTATGCTTGACAGATATAAGACAGATGCTGATGTTGAAAAGGCATTTGCTGAATTAAATGACTATTGGAAGAAGCTGCTTTCCAAGTACACTGTGAAGTCATCCAACGATAAGGTTGACCGTATGGTAAATATCTGGAACCAGTATCAGTGTATGGTAACCTTCAATATGTCCCGTTCTGCTTCCTATTATGAATCCGGAATCGGCCGTGGAATGGGCTTCCGTGATTCCTGCCAGGATCTGCTCGGTTTCGTGCATCTGATCCCGGACAGGGCAAGAGAAAGAATCATCGATATCGCTTCTACCCAGTTCCAGGACGGAAGTGCTTATCATCAGTACCAGCCTCTTACCAAAAAGGGTAACTCTGATATCGGAAGCGGCTTCAATGATGATCCGCTGTGGCTGATTGCCGGTACCAGCGCTTACGTAAGAGAGACCGGAGATACCACGATCCTGACAGATATGGTTCCGTTTGATAATGATGAATCCGTTGCAACACCTCTGATGGATCATCTGAAACGTTCCTTTGATTACATTGTAAACCACAAGGGTCCTCACAAGCTTCCTCTGATCGGCCGCGCTGACTGGAATGACTGTCTGAACCTGAACTGCTTCTCCGAGCATCCCGGTGAATCCTTCCAGACCTTTGGTCCCAGCGAAGGACCTGTTGCTGAGTCTGTATTCATTGCCGGTATGTTTGTAAAATACGGTGAAGAATATGCACAGCTCTGTGAGCTGATGGGTGATACTGCTGAAGCAGAAAGAGCGCGTAAAGAAGTTGCTGTTATGTATGACGCTATCTTAAAGGATGGCTGGGATGGTGAATGGTTCGTCCGTGCCTATGATGCTTACAGCCACAAGATTGGTTCCAAGGAATGTGAAGAGGGTCAGATCTATATTGAGCCCCAGGGCTTCTGTGTTCTGGCAGGTGTCGGTGTGAAGGAAGGTCTTGCAGAAAAGGCTCTGAACTCTGTAAAGGAAAAGCTGGATACCAAGTATGGTGTCATGATTCTCCAGCCTGCTTACACCAGATATCACGTTGAGCTTGGTGAGGTTTCCTCTTATCCGCCCGGATATAAAGAGAATGCCGGTATCTTCTGCCACAATAATCCATGGGTATCCATCGCTGAAACCGTTATCGGCAGAGGTGACAGAGCTTTCGAGATCTACAAGAAGACCTGTCCTGCTTACATTGAAGATATCAGCGAGGTTCACAGAACCGAGCCTTATGTATATTCCCAGATGGTTGCCGGTGCTGATGCCAAATTCTTTGGCGAGGCTAAGAACAGCTGGCTGACCGGTACTGCTGCATGGACCTTCGTCAATGTATCCCAGTACATCCTCGGTGTATATCCTACTCACAAGGGACTGAGCATCAATCCCTGTGTTCCCAAGGGCTTTGGTGATTTCGAGCTGACAAGACAGTTCCGCGAAGGAACCTACAACATCAAGGTCGTAAACCCTGACAATGTAGAAAAGGGTGTCAAGAGCATCACCGTTGACGGAAAGCCCGTTGAAGGCTGCGTTATCCCTTATGTAAAGGGCAAGGAAACCTATGATGTTGTTGTAACAATGGGTTAATATTAATGTTTTTCAGGTTAGAAAAGAGGATCGCTGCGGCGATCCTCTTTTCATTTCCATATTCAGCTTCTGCTTTGCAGACAGCTGCTTATCTCTGCTGTCCACCGGGCTGCCTGGACAGCTTTACATCAGCGGTGCGATCAGCTTGAACAGTGTACCGATCAGCTTCTGATACAGTGGCAGCTTCTTATAATATTCCATCGTTACTTCCTGACAGTCCTCCAATGTTCTCTGGAAATCGGCCTCAATATTCTGTATGACACTACTGTCATAAAAATAGCAGCCACATTCAAAATGGTGATAAAAGCTTCTGTAATCCAGGTTGATCGTACCAACCGTAGCACTGCTGCCATCCACGGAGAATACCTTGGCATGGACAAAACCGGGCGTATACTCATACACCTGAATGCCTGCCTCCAGAAGCTTTGGATAATAGTTCCTTGCAATGTAGTACACGATCTTCTTATCCGGTATATGCGGCAGGATCATCTTCACTTCCACCCCACGCTGCGCCGCATAACGCATAGTGTCAAAAAATTCCTGCTCTACAATGAAATAGGGTGTCATCACATGGACATACTTTTTAGCCGTATTAAAGAGAGATTCATAGACTGTTTTCGCCACCTCTGTCGGAACTGTCGGCATCTCACCATAAGGAATGACAAAGCCGTCATCCTTTAATGGCTTATCAAACACAATATTCTGCAGATACTTCTCATATTCATCAGCTGCACCGTTCTCTGATACATGCCACATCTGCAGATACATCACAGTAAAGCTTCTGACTGCCTCCCCCGTGATCTTGACAGCTGTGTCTTTCCAGTGTCCATATACCTCTTTCTCATTAATATATTCATCTGCCAGATTGACTCCTCCGGTAAATGCAACTTTTCCGTCAATCACCACGATCTTTCTGTGATCTCTGTTATTCTGATTTGTAGAAAGGAACGGTCTGATCGGAGCAAACATCTTGGCCTTGATCCCGTACTTCTCCAGCTCACTTGGGTATCCGTAGGGCAGAAGCATGATCGAGCACATGCCGTCATACATGACCCTGACCTCCACACCCTGCTTTACCTTTTCCTTCAGGATATCCAGTATGGCATTCCACATGATACCTCTTTCCATGATAAAATACTCAAGGAAAATGAACCTCTCCGCCTTTTGCAGCTCTTTCAGCAGATCCTTAAACTTATCTTCCCCAGACGGATAATATACGGCTTCTGAGCCCTGGTATGCCGGAAAGCCCACGGTTCCCTCCATATAACGGGCAAAGCCCCTGAAATCCGCCCGGCTCCCTGCTACCGCCTCCTTCGTGCGCTCCGTGGCGAACAGCAGTCCCTCCGTTTCCTTCAGTCTTACATAAGTCCTGGCCTTCAGGCCGATCCCGCCCAGATTCAGCTCTACAAAGAGATAGATCAATGCGCCGAATACCGGCAAAAGGCATATCAGAATACACCATGTCATTTTAAATTCCGGTGCGCCATCTCTGTTTACAATAAAAATAACAAGCAGCGCCCCCAGAAGGCTCATTCCCTCTGTGATATAGGAAAAGCTCTCTCCCAGCTTGGTAAACCCAAAGCAAAGCACTGCAAGCTGTACAAGGATCATCAGAATGATAAACAGGGTACGGCTGAATATGATCTTAAAAGCACAATTGATAAAACGCTTCATAGACTATGTCCTTTCCATCACAATATATGTAATACCTGTTAAGCATACACCTTTTTTACTGTTTATGGCAAGCACTACCAGACTATAAAAATTGCTGGCGATATGCAAAAGAACTGTATCATGTAACCGAATACATAATACAGTCCTTTCTTAATTTATATTGAATAAACCTTTTACCAATAATATAAAATCCGGTGTCAGAAATTCCGTTTCTGTTACAGGCTTTCTACCCTGGCTCCAACTTTCTTTGCAAAGTAGAAATAGCCGTAGAAATAATCTTCATCCTCCATTAGTTCTGAATAATCAACGCCTGCCGGTATCATCATACGGTATTTGTCCTGATTATACTCAAAGGTAATAGTCGTCGTAACATCTGCTCTTTCCTGCAGCTTTCTGATCAGGTAATCTGATATGGTGTAAATTCTTCCGGAGTCAAATGATACTTCTCCTTCTGCCAATGCCTGGCTGAGATTCTGATACAGCTCATTGACATATGCCTGGCTTGCCGGAACAACGCTGCGCTCCTTAACGATTCCACAGCTGCATCTCAGTTCTTCCAGTCCATCCTGCATGGCACTTGCTGTCTGTACTGTTACCCAGTTGAAGCTATGCTCATGCAAAGGAGCCTGACTGCTTGCCGGTGTCTCATCCTTTTTCACCTCTGGCTTTGGCTTTTCTGCCGGATTCGGATCCTCTGGTTTCCCAGGATCTGGGTTTTCCGGCTGTCCTGGATCTGGATTTGTCACTTTCTGTTTGAAAGTGGCTTCTATGCGGTGTGCTTCTGTAACATTATTAAAGGTATAGCTTGATGCAGCACTTACATCACTGCCATCTACCTTCAGGTTTTCCATCTCATACCCTTCGTCTGCGGTAATCGTGAAGGTCTGATCAGCCCCTTCTTTGACTTCCACAGAACCACTCGGAGAAATGCTTCCATTTGCTCCGGCTGCAGCTGTGATAATATACGTGGTTTCAGACGGCGGAGTGGCATCATCTATAACTGTCAGAGTTGCACTGTCTGATGTAACAGAACCGGCGGAATTGCTTACTATGCACCGATATTTGAAGCCATTGCCTCCCTTACTCAAAACGCCGGTTGTAAAACTGGCACTTTTACCGTATATGCCACCCCACTTTTCAAATCCTTTTCCTGTATCTCTTTCCCATTGATAAGTAAGGTCTGTTCCGGTTGCTACCACAGTAAAGGTTGCCGTTTCCCCGTCTTTCACAGCTATATCCTGTGGCTGGGATGTGATAACCGGAGCTTTTATCTCTGGTGTCTGGGATGGAAGTTCAATCGTATATTTGTATGTCATTACAAGACTGTCCTGCATACCACTTTTTACCGCTATAGCTTTTATATTCGTCTCTACAGACTGTCCCTCCACCCCTGTGGCGGTGATTGGCCCTGTATATCTTATTCCAGCAGTACTACTTGGCTCTACACCATTCGTCGTATAGTAAATGACTGCCCCTTCTGTCGCAGATTTCAAGGTAACGGTCTGATTTTCCGTATAGGTTCCTGCTTCCGGATCTGCAATTGGTGCTTCTACGGTATTATTCTTCTCAGCGGCGCTGATTGTAATCGTAATACTGGTAGTCAGATTAACTCCATTCGCATTGATGGTCTCCGGACGGGTAACCGTCCCCTGTAAAATCACTGTCTGCTCTATCAAAGTATTCGGATCATAGCTTCCGCTTTCCGGTGCCCCCGTATTCCATGAGACATCTGCCTTATTTACCGTACCTCCCTTTGTCACGATACCAACCTGCGCAGGAAGGTTCATATCCTTATAAGCAGTGCCATTAGCAACTGTGATTGAAGCCGGTGCTGTGATACTTATCAGTTTGTCCTTTGATGAGAAAAAAGGTGTTTCCACTGTAATTTTACCATCAATCGGAACGGACCTACCCTTTACGTCATTTATCTGTATCTCCGTTGAATTTGAAAACTTATATCCTCCTGCCGGTGTAAACGTGATATGCGCAGTATAACATGCCGGATAATATTCTGCTTTTTTATCTGTAGGTACTGTCTGGTTATTATCCATCCATGTAAGTTCTGCCGTTACATGATCTCCAGCATCAACACTTGTACTGAGCAGTTTTCCGGCTTCTGGTTCATCGATTTTTGCAACAATAGAATCGATCGTTGTCGGGTTTGTATCTTCTGTAGCTTCAACGGCATAAATCATACCGTCAGCATCTGTTATTTCCAGCCAGATTTTACACTTTGACCAATCAATATCTGATGCATTCACATTTTCGAATATTTCAGAGCCTGTCAATGTTTGATTTGTACCAACTGATCTATTGAAAATCCCTCTTTCATTTGCATTTTTTCCATATTGAACTACTAATCTTACAACCTTTTTCGTATTCACAGGTTTTACCGTAACCGTATTTGTCCGGGGATTATAAGTTACAGTACCAATATCCTTATTCTTTCCATCCAGCCTCAGGATCATTCCATCCCGATTATTACTATTGCTTCCATCATAGGACGATGCGAAGAGAACATTTGACAAATTCAGATCGACGGCAGGCCAGACATCAAGTTTCTCCGTGACCATTTTAGCTCCCCAAACCTTTTTATCCACAACACTTACAAACTGTACATCTTGATATACATTCGGCTCAGTAGTTGCATTAGTAATGGAACGCAGCCAAAATTTACTGGTATCTGCATTGGAACAGTAGGTTTCTATCGATATTCTTGTAGCAGATTGCCGTCCTGCATATATTCTATCACTTCTCTGCCAAAGATCCGCATCTAGTGCATATAATTTTCTAAAAGCCTTTCCAGACTTAGCACTAATCTCTGTATCGTTCATAAGTGCACGTTCCTGATCAGAAAAACAGTTGTTATTCCACCTTATATTTTCCAGTTCTTTATCCAGATCACTGTAAAGATAATCATTAGGATATATGGTGCTTCCATATTCTAGGCGGTTCTCAGTGGATGAATAAAACTGAACCTCTTTTTCAATTGGTCTGTCTGAAAAAATAATGGTATTATCTCCACTTATACTGCCATCTTTTCCTAAGATATACCATTTCTGCACCGTCCCATCACTGTTCTTTCCAAATATCAGCTTGCCAATATTGGTTCCAATTCCAGTACCATAATCTGGTTTAAATGTATCATCCATCAACTGTTTTTTGGTCGCATAATCGGTTACACTCGGTTCATTGATAGCTTCTGCTGCCTGTACATTTAATACAGTTTCAGTACCCCCCCCCGGTATAATTCCGGCTGCCATTCCAAAAGTCAGCACACCGGAAAGTAATCCAACAATTCTTCCTTTTACACTGTGATACCTTCGCTGCATTCTCTTTCTCACGCGCATTTCAAGCTCTCCTCCTTGTAAGTATCCCTACCGTCTGTTACAATAAGTATAAATCGTCCCCTGGGGGACGAGTCAATCAGAATATACTTATATTTGACATATTTTTACAAAAATATGGACAACTTTTTCAAAACATATGAGGCAGCCTATGAAAAAGCATGATGAATCTTTATTTAAAATCGGGGAAATTACGAAGATCCTGGGAATTACCCGGAAGACGGTTCTTGTCTATGAAGAAATGGGGCTGCTGACGCCCGCTGTCAAAGATGAGAATAGCGGATACCGCTACTATACAGCAGATAACATGACACAGATCCGCTCGATCCGTTCTTTACAGAGTTTAGGACTTTCTCTTACAGAAATCCGGGAATATTATTATGACACTGCTAATATCGACCACCATTTAAAGCGTCTGATGGATCTGCGTGCCGCACTGGATCGCAATATCCAGCTACTTCAAGTGCGTTCCGCAAAGCCCGGCGATCTCAGCGTTCATCCGATCCAGCTTTCCAAGCAGGTATGTTTTTGCCGCAGATATCAATGTAAAGATACTGCGGACGCATCTGAAAAATTGCGTAACACCTATATTGCAGCCGCCAGAACCGGCAAGATGTCCATGCTGGCTCGAATGTTTACGATCCGTATCAGTCAGCCTGATTCCGGCCTGGATCTGCTGTGCTGTATTCCGGTAGAAGATGATTTTATGGGGGAAGAGCGAATGGAATTTGCAGAGACCCCTGCTTTATGTATCTATTATCGTGGCGCATATGAAGGGATCGGAAATGCGATCCATGCACTGAATACCTATGTCGAATCAAACCAGATCAGAACCACCGGGGGAATCCGCTCTATCTATCTGGAGGGTCCACCAAACCGTGGAGCAAACAGCAGTGATTACATCACCCAGGTTGCTGTTCCTGTTGCCAGCCTGACCTGATTTAACCTTCCTTTTTATTTAGAATTTCTGCAGTTAAAAACTACTCTTTCCAATCTACAGCAGATGCAGAAGCTCCTCAAAACACACGCCGTTTTTCGGTTCAATCTGCAGCTCTGCTGTTTTGATCATACACTTCTTAATGAACCGGCAGGCTCTGCGCACGGACTGTCCGAATTCCACCCCGTTTACCGCATCTGCCGCGATAATGGATGCAAACAGATCCCCGGTACCACAGCGCTCCTCGAAAACACGGTGTGTTCTGATCATCCTGGGTTCTCTGTCCTTTTCATACATAAAGTTGGCAATGAACTCTCCCTGTGGGATTCCTGTGATCACTACTTTCTGTGGGCCGTAATCTGTCAGGCTCTCTGCCATCCGGAGTAATTCCTTCCGTGTCCATCCATGATCCCGGTAGGGCACACCGGTTAACCTGCACCCTTCGGTCAGATTTGGCGTCACAATATCTGCCAGAGATACCAGCTTACGCATCAGCAGGCACATTTCCTCTGTATAGACACTGCTGATTGAGCCGTGGTCCCCCATCACAGGGTCAACAACCACAATGGTATCTTCTTTGCGAAAGGTTTTGATAAAAGTCTCTACCATCCCAATCTGCTGTGCAGAGCCAAGAAATCCGGACATGATCCCATCAAATTTCAGACCCAGCTTCTTCCACATTTCCAGATATGCCGGGAGCTTTTCTGTATAATCGTCAAAAAAATATTCCGGATATCCGGTATGATTGGACAGTATAGATGTGGGCACCGGACAGCACTGAAGCCTCATATGGGAGATCACAGGAATCGCTACCATGAGCGAGCACCTCCCATAGCCGGACAAATCATTAATCGCTGCAATTTTCTTCTGCATAAGCTGTTATCTCAGCTCCTTTCAAATTACCTTTTTTTCAAAAAATGTTCACGATCCGGATAAATCTCGCGGAAAGCCTCGACAGCAGCCCTCTGCAACGGCTCAAATTCTTTTTCCATCCGGAGAATATGCGGTGCATCAAATGCCAGCCGGCTCAGCTGTTCTGCGATCTTCCCGGCAATCCCTTCATCTGACAGCTGTCCCATTCCAAAAATAACAGAGGTAAAGCCACGTCCACTGGTGCTGACCTCAATATAGGTTCTGCACGTATTCTTAAGCTCCAGACGGATAAGCTCCTGTTCGGTTTCTGTTTTTTGTTCAAATTCGAATATTCCCAAACCGTGAATGACTTCCACCGCAAGCTTTTTCTTCCTGCCTCCCCAGTCCATGCCTCCGCTCTCCGCAATGTATTTCAGATTCATCAGGCAGCCCATAAACGCATCCTTCCGTGGCTTTCCCTTACCATATCTTGCTTCAAAGAGCTGTTTTCGCAGCTGATCTGCTGCCTTTTCCATTTCCCTGGTATTTTCCGAAAGCAGCTGCTGTCTCTTTACCGGATCCGTCTGTGTATAAAAGCCTTTAAGCCAATCCTCCATGTCCCTCTCTCCTTTCCGCTGATAAACAGCCGCCTTCCGGCGGGTTCTCTTTACCATTTACTGCACTTCTTCTTTACTGTGCAGAAACTCTTCTACATTGGCAGCCGTAACCTTTTGGTACGGCAGGAAAATATACCGTTCATTTTCAAAATCGTAGTCCTCAGGCTCCCTGTCCAGGAACAGATCCATTGCCAGACGCGAAATCTGTCCGGCCTGTCCCTCTTTGTCATTATAAACAGTCCCCTGGATCGAATTGTCCTGGATAGCCGAAAGGGCACTGTCCAATCCATCTATCCCGAAAATGACCGGACGATCCTCTCTCTGATATCCGGATGCTTCATATGCAGCAACCGCACCTATCGCCATCTCATCATTATTGGATAACACCAGCTCAATCTCATCCCCATAGAGATGAATAAGCTGGGTCATTTTGTTTTCGGCCTGTCCACGGTTCCAGTTGGCAAACTGGTAGCTGAGCTTCTCCAGCGTGATCCCCTGTTCCTGAAGGGTTTTTACCACACTGT
>ERZ773192.1812-NODE-1812-length-19965-cov-13.138975_pt1 | contig 19965 bp, 25 predicted proteins | sample MGYA00581010_ERZ773192 | MGnify/ENA primary metagenome ERZ773192 (study PRJEB29015, sample SAMEA2737741) | human gut metagenome | biome: human gut; feature: human-associated habitat; material: faeces | place: China | collected 2012 ...
AGATGATTTCACCGCGATGGTCTGGCACATATTCCCATGAGTTAAAATCTGCAGAACGGCAGATTGCATAACCAGCTTTATGTGTAACTGGTGCATCTAAACAAGAACATGCCGGGATACCGACGCCAACGGCAAGATATTCATTTGAAGTGGAAATATATTCCCGAGTTTCACCATCATAGCTATAGACGGTAATATTCCCCGCCTTCGTGGCAATAAGCTCGCTATTTAATACAGCGTTATCCATTATGCAGCCCTCACGATAAAGTTAAATGCAATATTTCGTGGACGGTTTTCGTTTGCAGTTGGAACAATTCTTGAAGCATCAAGGCCAATCACTTTTGGGTAAACAGCGCCATCTGTTCTTTCTGTCACCATACTTCTGATTAAGGAGAAATAACTATTGTTCGTTGAGGGGTTCAAAGGCACCACTGCCCCCTTAAAAGAGTCTACTGATTCCCATATTGAATAATTTTCGGTGTTTACAGTCTTGAACTCACCATAGATATTACGTATGGCATCGCCCTGAGATGATAATATTGCCCTCCCCGTATCCACACCGCGTCCATCATCCCAGCCACGAATAAACTCACCGCGTAAATCAGGCAATTTATTTGTCGGGTAAGCCTTTGCCAGTTCCGGGTATTCTTCAGCAGAAAAAGCCGCACCGTTGCATTTCAGCCAGCCTGTTGGCGGAGTGGCGGAAGGCCACGGAACAGGCACACCAACGGGTAATGCCGAACCTTCTCCCAAACCAAGGTTTTCGAGAGCCGTTGGTACCGTGCCGTCCGATTTGATATCACCAAACGGATTATTGCGGCTTAACAGCAGTGCGCGAAGTGCGGTAAGCAACTGGTCATGCCGCCCCTTCTCCAGGCTGGCACCGGATGCCTCCACAACGCTGCAAAGCTCCTCCTGCAACATGTCAAAGTAGTCATCATCCAGATCGGTGGCAGGCGTACCAGTCTGGGGATTACCACGGGTAAAACCGTTCTTACCCGCGCCGAACTTATCCTTCTGCGCGGTTTTCGTGTCTATACGATGCATGGATTACTCCGGATATTTAAAAATTACGTAGGTATGCGACGGGCAGAGTTTGTTAAGCACACACTCGACAACGGTGTCGCCCCAGATACGCAGTGCGGAATCACAGGGATCGCCACATGTCATCCAGGTGGTGTTGGTGGCGGCTGGCATGTTGACCTGCCAGTAATACCGCCATTCCGGCGCATTCACCGCGTCAGTACAGGCCGATGAGCAGGTGAACGTGCTTTTGTCGTATCGCGTGATGGTGGCGTCTGGTCTGCCCAGGGCAGCAAGCTGTGCAAGGTAAAAATCCTCATTGATGCCGCCCGCCAGGTTAACCTTCGCATCCAGTCGTTGCTGACGCTGGCGAAGGGTCTGTGTCCCTGCGGGAATACATTCATCCGGCAGGCCGCACAGACGCTCCCAGCGATTTATCAGTTCGGTGGTGGTGCGCGGATCCAGCTCCCGCATCAGGGCATCCGCACGCTGATGAACGCGGGTTAATGACGGTGCCGCACCGGCAATCGCCGGATCGCTGGCTGACCACGCCGGACCGGGGGGCAACAGTGCCGACAACAGACGGATGTAATCATCGTTTGTCACGTCCATGAAATCGTCCCCAGTACCGCCAGTTCATTTTTTGCAATGGAGATATTGTCTGCCGGTGCAAACAACTGATGGCTGTATTCCCCGTTCGCACCGGAAATCGCCTCACTGATACGCGATACCTTCAGTTCTCCCTGCGGATAACCATCACGCAGCAGGAACGAACGCAACTCCGCGGTGATGGCAGCCCGTATTTCCGGTGTGTCCGGCGTCACGCGGATATGAAAATCCACCGTATGTGCCACCGGCCTGAACACATACAAATCAGAGCCTGCCACCGGGGCCAGTGGCACGATATGTTGTCTTGCCGCCGTTTCCGTTGATTCTTCCGGAATGGGATTAATCAGGTCACTGCTGGCAATCATCACACCGACAGTTCCCGTTCCCATCCAGTGACGGTATGTCCATGCGCGGGTAATGCCGGGCACTTCTTTAGCCCAGACGACATAGTCCCCGTCAGCCCCGCCCTGCGGCGTCCAGTAATACCGCTCAATGACGCGGGCGCGCCACGTTTCCAGATCTTCAGTATCGAATCCGCCAGTCAGGGTATCTGCAACACCGGAAGACGGCAGACCATTCACCGGCGTGACCAGGATTAATGCCGTACCGTCGTCAGCGTTACCGACCGCGCCTGTAGTTGAGCAAGTGATCGGCACACGCAGGACACCACCGGAGCTGGTTGCATCGGCAGTTGCCGTGTACTGAACCAGGTCATCGCGCTGAATCACGCTCCCGGCAGTCACCTTCAGGCCATCGCTGACACCTTCCCAGCGCATATACCCGCTGGCAGCCGTGGCCCCCTTGCGCGGACACCGTTTCATCGCAGCATGTCGCGCCAGCCAGGACTCATCGCACAGGTCAGGCAGCATATTCATTGCCAGATAATCGATGTACCCGTAAACCGTATGCAGCGCCGCCGCATACACCTTTGCCCGCACGTCTTCATCCATGCGCCGGAGCGTGTCGCTGACGTCCAGCCTGGCGAATAAATCGTTACGGAGCATACTGATATTTTCTGCCAGCGTCGGGCGCTGAAATTCACTGTCCGCCATGCGTTATCGCACTCCACAGATCATCAAAAGAAATCATTACCGGTCCGTCACGACGCCAGAGAGTGATACTGTTACCAAGCTCATTAATCCCGGTGCGGCGGATATCCAGATCAATACGGTACACCACGCCGTCATCAATCATCCATTGCAGGCATTCGCGGATATACCCCCTTACCGTCTGCACCAGCTGATTGGTCAGTTTGCTGCGCTGAAGCAGCCACAGTCGGGAGCCGTAACGGTCATTCTGTACCGCAGGCCAGGTATCCCCCCACCATCCCATCGGGACGTCGGCGTTGTCATCAGGCTCCGCCCGCCGCCAGGTGAACAGGGAAATCACCACGGCGCGGGGCAGCGGATCCAGCGGTGCGCTGGCGCAGGTGCGTTTACCGTTCACCGTCAGCCACAGTTCCATCATGCCTCCATCGCTTTATCAGGTTTGTCGGTGTTACTTCCCTGACCGTTCTCTCTGTGACGATGCCCGTTATAGGCAAGCCGCATCGCTGACATGGTGGTGCCGCCGGAGTCGCACAGGTCTTTCACCTGTCCTGTCACTTCCAGGTCCATTTCAAAGCGTGCTCTGGGCGCATTGCGAAACGTGATCGTTTTACCTGCACCGTCCACCACGATCCCCTCCCTGGTCAGCGTCACGGACTGCCCCTGATCGTCATAGACAGCCACCTCCCCCGTTTGCAGCCCTTTCAGGCGGTAGCGACGGTCCGACACCGTAACAACCACCGCATGAGAACGGTCGCCATCCGGAAACAACACCACCGCTTCCGCACCGCTGTTTGCCCTTGCGGTAAAACCGTAGGGTTCAAGATGTTCAACCCCGGCTTTGGGTTCACCGGCAATCAGGGACACATCCACGGTCTGACATTTCGTGGCGGCACTGATGCTTTTCACCACGGCCCGCCCAATCAGGCCGAGGAGTTGTCGCTGCATGGCTTCAATCGTCCTCATCAGAACGGCTCCTCCTGTACTCTGGCTTTTTTCTTTTTCCGCGCGCCGGGGGCTTCGGGTTCAGGCAGATAAGCATCAGGTGGGCCGACACGGATTTCCGTCAGGGTGCCGTTCTGGTCCTGAGTAAACGTGACTTCCGAAACAAGCAGTTCGGTATTGTCGAAACCACAGACCGGATCAAAGACAATCACCCGCTGGTTGGGCTGCCACAGCGTACCGTTACCCTGTCGCCAGCCCTGCACCACATAGGTGGTTTCATCCGTCCGCGCCGCCCGTTGTCGGGCTTCAAAGTCCGCACGGGCAATACAGCCTGCCCCCGTAGCCTGCCCTGTCTGCCTGATATACATCGGACGGTAACGGGCAATAAATGCGTCCTCTGTGCGGGCCCGCAGCGCGGTGGTGGTGGCCTCACCGAAATCATCGTCGTTTCCGGCACGCTGCCCCGCCACCTGGTAAACTGAAAACCGCTCCCGGATACTCTTCTCCGTATCACAGGAAAGGATGTTTTCCCCAAGTACCAGCGCGGTATGTGCCCGCGTTGAGCCAATACCACCAATCACCAGCCTGCCGTGCGGGTCGTCATAAGCCAGCGCCTGCTGCTGACCGAGTATTTTGTTGATCACCTCGATCACCGTTTCACCGTGATCAGGCTGGACATCCGGAATAACACCCGACGGCGCATCGCTGTTCACCACCTCAATGCCGAAAGGCGCAGCAAGCGCCTGCGCAATCTGCACCAGCGAGCGTCCGTTAAACTGTGTCGGTTCGGCTGCACAGTCAATCAGGTCAGCCGTCAGACTACGTCCGGCAATACCGGTGCTGACCGAACGGGCATCGTAACGAACGGGGGTCGCCTCCACCCAGCCGGTGATCACCAGCTCATCACCAATCAGCACTTCCACTTTTGAACCATTTTTAATGCGCGGCTGAAGCGTGGTGATACCCTCATCTCCCGGCCACTGGCGGGTGATCTCCACGCTGAAATCCCGCGCCAGCCGTTCAATACCGGCACCGATGCGCACCGATGTCCAGCCATTCCACTCCCGGCCATTTACCCGTAGCGTGACGTTATCGTTCATTGCACTGGCACCTTCAGAGGGATCACCGGCACAAAGCCGGGATGCGTAATGGCATTACGCCGGATAATGTCCGCGTCACGCGCCGCGTTATCAAACCAGGTCGCCGCCAGCACCAGCGCGGGTAAGACCTCATCCGGCGTGCGCTGAATGATCCGAGCAGACTGTTCAAGGCGCGTGTTGATATCCGCATTCAGATCTGCTTTCACCCGGCGCAGCGCCAGAAACAGCGCATCACTGGTTGTACGGGACAACTCCTTATCAATTGCCGTATTCAGTGTGTCGCGAATGTCAGTCAGTTCTTCCCACGTTGGCAGGTCAACCGTGTTTTTCACCGCCGGTGCATTGTTCAGTGCCGGATGCGTGACGGAAGGCCAGCCGGTGCTCTGCGCGGAAGTTGTTGACTGCCCCACTGCGGCATTCTGCATCACCGCGGAAGTTGTTGGCGCAGGCAATCGGGTGACGGCATACGCCGCTTCGCTGATTGCGGTCGCACGAAGGGTGCTGGCAACCACGTTACGCTGCTGCGTCGCCGTGGCGGTGGTTTTACTGTCCGTTTTCCAGACGCCGCGCGGTTGCAGATCGCTGCCGAGGCTGACACCGGAAAGCGTTTTGATCATGGTGACCAGGTCGCTGGCGTTACCATAAAGGCGTTTCCCGGTACGCCACATTTTCTGCACCTGCTCAACGAAATTTTTGCCTGACGATGGCGGCGGCAGAAGTACCGAGATATCCCCCTGCAACAGCCTGGCGGCATCCGATACGGCAGAATCCACCACTTTCATCGCATCAGAAACATACCCCAGCATTATGCTGGCATTACCGATAACGTCGTTCTGCACGAAATCCGCCACACCATCGATACTGAAACCGCTGAAGCTGTCACTGATGCAGTCATCCAGTGCAGAACAGGATGACATCAGCGTCTGCGCCGTCGCCGCACCTGATGTGGGGTAAGAGAGTTCTCCCGCTTCGACAAACTTCAGGTCAAAGCGGACAATACGCCCTTCACTTTTCGATGTGCTGACCCGAACCTCTCCGTCAACACAGACTTTCAGCTCACCGTAAGTCGGGTGGACAAGCGTGCCGGGACCGGGTTTATTCAGCGCGTCAATCAGGCGATCGCGCTGGTCAAAGCAGTCATCGCCCACCACATAAGCCGTGATGGACGGGCGGAAAGTGACTTTTCCCAGATCTTCGGTATAGGGTTTGTCGCGGTTCGGATATTCGTGTGTTTCCACACGGCGACCTGTTCCCGCACTTTCTTCTTCAACCTTAAACGGCACACCGCGAAATGACGCGTCCTGAAGCCTGTCTTTCCACGTCATATAAACTCCGGATATAAAAAAGCCCACCGAAGTGGGCATGAAAGACATAAATTAATGTAAGGTTTACCCTGCTATTTTTTGAGCCAGATGAGCCTGCAATTTATAAATGTTTGCTCCTTTACTGAACTGTTTTTTTATCGGTTCTGCAATACCAGAAATCCATATCTTCATTTCAGCATCAAGATCAAGATGCCCGGCGGTTTCAATAGAAAAGTTTGTCACAGATTTATAAGGAATCGAACGATACTCTACTTTTTTCCCTGTGACACCCTGCTTATCAATAAAAATTAACCTTCTGTTAGTCAGAATAATTTGGTCACGAATGAGTTTATAGGCAAGTTCGACATTTTCTCCCTCACCTAAAACAGCCCCTAATTCCTGTTGTGCATCTGATGCATTAATTTCACCGGCATTACCTATAATGGCATGTAACAGACCCATAGATTTCCCTTCAGTTGATAACAAACTTAAAGACAAATTATATCTGGTTCCGTCATCTGCCAATATGCGTATAGCCAACATCGTGATTTATATCAAAACCGCTGGATCGCGTTTCCATAACCCGCATACCCGGAGGCGAATTCACAAAAGAGACCTTGATCTCACCGTCAACTTTTGGCGCAGAAGCTTTGTTAATCATGAAGGGATTCGGGCCTGTAGCATCGGAGGCGTTGTTTGACTGAGCCGGATCTACCGCCGGATAAGGTGTGTATCCCCGCGCCGGTATTCCCGTCCCATAAGCATCATAAGCACCCGCGCCCCACTGCGCAGAGTTAATGGCATCGACCGTGTCACCGGAGGCGTTGTTTGACTGCGCCGGATAAGGAGTGTATCCCCGTGGCGGTATTCCCGTCCCATAAGCATCATAAGCACCCGCGCCCCACTGCGCCGAGTTAATGGCATCGACCGTGTCACCGGAACTGTCGGTAAACCACTCAATAATTGGCTTCAGCTTGTCCCACATATCCTGAAACCACTTAACAACCGGTCCCCAGTTATTGATTACCATCCCCAGCGGCGACCAGGCAAAAACCTTCTTCAGAAGTTCCCAGCCAGCCTCAAAATAAGGACCAATGGTTTCCCAGAGCTTCTTGAAATAAGGTCCAACAACATCCCAGTTAGTGATAATTAATCCCGCAGCCAAGGCAATCGCCGTCGCAATCATGCCAATCGGCGTCATCGACATGATCCTGCTGACGATACTGATGGCACTGCCCACGCCCATCAATCCCAGTTTCAGAATCGCAAGACCGGCAGCAAGCCCGACGACGCCGCGAATAACCCGGGGATTTTCATCCGCAAACTTCGTGAATTTTTCCCCCAACTCCCCCAGCCATTGCGTGATATTTTTGGCGTCACCAGAAAATGCGCCGCCAATAGCCGCAAGGCCGTTAGTTGCGGTCCCCGTCATTGCCTCCCACAGGTTGGACAGCGTACCAAGCTGTGCCTGAACACGTTTATTCAGGCTGGCCTGTTTATTCATCTTCTGCTGGATCTGATCGTAGCCATCCTTTCCTTTATCGATTAGTGCATTGACCACCTGAAGGGTTTCGGCATCATCACCAAATATTGCCTTAAGTACACCTGTTCGCTTAACGTCGGTCAGTTTTCGCAGCTTTGCCAGTTGCCTGAACATGTTATCAAGACCGCCAAAACTTCCTTTGCCGTCAGTAAAATCGAGCTGTACCCCGAGTCTCTGGCGGGCCATGACTTTATTGACGTCCCTGATTTTCTTAACGCTTAATCCGGACTGGATAACTTTTCGCAGGGCATTACCTGCCGACTCCCCGTTCATCCCCATCTGATCCATCATGACGCTGATGGGGGCAAGGCTCTGTGCAGCCTGAAGACCGTCCTTGTTCACCATCTTCAGAACAGAACTGGTTTTAGTGAAGAAGGACAACATGTTGGTATCGTCAACGCCCAGATAAAACGCCTTCTGGATAGTGTCGAACAGCCCCATCATGTCTTCTGACGCCGTTCCGGTAGCATCCTGCATCTTTGCAGCAAACTCAGCAGCCGCTTCCGGTGTTTTTTTCAGTTGTACCGCAAGATAAGCTGTCGCTTTACCCACACCACCAAGAATGTTTTCTGCCGGGATCCCCTGACGCACCAGCATCTGCATCATGTTCTGGAAATCAGCCGTTGTACCGGGTAGCTGGTTACCCAGGCCAATAGCCAGTTTATTGATGTCCTGAAAGCTCTTTCCAACCTCGCCGTTCGCATCCATCATGGCGACTTTCAGCCCGGTGGCGGCGTTTTCCTGATCGGCATAAGATTTCAGGGAAAGCGTCAGACCCGCTGCCAGTCCGCCACCAAGCGCCAGCCCACCCTGTGACGCTTCTTCCGCCTGGCGTTTAAATCCCCGGATTTTCTTTTGCATTTTCGACAGCGCGGGAGAAAGCCTGTCGACACCGGTGATCAACGCCTTAAGCTCAAATTCAGCCATGTGTGCGTTTCTCCTGCTCTATCCTGTTTGCCTGACTGACCAGCAAGGGAATTTCACTGATCGGCATATTCAGCAATTCGAAGGGATTAATGCGCCAGTAACTGGCGCAGTCAAAGAAGCGATCAGTGAGGTATTCAGCCGTCAGGCCTGGAGGAAAAAACCGGCCACAAGCCACGCCGCTGCATTCAGGTCTGCCGGAGACATCTGGTCGACAGAGCTTTGCGGCACTTTCGCCAGCCGCACGATGTATTTCGATACCACATGCGCCAGAAGTCTGACGGACTCATCCTGATTCATCTGGTAGGGATATCCCAGCTCGCGGACATCTTTCCCGGTGGGCTCATCAAACTCCAGTACGGAGAGTGTCTCGCCATGAGCGGTAATCGGTTTCTTTAACTCAAGCTCTTTCATTACTGGTAATCCCCTTCTTCACCGTGGAACTCAAGATCGACCGTGCCTTCTTCGGCATTATGGTTCGCTTCGCCGTGCAGCCAGGCAGACGACAGTACATAGACCTGACCGTTCGCCAGCTCGGCAGTGATGGTCATCTCATCAGACGAGGTGATTTTGCTCACCGGAAAATTCTTCGGCACCTTGAAGGTCCCTTTGACATAAGGTGCACGGTGAGTTTCCTTGCGGTCCACTGAACCGTCCAGGCCGATGATGTCATCGTTAACCGTTTTGTTCATGGGCACCTCAATGCCGCCGGTCAGCGATAGCTGCTGACCGTCAATTTTGAAATAACAGGTTCCCCCGATACGGGCCATTATGCAGACTCCTCTGAATACTGAAGACGGAACTGGTTAACCACGGCAAAGACACGCAACTGGTTAACATAGTCAGGCGGGAACAGCGTGTTCAGGCGGTTCGGATCGCTGGCATCACGCTCCACAACCAGGTACTGCTTAAACAGTTCGTAGTTTTCCACGATCCCCGCACGCTCGAGCTGACGGTAGGTTGCCAGCAGTTCCCCTTTGATCACCGCCGGGGTGACAATCGCCTGACCGGGACCAAAGCGGGTACCGTCACTGGCAAGCTTGTGACGCCCGTACTTACTGGTAATGACGGATTTCAGTTTGCGCAGTACATACGCGCTGGTATGCAGCGTCTCACTGTCGAGGTAGCTGTTATCCGCAACCCCGTAAGCGTTTTTCCTGTACGTGGTGACATCACGCTGAATGCGCAGTACCCCACTTTCGACATACGCCGTTGCCACGCCATGAGACAGCAGGGTCTGTTGCTCGGTCATCGTGAACCGTTTCCCCTTCGGCGCAGGCAGCATACCCACCAGCTCACCGGTCTGCGTGGGACGTGCCGGATCGTTGCGAATAAACACCGCTGCGCGGGCGGTACGGCTTGCCGCCAGCTCGTCGGCTGGCGTCTGAGTGTCTTTTTCGTATCCCGCCAGGGTAATGTGCTGCTGGTTAAACTGGTCACCTGCGGTCACCAGTTCTGACAGCGTGCCGATCTTTGCCGTATACACATGACCATACAGCTGACGCGCATAGCTCCAGCGACCGCTGGTATCGTTCATCTCGGTCACCAGCGTGTTAACGGAGGCCGTGTCGTTGAACGGCAGGCCGATATAATCAAACGGCTCATCCGCCATTGCAGCCACCGCGCCGGTGAGAACCGGAGCGCCCGTTCCGGCGGTACCCGTCGCCACGGCAATCTGTACGCCCGCTGGCAGCACTTCGCCCCCACCAAACCCGTAGTAATTGAGGCTGACAGGAATTTCATTCCCGCAAAGCCCCTTATGACGCGCGGTCAGTGTGACCACGCCTGCCGAAGATGAAGCCGTAAACGGCAGGGCCGGAACGGCATTGATGGCATCTTTGATACTGCTGGCAATCGTCGCAACGTTATCGCCGTTGGTCACCGGTGCCTGTACGCGGGTACGTCCCACATAAACATTAACCGTGCCGGTTTCGGTTGCCGCCCCGGTCACCGTCAGCGTAACCGTTGCCGCCGCGCCCGTGGATTCAGGAACGGCAATCACATACAGCTCACCAAACGGGTCGGTCTGGCGATAAGCCTCGACCATACGCGCCAGCTGACTTCCCGCACCACAAATCTGGCGTGCATAGTCTGCCGACGGCATCAGCACCAGACTGTTGGCAACAATCTCTGCACCGTTATTGGCATGACCAATCAGCAGCGATGCTCCGCTGTCCTGTGCAGTATTCGCCGCCTGGTTATCCATTTCCGCATAAAACAGCGGAACCAGCGTATTCGACGGAATGGTGTTAAAGCTTATCGTCATCGGTGTTCACCTTTTTATTCACGCGCCGGATATCACCCGCTGCTTCACGGCGCAGCCAGTAGTTGTTCTCATCAACATTTCGCCCTTCGGTGGGCAAAAGGTCACCGCGGGCAGGGTCAGGCACTGACCGCCCTTTAACAGGTTTCACAAACATGAAGATTCTCAGGAAGGAAGGGTTATTTCGGTGTGATGTTCGATATCGCCGTCAGGCCCGTTACCGGGATCGAGATAATCAACATCAATCGCCAGCGTTCGCAGTTCATCCAGACTGTTCAGGTCATCCTGCTGGCGGGTATCGTCTTCGGTCAGCTCGCTGATGACCGAAAAATCGAACTGATAAATCAGTTCATGACGATTCAGATCCAGCAGCGTGCCGCCGTCATAGGTAATCGGGTTACCGCACGCTTCCGGGTTCCAGCCCAGCAGGGCCTTAAAGAGCATCTGCCGGACATCGTCCACCACATCATACGAAGCAAACTGACCGCGCTCATCACGCCCGTTACTCAGTATGACAACCACGGAGAAGCCCTCTTTCAGCTCCTGCCAGTAGTCGGTCTGGCTTTTGTTTTCTCCCGGAGAGTCATCACCCGGTACCACATACGCCGCCGGGAGTCTCAGCTTTCCGACCTCCGGCAGATTTTTGAACTGTGCCGCGCCTGCCACCCGGTTTTCAAAATACGGGCAGCGGGCACGCAGCGCAGCAATAACAGGCGTCAGTTTCATCTGTGTCGTCGCTCCGGCTTCAGTGATTTACGTAATTCCCGCGCCAGAAAATAGCGTGTCCAGCTGCGGTTCTTTTCAAGCGTTTCCACCATAAAGTTATTACGTGGAGCCAGTCGCCAGCCGCTGCCACCGGATGCACCACGATGATGGCTGCGACGACGCTTTGCTCCTCCCCGGACACCAAAAAACAGAAACGCCGGATAGAAGTCACCAGAGATCATCCGGTTCCCCTTCCCGTTGCGCTGGTTAGGGGCAATGCGTGTCATAAAACCGGCTCGCTTTTTACTGGCTCTGGGCACCATGTAACCAATCGAACGAGCCAGGCGTCCGGTCTGATAACCGGGGTTTTCACCCGGTGCCGACCGCGCACGGCGCATCACCAGCCGACGGGCATCACGCATATGACGCTGCCCAATCGTGACAAACGCCCGCCGGACACGGGCACGGTTAAAGCGCATCTCCGCGGGCTGCTGAACATCAACGTGAAAAAAGGGAGTCGCCATTGCTGCCTCCGTGACTCTGCCTACATTCGCCCAGTTCCGTACACTCCAGCAGCAGAAAGCGCCGCGCCCCGTTCAGATCGCGCTGACGTTTCACCCGGTACACACTGTCACCGCAGACCACCTCATAATCAGCGGTGATCCCCCGGCGGTAACGAATGGTGATGTAATGGGTGATGGCGTCCCCGGTCTGCGCGGTTTCCTGCCAGGTGGTGGCACTGGTCTGGACAACCTTCGCCCATGTCCGGAACGCAACCGGGTATTGAGGATCCACGCCAAAGTTATCCGCGGGCATATCCACCCGCTGGCGGATCAGGACGCGTTTATTCAGTTCACCTGGGTCCGGCAGAATGTAGGTTGCGCTGGTCTGCGCCTGACGAATTTTCATTGCGGAAAGTACCTGTACGGGCCGACAAGCCAGCCAAAACTCTGCGGCATGTCGAGTTTCTCCACTTCCGTAACCGACGAGCGGTTTTCGTAAAAATGGCTGATAAGCATCAGCATCCCCAGACGAATATCATCCGGCAGGTGCAGCCCGTCCGGATCGCTGTCCGGAATGGTTTCATCCGGAGCATAGAGCTTCCGGTTCAGATACGTTTCCGTACGCTTTTGCGCCGCACAGGCCAGCAGTTGCAGATGGCGGTCATCAGCATCGAAATCCTCATCCAGCCTGAGTTGGGCTTTAATCTCTTCCATTGTCAGAAGCATACTCAGCCCTCTTTACTGGTCGTGGCTTTTTTTCTCTTTTGTCGCTTTACTGCTTTTTGCACTGGTTCCGCGCTCTGCTAACCCGGCCTGAAGTGCAATCTCCTGCACCCGGGCAGGAAGCGCCCCGTCGTCATACTCACCGGCCCGAATGACCTCAACACGCATACCGTCCGGTGACCATTTCAGATCTTGTTTCAGGATCATGATTCTTCACCCGTCAGAACAGGGGGCGCGGTTCCACGCCCCTGAGTGATTACGCCGCTGCAATCTTCAGCAGTTTGATGGCCTGCGAATCGACCAGCATCCCGCCGGTGCGCTTGGTGGTATAAAAACCGACAAACGGTTTATTGGTGTACGGGTCACGCAGAATGCGGGTGCCGATACGGTCAACGATGGTGTAACCCCGTTTGAAGTTACCAAATGCAATGGCTTTCGCATCAGCGGCGATATCCGGCATCTGTTCGTTTTCAGCGATACCGTAACCCGCCAGAGAGGACGGCTGCCCCAGTTCCAGCCCCGGACGCCACAGATAGTTACCCTCGGTGTCTTTCAGCAGACGGATGGCAAACAGGCTGTTGTTGTTCATCATGAACTTCGCGCCAGTGCGGTGTGCCTTACGCAGCGTGTAAATCAGTTTGATAATGGCGTCTGCGGTCACCGCGGTCGCTTCGCCGGATACAATATGCTGAAGTTTGCCGAACGCCCGGACCTTGTCGTTTTCATCAGTGGATTCATACGCCAGGAACCCTTTCGGCTTCTTGGTGCCATCGCCTGAGGTAAAGGCAATTTCTTCCTGTTCGGCAAATTCGGTTGCCAGCTCGCTGTTGATCCAGGCCTCCACGTTGAAGAAGGCATCGTCCAGCATTTTCTGGGTAGCCTGCGGGTTGCCGTAAATTTCCCCCATGAGAGGTTCAATCAGCTCCAGTCTGGAGGTGGCAGTCTGGGATCGCGTATCCGTTTCCCCCACCCATCCGGAAGCCGTACCGCCCAGATTCACCAGTTTTTTGTAGTCGGAACCGCCAACAGTGATCACCGTAGCTTCCTGGCGCATCACCACTTCATCTTTCAGCAGGGTGAGAATGTTGCGATCCAGTGCTTCCGGCACGGCATAGCCACCGTCTTCATCGGTGCCCACCTGTAATGCCTTGCGCTCCAGATCGCGCAGACCGTCTTCACGGCCTTTACGCAGAAAGCCCACAAACGCTTCTTTATGCTCAGTGGCCAGTTTATTTTGCACACCACCTGCCGGACGTTTCAGCTCAAGCAGCTCTTTTTCAAGATCGCTTTTGAGATTTTCCAGCTCGCTGAGTTTCCCGTTCAGGGTTTCCACCTGCCCGGCAAGTTTGCCTTTTTCCTGCTCAATCGCATCCACGCGCTTGTCGTTCTTTGCCTTGAAGTCGTCAAACTTCTGCTGCAGCTCCTGCGCGACCTGTTCCACATCTTTAATATCAACCGCCATCGTATTTCTCCTGATTAGAAGTTCAGATTTTTCAGTGCATTCAGTGCAGAGCCCACATCCTCAGCGTCGCGCAGGGACAGTGCGCCATAGCCCCCGGCCATGAATGCTTTGGCCTGGGTACGGGAGAGTCCGACATCACGCAGGACTCTTTCGATTTTTTTCTGTTCAGGGATTTCCCCGCGGGCCAGCGCGTTCTTGACGTCGCTGATCCGCGCCTCGTCGTTAGACGGAAACGTCACCAGACTGACTTCCCAGAGGTCGATTTCTTTCAGCAAAAAGGCTTCTTTCGTCCGGTCGTATTCCCAGTCTTTCAGGACGTACCCAATAGAAAGGCCGGTTAACGAACCGGCCTTCATGTGTGCATGTGCGCGTTTTGCCAGGGGATCATCATCAATGAGCAACCGCCCCCTGACGTAAAGCCCGACATCGTCTTCCTTCATTTCGGTGTAAACTCCGATGGGCTCATCCATGCGGTGCTGCCAGAGCAGCGCAGGTAACGCTTTTCTGTCACTCCACGCCCGCAGGGAAGCAGCAAATGCCCCGGACATCACCACATCATCGTGGCTGTCCTTTACACCAAAGACGGAGCCATACCCTTCAAACTCACCGGAGTCACTGACAGATTTCAGACTCAGCGGTACATCAAGACGTTGTTTCGTCTGCATTGGCGTTATCCTTCTGCTTACCGGCTTTACTGCCATCGGAGGGTTGCGTGGTCATGTTCATCGGTGTGAGATAGACATCACCACCGGGACGCGGATTCATATCTTCCAGGTCGCGGCAGTCATTGGGAGAGTAAATTCCCCAGTTGATCCCGGTGGCGTAGGCTTCAAAACGGGACTTCATATCCCCGCGCAGTAACGCCCCGGCGTTAAATTTGGCGTAATAAACGCCCTGCTTACTTTTTCGTACCAGTCCGGTGTTGATCCGCTGTTCGATGCGGGTCAGATACGGCACCAGTGAATAGTTGATAAATCCCAGCCCCAGCTCTTCGATATTGTTGAAGGTGGCGCGATCGGTGTTCTGCACCATGTGCAACGGCACCCGGAACAGACGACAGATTTCTTCAAGCTGAAACTTGCGGGTTTCCAGGAACTGGCTGTCCTCGGCGTTCAGCGCCATCGACTTCCAGTCCAGCCCCATCTCAAGGATCATCGGGCGGTGAGCATTGCCAAGCCCGGTGTGACGCTCCTCAAAATCTTTCTTCAGGCGCTCATAAGCCTGATCTGACAGCGTCTGCTCTGTACGCAACACACCCGACGTCACCGCGCCATTGCTGAACAGTCTGGCCCCGTGCTCTTCGGTCGCTGCCGCCAGCGATATTGCCTCGCGGGCATAGGCGATGGGATTCAGCCCCACCAGTCCGTCCAGCGTCAGCGTGCGCACATGCCAGATATCCTCCTGGCTCAGTACATCCGTGGAGCCATCCGGGAATGTGACCTGATAGACCGGCTCCCAGCTACTGTTAAGCTTCGGTACCACACAGCCGGGATCGACGGGCAGCAGTTCAGCCACTTCGCCAAATGCTTTCACTTTGTAGGCGTAAAAGTTTCCCCGCAGGCACAGACAGGTGACCACCAGCTCCCAGAACTCCTGCGGCGTCATATAGCCATTGGGATGCGTGGAGATCAGCTTATGCAGACGTTCGCCAGTGGCTCTCTGCTTCAGGCTGCCGTTCAGGTGATACAGGTTGCAGGGCAACATCCCGACCGACTCCGCCAGCACCCTGACACAGGAAAAAACCGCCGTCAGTCGCATGGCCCGCTGGCTGCTGATCTGCTTTCCGGTATAGGTGTCGTAGGACAAACCGATAGCATCCGCCAGCTCTGCTGGCGTGGTCACCGGTGCGTCACTTTTTCGTTGAAATAATCCCGAAAAGAACACTATTTACCTCCGCCGACAGACGACTGTGTACGGTCGAGATATCGCGCCACCAGCCACGACCAGAACAGGCACAACGCCCCGGCAACAACAAACCCCGCCGGGGGATAAATCAGCCAGGCACCATACGCCAGCAAAAGCGCACCCAGCACGCCCACCAGAGGCGCGAGAATCAGCATGATCATAATTACCTCAGTTAAAGCGAGCGGATCCCGTAGGACTCAATGTGGTCGGACAGCGTGTCTTCTTTCTCATACAGCATGGCTCTGCCAACCGCCATAATCAGCGCAACTGCACCATCGATTTTGTTTTCCGCCTGCTCTTTGACGGGCTTCACCACATCATCGTTACCAGGAATGGTTTTGCCGATCACGTTGCCGATACACCAGGTCATGATGGGATTGCCATCATGATGAAAGCGCCCCGATTCAATTGCCGCTTCCAGCTCTTTCATCGGGTCGGACATGTTGGTGTAGTTCTGAATGATGGTGATGGGATTCAGGTCTTCATCAGCAAGGTCATGTGACAGCCCGGTCGCCCCGAAGGGGTCGATGGGTGACTCGCTGACCGGGCTGATTTTGTTCGCCGCTTTGGCCTCTTCGAGGATGTAGCGATAATCCACCTCTGCACCATCGGTAACGGTCAGGACGCCCATTTCCACCCATTTCTGAAAGCGTTCGGCTGTCCGGCGATCTTCATTTTTCTCGACGCTGTACACCGTGTCATACGGTACCCAGAAACGCGGGGCCACACTGTAGTAATGCGTTTTACCGTCAATCTCGCGGGTATAAAGTCGCGCCATGCTGTTCATATCCAGCTTACGCGCCAGGTCAAAGGCCAGAATGCACGGCTGCCCCTCGAACTGCTCAAGGGTCAGTGATTTATCCTCGCAGCTCTGCCAGCTCACCAGGTTGAAATACGCCGAACGCGCCGACACCCAGATATTGAGGTGTTTTGTTTTAAAGACGTTTGCCAGACGGGCGTTATTTTTCGCACGCTGCTGCTGACTTAACAAAAATTCGCGATAAACCGACACGCCAATATTCGGGTTAGCTTTTTCCAGCACCTGCGGGTCGGTCCAGTCATCGCCTTCGTCAACGGTATAGATGATCCCGAACAGTTCATCGTTGGGTACCGACCCGTTGAGCATCTCGATAACTTCCCTTCGCTTGTCGTAGCACGGCCCCTCAATGTTGTACCCGGCAGTAGTAATGGCCCACATCAGTGGCTGACGTCGCGCCCCCATCCCAGTAAGCATCGTGGTGTAAAGCGCATCGGTGGCGTGCTCGTGATATTCATCCACCACCGCACAGTGGGGTGATGAACCATCACCGGGGTTACCGATCAGCGGTTCAAACCGCGCGCCATCCTCCGGACGATTCATGTTTGAGGCGTTAACCTCAATCCCGAACGCTTCCGTCAGCATGGGTGTGCGTTTACACATCAGTCGCGCCGGGCGAAAGACTTCCCACGCCTGTTTCTCTGTCGTGGCACCGGAATACACTTCCGCGCCAAACTCGTTATCACAGGCAAAACAATACAGGGCAACACCGGCAGAGATTGCCGATTTGCCGTTCTTACGGGGGATTTCGGTATACACCTCCCGGAAGCGGCGCAGCCGGGACCCTTTATTGACCCAGCCAAACGCACAGCAGACCACAAATAGCTGCCACGGCTCCAGCGTGATGGGCATCCTCTTGAATGCCCACTCACCCTTGGTGTGCGGCAACAGCTGAATAAATTTGGCGGCCCGTTCAGCCAGGTCCTTGTCGAAGCGGTAACGAAACGACTTACTTTTTTCCGCCATCAGGTCATCAAGATGGCGCTGGCAGGCCTGAATCACAAACTGGCAGGCCACAATCTTTCCGCGCACAACATCACGGGCATACTGATTGGCAGCATTTACGTTGGGGTAAGATTTCCGGCTCATGACTCGATGATTTTCAGAAACGGGTTAGTGGCTTTCTTCTGCCCCGCCAGGCCAATCAGACGCTGGCGGCTGCTGGGGTCGAGTCCGAGCATTGCCCCCGTGCTGCTCATCTCGGACTCCTGTTCTTTTTTGGCGGTCAGCTCCGGATTTTTGACCCTGCCGCCCATTGCACCGGTGATGGTGTTGCCCTGTATGGCAATATTTTTCACGGCACGTCGCCAGAACTCATAGGCCACGCACCACCGCTCAAGCACCGCGAGGTCAGTCACGCACAACAGGCCCTGACCGCAGAGTTCTTTGGTTGTCAGTTGCCACATGATCGTGGCGAGAGGGAGATCTTCTTCAGCGAACCACTCTGGTGGCTCAACACCTTTGATGGGCGTAAAAACAGGTTCATCTTTGTTCAGGGCTCGCTTGCCGGGGTTTCCGGCCAGCGCCTTGCGCGCCGTTGGCTTGGGGCGACGCCCGGAACGCCCCGCCGTTCCAGCCATATGCGGCACTCCTGGTTAAATTTCATTTTTCGCGGGTATAAAAAAACGATGGGGCGGGCAGTCCGGAAGACGTCAGGCCACAGGGATTTGACCCGCCCCTCCCCTCAAGCAGTTGAGAATTATTATCACTTTAGCCGTTCACGGGCCGTCTTCGTCTTATGGCACGGCCAGCACAGGCTCTGCAGATTACTGTCTGCATCGGTGCCGCCATGCGCTTTAGGGATGATGTGGTCAACGGTTTTAGCTTCACGCACCACACCGGCACGCAGACATAACTGACATAAACCTTTGTCACGCTTCAGGACGCGCGCGCGGATACTGTCCCACTTCGAACCATAACCGCGCTGATGACGGGACTGGCCTGGCTTGTATTGCTTCCAGCCTTCGCTTTTGTGCCTTTCGCAATAGCCTGACGAGTCAGTGGTGGTATGGGGGCAGCCGCGAACGCGGCAGGCTTTTGGGGTTCGAGGAGGCATAAATATATTCCTGTTCTTTGTCCAGACTATTTGCCTGCTGCCAGCAAAACGTTACGGCGCATCTCGATACTTCTAATCCCCGCTTTGTCAATATTGCATTGTCCCAACGCCGAAAGCAGGCTCACATTCAGATCCAGGCTGGCCCCATAGGTCAGAGGATCGGGAATAACTGGCTGGGGAGTTTCAGTAGTCAGGCTTGCTGGCAACGGTACCGCCGGAATAGGCACGTAAACTGTTCGCGTACTTCCGCAACCGGTCAGCAGCGGCAGCAGGCACAGGACGTGAAGCACAATCATCATCCGCAACAGCCACTTTGATATCTTCCTGGGTTCTCTGTGACTCCAGTGTGATCTGCTGTTTTGCATGCTGGTTAGCCTCCAGAACTGTATTGACGATTTGCAGTGATTGCAGGACGTTATTGGTAATAGCGGTTGCCGATTCGGCATTTTGTACAGCCTCATCAGCACGTTTCTTTTCGCGCTGGTATTTGCTGTGGTAGTGGTTAGCTGACCAGACGAGAGAACCGAATAAAGTCAGGAGGAAAGCAGAAATAACCAGCTTATAGCGAAGTTTCATTAACCACCCCGCCAGCTTCTTTGAATTTGGCAATCAGACTATCGATCTTGTGTTCATACTGACCGTAGCCAGCACCGGGCAATGAAGCCCAAATATTGCTGCAACGGTCGATTGCCTGACGAATATTGCCACGGTCAATCATCGGTAAAGCGCCACGCTCTTTAATCTGCTGCAGAGCTACAGCGTCCTGGCTTTCTGGAGAAAAATCTTTCAGGCCAAGCTGTTTACGGTAAGCATCCCACCAGCGTGAAAGAAGCTGGTAACGTCCGGCGGCTGTTGACTTGAGTTTCGGGTTTAGCGTGACAAGTTTGCGAGGGTGATCGGAGTAATCAGTGAAGAGTTCACCACCGACAATAACGTCATAACCGTGGTTACGTGTCGGTTGTCGTCCGTTATCCGTTCCTTCGTAAGCGTCGTCTGAGTACCGTCTGGTCCCGAATCCAGGATCCTGTAACTTAAGC
>ERZ773192.1824-NODE-1824-length-19903-cov-9.894750_pt1 | contig 19903 bp, 18 predicted proteins | sample MGYA00581010_ERZ773192 | MGnify/ENA primary metagenome ERZ773192 (study PRJEB29015, sample SAMEA2737741) | human gut metagenome | biome: human gut; feature: human-associated habitat; material: faeces | place: China | collected 2012 ...
TCCGAAGTTTCGAAGAAACTTCTAAGTGACTACGAAGTAGTCATATTATATCATATTTTTCTTTTTATGCTGTCTGCTTTCCTGCATCTGCTTCATCTATTTTATCTTTTACAAGCTTTGCATATAATTCATTCAAAGCATTTTCATCTTCATAATCCGTAAGCTTCACGTTAGCAACATAGGCATTGTCCGCTGTGTTAAGTTTATCAGCTAATTCGCTATCTATCATACTATGAGCTGCTCTCTTGGCAAATACAAGGCTTTCAAGAAGCGAATTGCTCGCAAGCCTGTTTCTTCCGTGAACACCATTGCAGGCTGTTTCACCTACTGCATATAATCTGTCCATAGATGTCCTGCTCTCATAATCAACCTTTATGCCACCCATAAAATAATGCTGTGCCGGTACAACTGGTATACATTCTTTAGTGACATCATAACCCTGCTGTCTGCAATGCTCAACTATATTAGGAAAATGCGATTTCAGCTCAGCTTCTGGAATCGTCCTTAAATCTTCCCAGACGTGATCTGTTCCGTCCTTTTTCATCTGCTCATATATAGCCTGTGTAAGTAAATCCCTTGGCAGAAGTTCATTAACAAATCTTTCGCCATTCTTGTCATAAAGCTTTGCACCCTCGCCTCTTACTGACTCAGATATAAGAAAGCTTCTGTCCTTCTCATCTTTAGAATAAAATGTTGTTGGATGAATCTGGACATAGTTAATATCCTTTAATTCAACATTATGCTTAACAGCAATTGCAATCGAGTCGCCTGTAAGATGTCTGAAATTAGTTGAATGTCTATAAAGACCACCTATTCCGCCTGTTGCAAGAACAGTGACATCTGCCTTAACTGTCATAAGGCTGTTATCTGATTTTCTTATAACTGCACCAACACATTCATTATTATAGCTTATAATGTCTAACATCCTTGTATTCTCTAATAATGTTACATTAGGAAGCTCCCTTACTCTTTCAAGCAGATGACTTGTTATCTCTTTTCCTGTAACGTCCTCATGGAATATTATTCTGTTACTGCTGTGTGCTCCCTCTTTAGTGTATGCAAGATTGCCCTGCTCATCTTTCTTAAAATCAGCACCTGTCTCAATTAAATCCTTGACAACATCTCTTGACGAACGAATCATTATCTCTACTGATTTCTTATCATTCTCATAATGTCCTGCTTTAAGTGTATCCTCAAAATAACTGTCATAATCACTATCATCCTTTAACATACACATTCCCCCCTGTGCAAGATATGAATCACTGCTTTCTGCATCACTGCTTGTTATCATAAGAATTCGCTTATCTCTCGGAAGATTGAGTGCACAATAAAGACCTGAACAGCCGCAGCCTACTATTAATACATCTGTTTCCATAATTTTACTCCATTTCTTTAATTATACCAGTTTGTTATATACCATTTATCTGCAATGTATTTTAATATTAATCATATTATTTTGCTGCCAGCTCAAGCATTTTATTAAGCGGCTTTAATGCACACTGTGCAAGTTCTTCATCAACGAATACCTCATTAGTATCATTTTCAAGAACATCTAACACCTTATCCAGCGTAACTTTTTTCATATTCACGCATACCTGGTCAGGCTTAACTGTATAAAGCTTCTTGTCTGGTGCCTTCTTTCTTATCTCATTGAACACACCATCAACTGTTCCGATAATATATTCATCTGCATCAGTATCAACAACATAATCAATAATTCCTGATGTGCTTCCAACATAATCTGCAAGTGCCAGTACATCTTCTGTACATTCAGGATGGGCTGCAAATCTAGCCTCTGGGTGTAATTCTTTAGCCTTTAACACCATATCTTTAGTAATGACAACGTGTCTTGGGCAACAGCCATTATTAAATATAAAATTCTTATCCGGACATTGTTTCGCAACATAGCTTCCAAGATTTCTGTCTGGTATAAAAAATATATTTTTATTAGGAAGATTTTTAACAATCTTAACTGCATTAGATGATGTTACACATACATCTGAATATTTCTTTAATTCAGCAGTTGAATTAATATAACAGACAACCGCAAGGTCATTATACTTTTCTCTTAAAGCAAGTATCTCATCTTTGTCAGCCATATGTGCCATAGGACAGTCCGCATTCATATCCGGCATAAACACTCTTTTCTTAGGATTAAGGATTTTCGCACTTTCTCCCATAAATTCTACACCAGCAAATATAATTCTGTCCTGACTCACCTTAGTAGCCACCTTGCTTAAATAAAACGAGTCACCTATATAATCAGCAACGTCCTGAACATCTTCATCAACATAATAATGTGCAAGTATTACTGCGTTCTTCTCTTTCTTTAACTTTTCAATATCGCTTACGATAGACATATATATTCCTCCAGAAATCGTTATAATTTCACAAAGTATACTACAAAACTTTACAACTGACAAGACAGTTGTAAAGTTTTTCGGTAAATTTTGTAATATTCCAGTAAAACTGATAAAAGATATATGCTTATACACGATAAAAGCACTAAAAAAAGACGTAACAGCCATCCGCTGCTACGCCCTTTTATCTAAACTAAGTATTTACTTATTGAATGTTATAAAACCATAACTTTCAAGTGTCTTAAAATATTGTACAAGTCTTTTATACAAAGGCTCAGCTTTATCACCAAAATGCTCGTGCACAAGCTCAGATATATCATATATCGTTCTTGTACCATCTATATATGGCCATATGAAATTACCCATTTCATCAAGATGAATCTTTGATATTCTTGGCTTTCTGAATACAACCTGTGCTATTTTATTAAACACACCTTTATTCTCAACCATTATTGTTACTGCACCATTATCGTCTGTTTGAAAAGGATATTTATCCTCATTATGCATTGGCACGTAATCAAGGTAATTAGCACTTTCTGCCTTTGCCTTCTTAGATTTTGTCTTCATATTCATTCACACTCTACTTTTCTTTGCTCTTAGTCCATACTGCATTCTTTAATATTAAAAGAACCATAATAACCATTAACACAACAGAACCGATTGTTCCAAGTGAAATGCTTCCTGATAAATCAATTGGATCTGCAAGTCCAACTACTGCAAATATAGCAAGAAGAATACCTACAAGACCTTCACCAGCAATAAGTCCTGAGCAGAAAAGAATTCCACCACTTGCTTCGTTGTCCTTATCCTTATCTTTAGACTTCTTGTCAACAAAGTGACGGATAAGTCCACCAATCATAATTGTTGCTGAAAGCTCTAATGGAAGGTATAAACCAATTGCTACTGGAAGAACTGAAATACCAAGTATTTCAATTACTAATGCAATAAATACACCGATGAACACAAGTGCCCAAGGAAGATTTCCTTGCATAACACCTTCTACGATTGTCTTCATAAGAGTAGCCTGAGGAGCTGCAAGTTCTGTTGTACCAAAGCCCCATGCACTGTCAAGAAGAACAAGAACGCCACCGATTGTTAATGCTGCAATAACTGCACCTAAAAGTTCACCAATCTGCTGCTTCTTAGGTGTAGCACCAAGGATATAACCAGTCTTTAAATCCTGTGATGTATCACCAGCCATAGCTGCGATAATACAGATTACAGAACCGATACCGATAGCACCCTTCATACCATGAACACCTACATCACCTGTAACCTTAAGACATAATGTAGCAAATAAAAGTGTAGCAATAGCCATACCTGATACAGGGTTGTTACTGCTTCCTACAATACCAACCATACGAGAAGATACTGTTGCGAAGAAGAAACCAAATATTACTATAAGAATAGCACCAAGAATTGTAACAGGAATATCTGGAATAAGCCAGATAGCAATTGTAACAACAACAATACCAATTGCAATAGCCTTCATATCAATATCCTGTTCTGTACGAAGCTTACCTGTGTTCTTATCACCTTTCATTCCCTTGATAGCATCTGAGAATGTTTTTACAATAAGTGGTAATGACTTAATAAGACTTATAATACCACCTGTTGCAACAGCACCAGCACCGATATATTTGATGTAATTACTCCAGATTGCACTTGCTCCCTTTGTTGCATATAAATCAGCAATAGAGATTGTACCTGGATAAAGTATTGTTGAACCACCAAATGTTACAATAGCCGGAATAAGTACGAACCAGCCTAATATACCACCAGCAAACATATATGATGCAATCTTAGGTCCACATATGTAACCTACACCAAGTAATGCCGGATATACTTCTGCTGAAAGTTCTGTCTTAAGCGACTTAATAGGTGCTGTAATAACACCAGGAATAACCTTAATTCCATCAGTAATGAACTTAAATAATGCTGCAAATCCCATACCTGCAAATACAGACTTGGCACTTGCTCCACCTTCTTCACCAGCAAGTAATACTTCAGCACAAGCTGTTCCTTCTGGATAAGGAAGTGTTCCGTGTTCTTTAACGATAAGTGCATTTCTAAGTGGAACCATAAAGAGAACACCAAGAATACCACCGCAAAGAGATATTAACATTATTGTAAGAAGTGATGGAGAATCCATAATTCCATCTTTAGCCCATAAGAATAATACAGGCAATGTAAAAATAGCACCTGCTGCTAATGATTCACCCGCAGAGCCAATTGTCTGAACCATATTGCTCTCAAGGATAGAATCTTTTTTCATGATGACACGTATAACACCCATAGAAATAACGGCTGCTGGGATTGATGCTGAAACAGTCATACCTACCCTTAAACCAAGGTAAGCATTAGCAGCACCGAATACTACAGCAAGAAGCATACCCATAATAACAGATGTTACTGTGAATTCTGGAGTAATCTTATCCGCAGGTATATACGGCTTAAACTGCTCGTCTTTCATAAAAAACCTCCTAAAAATATAAAAAATCATTAATGAATTATTGCCAGACGATATAATACAATAAATCATCAAAAAAAATAGAGATGACAACTTCAATGACAGCTGTCACCTCTTTTAATCTTTAGTATTTTATCACATTAAATTGAAAAAATAAAGTACCAATTATATACTCTTTAAATTTTTATTAAATATTCCAGAAAATGGAATAAACTAATTCCAGAAAATAATTAATTGCTCATTTTATATCGCAGATATCTTTCATCAAAAATACTTTTAATTAGTGGTGGAATAATCTCATTCCTGTAAAGCACATTGCAATGCCTCTCTTGTTGCAGGTTTCAATAACATTATCATCTCTTATTGAACCACCTGGCTGTGCAATATACTTAACACCGCTCTTATATGCTCTCTCAATATTATCGCCAAATGGGAAGAACGCATCTGAACCGAGTGCAACATTTGTGTTGCCATCAAGCCATGCTCTCTTTTCTTCCTTAGTAAACACTTCTGGCTTCTCTGTAAATACTCTCTCCCATGCTCCATCTTCAAGAATATCCATATATTCATCACCAATGTAAAGATCAATTGCATTATCTCTGTCAGCCCTGCCAACACCTTCCTTAAATGGAAGTGCTAATACCTTAGGGTTCTGACGAAGATACCAGTTGTCAGCCTTTTGTCCTGCAAGTCTTGTACAGTGAATTCTTGACTGCTGTCCAGCTCCGATACCGATTGCCTGTCCATTCTTTGCATAGCATACTGAGTTAGACTGTGTATACTTTAATGTAATAAGGGCAATTATTAAATCAATCTTTGCCTGCTTTGGAATTTCTTTATTCTCTGTAACAACATTTTCAAGAAGCTCTTCATTAATCTTGAACTCATTACGTCCCTGCTCAAATGTAACACCATATACCTGCTTTCTCTCAACTGGTGCTGGACGATATGAAGGGTCAATCTTAATTATATTGTAATTACCCTTCTTCTTGCCCTTAAGTATCTCTAAAGCTTCATCTGTGAAACCAGGAGCGATAATACCATCTGATACTTCGTGCTGGATAAGCTTTGCTGTTGAAGCATCACACTCATCTGATAATGATATGAAATCACCAAATGATGACATTCTATCTGCACCTCTTGCTCTTGCATAAGCACAGGCGAGTGGTGAAAGCTCTCCGATACTCTCATCTACCCAGTATATTTTCTTCTCTACTTCACTAAGAGGAAGTCCTACTGCCGCACCTGCTGGTGATACATGCTTAAATGAAGTTGCAGCTGGAAGTCCTGTTGCTTCCTTTAATTCCTTAACAAGCTGATAGCCATTGAATGCATCTAAGAAATTGATATAACCTGGTCTTCCGTTAAGGATTTCTACTGGAAGCCCGCTTCCGTCTTCCATAAATATTCTTGATGGCTTCTGATTAGGGTTGCAGCCATATTTTAACTGAAATTCGTTCATAACTATTCTCCATTCATTTATTAATTCATATTATTAATTATCATTATTAATTATTTATTTTTATCAATAGTTCTTAGTTAACAGTTCTTATTATTTATTCTTATTAATAATTCTTGTTTCATATTCACCTGTCTTGATATCAATAAATCTTACAAAAAGTGATACTTTATTATCTTCATTAAGATTTTCCCATACCATATTAGTAAATGTATCAATATTGCCTTCTATTCTGACTAATACAGGCTCTCCCTCAAAGCTTGGAAGTGGTGAACCATCATTCATATATGTATGAATAAAATGTCCCTCTCCTGCAATTGGTGCATCATATGTAAATGTAAATCTGTCACACTGGTTAGGATTGCCGTTGTGGCTCTTTAATATTGACATTGCATAATCATATTCACCGTTATCGACTGTCATAAGACCTGATATTCTAGGAGTAAAGTTAGGAGCATCTGGTTCAAATTCCCTTGTTCTTAATGATTCTTCAAATGTCTTTCCTGTACTCATAAGGTCATATACCGTATCTGTCTGGTCACCATTAGTAACGATTGTCTTCTTTCCAAGAACACGTACTGGAGCATATATTATAAGGCTTGGATCTTCAAGCTTACTTGGGTCAAACGCCTCTGTTCTTATTCCTTCCTTGTCCTCAACGAATACTCTGTTACGGCTGTTAACACTTCTTCCCATAATAAAATATGCTGTAACAGCCTTTGTTCCGTCTGCTGATCTTCCGATAACAATTCCTCTTCCCGGATAAGAACAACCCGATAATTCCTTTTCAAGTGTTGTAATCTGCATAATAATCCTCCATTTCTGTTTTTCATACAGTCTGTAAAAAATGTACAAAACACATCCCGCACCATATGCTGTCGTCTGCGACAAATTACATCTTCGTGCAAATGTGCATAATCGGCACAAAGTGCCTTTTGTATAATTAATACAAAAAAGCCGACCTTATCTGGGTAACCTTTTAAGGGGCTGCCCAGGCGGTCGGCTGATAATCATATATATACTGTACTCCCTGTGGGTAATCCCACACATATTCCATAACTTTAACCAATTAAAAGCTCTGTATAATATGCTTTCCGCCAGTCGTACAGCTCATAGTTTTAAGATACACTAAGTTGCAGCATTTTTCAACATTATTTTAAATACAGTTTTTATACTATAACGATTAATATTATTATTACACTACAGATATTTTTAGTAGTTACCCAGAAGCTTGATTGACTTAGCTTCTTCCTGTATTCCTCTTAACGCATTCATAACGCGTGGATCATCAATATTACCCTCGAAATCCACAAAGAACTTATAATCCCACTGCTTATCTGCTGGTCTTGACTCTATTTTATACATATTAAGCCCATTATATATTATATGGCTTAAAAGATTATAAAGTGTTCCTGCCTCATTGGCTGTCTCGAATACTATGCTTGTCTTGTTAGCATTTTTTAAGAAACGTCTTGCATTAGTTATTATTACAAATCTGGTTGTATTGTTAGATAAGTCAGCTATACCTGTTTCTAATACTTCAAGACCATATATCTGTGCAGCTTTCTTACTAGATATTGCAACGTGCGTGTTATCATTTTCTGATAATAGCATCTTAGCCGCCATAGCTGTATTAGCCTGGTGAATTCTCTGCCAATCCTTGTGTGTATTAAGAAAATGGTCGCACTGCATAATTCCCTGTGGATGCGAATATACAGTTGTAACCTTATTAATATCTGTTCCCTTAAGTCCTACAAGAACGTGATCTATATTAACAAATGTCTCAGCAATTATGTAGTTATCATATTCCTGTAATAAATCATATACACCTACAACACTTCCAGTTGTAGAATTCTCAATTGGAAGCACACCATAATCAGCTTCCTTATTCTTAATTGCTTCCATAACATCTCTCCAGGTCGGAACACCATAATTATCACAGTCCTCGCCAAAGAAATTGCAGGCAGCTTCCTGTGTGTATGCACCCGGAACTCCCTGATATACAATCTTAACACCCTCTTTATTAATGCTTTCTATAGCCTCATAAGGTTCTCTTAAAGTCTGACCCATAGCTTCAAGAAGCTGATACTGTCCTTTTCTTGAATTAGCCATAATCTGTGAAAATAAGTCATCAATGGCATGGACATTAGCCTCATTTTTAACAAGCTTTGTAACAGCTTCAATCTTCGCACGTTCTCTCTGTGTATCAAGAACTTTCTTTCCTGTCTGGATTTTGTACTCTGCAACTTCCTTTGTAAGCTTCATTCTCTGTTCAAACAAATCGACAAGCTGTTTATCAATACCATCAATCTGCTCTCTTATTACATTCAAATCTAACATTTTTCAACCTCGTAATCTTTATTGCTTTAAACCATTGATATTGTATCATATTTTTTGTAATATGTAAGTAAATAATTAATAACTATTAATAATACTGATTAATTATATAAAATACTACAGAATGGAGATTACAATATGAAAAAGACCATTACAATAATTATTGTTGTCTTAGTAATTGCAGCTGCTGGTGTTGGCGGATTTTTTTATTTTAAGAAGAACCAGACAGTACATAACAACGACAATGCTATTGGCAACACAGCAGGCAATCTTATCAATGGAGGGCTATTCTGCGAATATAATGACAAAATATATTTTGCCAACCCTGACGATTACAACAAATTATATGTTATGAATTCTGACTGTACGAACATTTCCAAAATAAATGATGACAGCGTTGCCTACCTTAACGTATGCGGCAATTACATATACTATGTCAAGAATAACTTTAATAAAAGTACAATCGGAATGGTATTCAGAGGTCAGCTTTTTGGTCTTTACAGATGTGATTTAGACGGAAGCCATTCCAAAATTTTATATAATGACCGTTCCGGTGCAGCAAGTCTTAGTGGTAACACTGTATTTTACCAGCATTATGATGACACAACAGCCCTTACATTTTATAAAGTAGACATTGATGGCAGGAATAATTCTATAATATCTGACACACCTTACTCTCCAACAAGTATATATAATGGAAAGCTTTACTTCTCAGACCCTAACGGACGTCACCATATACTCTCTATGGATACTAAGAACTGTCAGATTGTTAATTACTACGACAGCAATTCTTATCTTACATTGATTGATAATAATTACGCTTATTATATAGACCTTGACAAACAGTATTCACTTGTAAGACTTAATATGTCAAATAAGACACTCGAGCTTTTATATGCACCTGAAAATGGCAAAGTAATTAACTACAACGTATATGGTAATAAAATATTCTTCCACGTTGAGGGCGGTGACAATGCCGGTCTTTACAGAATGAATGTTGACGGGACTCAGCTAGAATATGTAGCCGTTGGCGAAATATCAGGCATTCACTGTACTTCCAGGTATACCTTCTTCTCATATTATGAAGACCAGTCAACACTTTACAGAATACCTACAACTGCACCAATAACAACTATTGAAGAGATTTCAATTAATTAATTTATCTATTTAAACAAGCAAATATAGAACAATTCCTACAATGCCAGAGCATAACATAACCCAAATAGGATTAGACTTCCATTTTCTTAAGATAAAAATATCAATAGCAAAAATCATCAAAGCTACAACATCCAAAGATGTAAGATTATTAGGAAGCGTGCTTTGTCCATAAAACGCCATAATTAACAATGAAATACCTGCTGATGCAATCATTGCTATTACAGCCGGTCGTAGCCCTGAAAGAATGCCCTGTACCATATCGAGTCCACGATAACGATAATAAATGTAAGCAAGCACCATTACAATGACGCAGGATGGAAATACACAGCCAACAGTTGCAATAACAGCACCACAAAATCCAGCGACCTGAATTCCCACAAATGAAGCAGAGTTAATTGCTATTGGACCTGGTGTCATTTCAGCAATAGTTATAATATCAGTAAACTGTGTCATTGTAAGCCAATGGTGAATATCAATCACCTGATTTTGTATTATAGGCATAGCAGCATACCCACCACCAATACTTAACAATCCAATTTTAAAAAAGCTCCAGAACAATTCAAGATATATCATTGCTTATTACCTGCTTTCCGTTTCATATTTTTAATCCATATATCTAATGTTCCAATACAACCACAGACAAAAATAACTATAATGATATTTATAGATAAGTAACGTACAGCTATAAATGAAGCCAACATTATTATAATTGGTAGCGGTCGTTTTTTTTGAAATATACTCTTTGCCATATTTATTACAACATCGCAAATCACAGCAGCAACTCCGCAAAGCATACCTCTCATTGCCATACTAACAATAACATTATTACGAAATGCCTGATAGAACATTGAAATTATTGAAATGATTATTAATGGGGGCAATACTGTTCCCAATACCGCAAGTATAGCTCCTGGGATGCTTGCTATATGATACCCCAACATAATTGAAGCATTTACTGCTATCGCACCTGGCGAAGCTTGTGCAATTGCTGTTAAATCCAGCATCTCTTCTTCCTCTATCCAGCCTAGTTCATCAACAAACTTTTTCCTCATTAAAGGAATTATTACAAATCCTCCTCCAAATGTACAAGCACTTAATTCAAAAGTTGATAAAAACAATTTTCTATACTTATACCCGATGCCCATCTCTAAAATTCCATCCTTCCTATTTTTTAATACTATATCACTTGATTCCTAATAATTGAAATAATATAATCTTACATAAATAATAAGTAATTTGATATAAGGAGTTTATAATGACACTACGACATATGATAATTTTTCGTGCTGTATGTGAAAATGGATATAATTCTACAAAAGCTGCATCTGCTTTACATATAACACAGCCAGCTGTAAGCCTTGCCATCAAAGAAATAGAACAATATTATGGGGTACAGCTTTTTGACCGCATAGGGCGCAGACTCCAAATCACTAGTTCTGGACAACATTTCCTTCAATATGCAATACACATATCCGATTTATTTTCAGATATGGAGACTGGATTTCGCGACTGGGATTCCAAAGGCATCATTCGCATAGGAGCAAGCATAACAATTGGCTCTCAATTTTTACCAAATTATGTAAAGTCTTTCTATGAAGTATGTCCAGAAATAGATGTAAGAGTAACTATCGAACAATCTGAACGACTGGAGCAAAAAATACTTGCAAACGAGTTAGATTGTGCGTTAATTGAAGGTATATCGCATAATTCTAACATCGTATCTGAAGCCTATATGCAAGACTATTTAAGTGTTATTTGCGATACTAATAAAGGATGGAAAGACGGGCAGAATATACCCATAGAAGTATTTCAAAAGCAGCGTTTTCTATTACGTGAAAAAGGAAGCGGAACACGTGAAGTTTTTGATCGTGTTACTACACAAGCTGGCATTCATATTATTCCAGTATGGGAAGCTATGAGTACAACAGCACTAATCAACGCCACGATCAACGGACTAGGTATTTCTGTTTTACCAAATAGAATGATTATTCCATCATTAAAACAAGGATTAATTTCTACAGTAAAGGTACAGGATTTAATTTTCAGTAGAAATTTCTATATTATTTACCATAAAGATAAATTTTTGACTCCATCTATCAAACAGTTTATTAATCTGTGCAAAGAATATGTATAATAGTTATTCATTGCCATAGTACAATATAATATAAAAATAACAATAAGAGCCACAGTTTCATTTAAACTATGGCTCTCTTATTATTTTATATTTATTAATCAGGATATTCGCTTGTTATTCCGAAATATTCTTCTAATGAAATCCAGTCACCATTATTATAAAGCTTCTCTGCTAATTCAGTTCCAACATATCTTAAATGCCAAGATTCATACTGGTAACCTGTATAAGCATCCTTTCCCTTTGGAAATCTTATGCAGAAACCATATTTATAACAGTTATCATTAACCCATTTACCTTCACTTGTATACTGAAAGCTGTCTTCTATCGAATTCAAATCAAAGCACAGACCTGTCTGATGTTCTGAATTACCCGGTCTTGATGAATAAGTATCTGCCGCAGCTTTTCCATCGTTGGCTACATATCTATTGTAAAGACCTACCTGATAATCATATGAACGATAACCACTCGCAATATAGATATTAAGTCCTTTTGCTGTCGCATCTGCCTGCATTTTTCTGAAAGCCGCCATTAAATCCTTGTCAAGGCTCTTATTACTTCTTGCCTCTGTTACAGGCACTTCTGGATTTTCCGGAATAAATGTACTTGGAAGTGCATATGTCTTATTGGCTATTAAGTAACCATCTATATATGTTGCTCCATTTCTGTTCTCTATAGTAAATCCCTTAGATGTCTTAGTTACACCATCTCCTGTTGGTGACCCTTTCTTATCATCTGAACTATTAACATTTGAAGCATCAGAATTACTCACTGTATCTGTGCTGTTATTAGATGAATTAATACTATCACCTGCCTTAGACTCTGTGTTATTACTACTGTCGCTTGTTGTAACTATTGTATTATCATTAGTATCCGTTGACTTTTTCCTGTTAGCATTTAATAACAATACTACTGCTACAATAATCACAACAACTACTACGGCTATACACGTGGCAATTGTAATTCTTTTTCTCATAATCCTCTGTTTTCTTGTTAATATTTTCTTTCTCATATGTCCTCCCGTTATCATTATATTAATGGAGATGCAACTTTATAATCTGAATTCACAATAACATTTTTTAATGCTGTAACCTGCTCATTATCACACTCTTTTATTAAATTGACAAGACCCTTTGTTATAAGCCACGCACCATATTTATTAAAATGTGTATTCTCTGATACAGTTTCTTTCTTAGCAAGTTCATTGACAAAATCCTCTGGCCACCTGCCCTTATTGATACCCTTTTTGATAGATGTATACTTATGAATATCAGCTTCGCCTATGCTCTCAAAAAGCTTTACCGTATAACTAAACAAATCTATCACAGGAGTATGTGTTTCCTCTCCTATCTGCTTCATTGCCCTTATATAGCAGAAATTATCACCGCCGTGAAGTCCCGGACCATCTTTAATTGTACCGTCCTCGTTAAATGCTGTTCTTGCTGGTGCTGTTACAAGCACCGGAACAGCATTATGTTCTCTTGCCATATCAATATATTGCTTTATGAACCATTTGAAGCTGCCCTTCTCACCATTAGATGAATATGGGTAATATGTATCATTAGGATAAGTGTTATTAAATGCCTTAACGCTTGCAAGCACAGCTTCCTTATCAGCTATTGAGTCATCTTTCATTAAAGCATCTATATATTCTTCAGGAATATAATCTTTAGGTACTCTCTCGCCCGGTATAACCGGATATCTTCCGTCCTCATCAGGTATTCCCAGCTCTGTCATACGGTTAAACATAGTGCTGTAACCTTTAGAACTGTCATCATTGTGGCAGAATTCTATCATAAGGTAATCTCCTGCCTGTATGCTTTCATCTATTTTATCAAATCTTCCTTCATTGAGAAATAACCTTGAGCTTCTGCCTCCCTTAGCGTAATTGAATACTTTAGTATCAGGAGTTACATAATATTTAAGGTACTGTCCCCAGCCTGCTATAAATTCTTCTTCTGTGTAATTCTGGACGATTGAATCGCCGGCTAAATAAATATTCATAATTCTGCCTTCCTCTTTGTAATTGCTTTACAAGACTTATACCATCTTAATATTTATGCTTGTTTTTTATTGAACTGACTATTTATGGGAGTATCTTTGCAGATTTCACTTGTATTTTCATAAATTTTAGTTGCATATGTTCTGGACTTTGTTGCATATCTTCATAGATTTTGGTGCACGGACGTTGTGTGAGGGCTTAATATTACCGCTGGGCACGCTTTCGCTACTTGAAACCGCAGCGGACACGTAAGCGGCTAAAATACAGCCGCTAAGTGCCGTCGGTTTCAAAAGTACCCAGCTTGCAATATTAAACCCTTACACAACTGGTGTTCCATAAATTTGCGTCAGTTTTATATGTTTAAATGATAGCACATATCTGTTATTTGCACTATATATTTTCGACAGTAGTTTCTGTTACTGCTTTCGATTTTAGACATACCTATCTATACTAAATGGTTGTCACTAGCTATATCGTAATTATCTGTGTACTCCGCATTTTGCCTAAACTCCACTAACATTTCATCAACTTCTAATTCCATAGTCCAAATCCCTTTCCTAACATATCCCCCGTATCTTTCCTCTCCACTCACAACGCTGCTCTTGACTACAACTATATTTAAGTATATCATAATAAAGTTACATAAGTTATATCAAATCTATTAAAAACCCCCAATTAAATCAGTCCTCCAGACCGATTTAACCCAAAAATCACCCACCAAAAAGGTCGATAAATACCATTTTATAAATAATAAAGGTCGATATAGCACCACCCACAAAGCTCATCGCCACAACTGTGCATATCTCACAATACCGCACCGCTACCTTTAATGATATCACCAAGGTTACCCCATCGCAACCAAGTGCCACTGTCAGATTGGTGTGGGCTGATATAAGCATAAGAAGACGATTGGGAGCCGCCGGTCCTTAGCTGGCAGTGCCAACTGGCAGCTTAGTACCGCTGCGAGCGACACTCAGTGCAAACGTGTCTTCGTTGCTTATATCAGCCCACCCCAATCGTCCATGTCTATAACATTGTTATTTATCCCCCCTTTTAAAAATATTATGTAAAGAAAGGATCTACTTATGCAAGATAAAACACAACAGATTTTCCGCGATGCTCCAGTACCTAAAGCCGTACTTACTAACGTAATTCCATCTATAATAAGTATGCTTATGGTTCTTGTATACAATCTTGCGGATACATTTTTTATTGGTCAGACTAAAGACCCACTTATGGTTGCTGCTGTTTCCATTGCTACACCAGCATTTATTATATTCATGGCTGTCGGTATGTTATTTGGAATTGGTGGTACTTCTATGATAAGCCGAATGCTTGGCGAAGGAAAACGTGATATGGCCAAACATATTTCAGCATTCTGTTTTTGGACAGGTGCAGCAATTGGCGTTATAGCTATGATAATTATGACAATATTTTCAGTTCCCGTATGCCGTCTTATCGGTGCAAGTGATGCTACAATAGGATACGCTTCACAATATCTTTCAATCGTTGCCATTGGAATACCATTTCTTATTGTAAGCAATTCCTTTAGTAATATCATTCGTTCTGAAGGTCACGCTACAGTCGCTATGACCGGAATGATTATCGGTAATATGATTAACATTGTACTTGACCCTGTTATGATTATTGGTTTTAAATGGTATGTTGCAGGTGCAGCTGTTGCCACAGTTCTTGGTAACATTTTCTCAACCGTATTTTATATTATCCACCTTACTTCCAAGCGGTCGATATTATCGATTAAACCTAAAGATTATTCCGCTAAAAAGATAATTACTCTCGGTGTGCTTTCAATCGGAATTCCAGCTTCACTTAACAGCATACTTATGAGCTTCTCCAATATTATGATCAATTCATTTATGGCAAAACATGGTGATTTACAACTTGCCGGTCTTGGTGTTGCTATGAAAGTTAATATGATTGCAGTTATGCTTCTTATTGGTGTTGGAACTGGTATCCAGCCTCTGCTCGGCTACTGTTTCGGTGCTGGAAATAGCAAGCGTTACCGCTCAGTTTTAAAATTCTCTTTATGTTTTGCAATATGCTTAAGTATTATAATGACACTCATATGTTATCTTGGTGCAGCTCCTCTTGCAAAAGCATTTCTTGATGATGAGGAAGCATTTGGATATGCATTTGCATTTTCAAGAATATACATAATGTCTGGGCCTGTGCTTGGAATACTATTTGTATTCATCAATGCAATACAGTCAATGGGTGCTGCGATACCATCGCTTATACTTTCAGTAAGCCGTCAGGGAATAATCTATTTTCCGATACTGATTACAACAAGCATTGTGAACAACACGCCTGTTAACCTTGCTATGACACAGCCTATAACTGACTATATTGCAACAGCTTTATCTATAGTATTATTCATAGTAGCTTATAAGAAATATTTTGTAGTTAAAGATGATACATCTGTGGCTGATTAATGTTATAGTAATACTATTAATTGACTAAATCAGACATAAATTTATATAATTAATACATAATTAATATAAAACCAATAGTCATAAAACGTAAGTGCTTACCATAAAACAGCAGGACTGCCATATATATGCCCCCTACTTAACAGTAAGGTGACATATACATAGCAGTCCTGCTTTATTAAGAATAGTATTCTAATTTCAATTAATTCATATTCTGAGATTATGCTGCTCTATTTCCAACACTCACCTCAAAAATATTAACTTTATATTACCCCTTCGAATCGTAAGATGTTCCATATAATAAATCTGACACATCAACACTTGAAGATGAAGAATTATAAAGACCTGACAGGCTTTTCTGTATGCTTAATGCTTCTGATACAATATTATTAACTGAACCTGATTGTTCTTTAATTCCCTTCATTAATTCAGACTCACTTCCTAACAGCTTCTTTAATTCAGACATATCTGCACTCTTTAACTTATCAGTGTCAACTGAAAGCTTGCCATTATCATCAACAGTAATACCTACTGCCGCAAGTGCCTCCTTATTGTCTGTTACAAGCTTATCAAGCTTAGTCTTGTAAGTATTCTCAATTGTGCTTCCAACTGTATTAATGTTAGTAATAAGTGTATTATAAGCACTTACAAAATTATTAACAGTATCATATACCTTATCTTTAGAATAATCACTTGAATCTTCATTCCAGAGCGATTCGTTAGATAATGAACTTATTACACTGTTAAGATTAGATGCTGAAGATGCAACCTTCTCATACTGTGCATCCTTAGAAGAACTTGATGTATCATATCCAAGAACTTCTTTCATCTTCTGCTGATATCTTAAGTTGTTATTCTGGATAAGAACATCAATATAAGAATCTGCGGCACTCTTTGACTTGCCTGTTGAACTACTACTATTTAACATATCAAGAAGAGTAGTAGATTGTGTAGAAATATTCACTTTATCTTCCTTTCCGTGCAATCGCACCAGGATATATAATTCCCTCCGTGGATATCCATATTTTATATATCGGCACGCATAACAATATGTTTAGAAAATATTCCTAATTTCCATCGCGGATTATAATTATATCATTCAGCTTAAGCATAGTATCCTTCTGTGGAAGAATTGATAAATCATCTCTAAATATAAGATATATTGACACAAAATCTGTTTCTTCAATCTCCTCTACTGTCTTTCCTGCCTGTGTCTTATCAATCTTTATCTCTGCTATCTCTCTTATATCTGCATTTTTAATATCAGAAATGCTGCTTTTTCTCTGATACTGTTCAACAAAACCTACACTAATAATACCTGTTGGTATAGCCACCGCACCAACTCCAAGATAGGCTATGCATATCGCCATAAATCTTCCAAGTGTTGTAACCGGATATATATCACCATATCCTACTGTAAGAAGTGTTGACATACTCCACCATATTCCACTAAAAGCATTGCGGAATATATCTGGCTGTGCATCATATTCAACGCAGAATATAAATAAAGTTATATACTCAACCCATTTAAAAAATCCACCCATAAATGCAAGCTCATCAAAGGTCTGCAAAAATGTCACTATAATATTAGAAAATATTATTATCGTTATAAATATATCAAAAGCCCTGCTTATGCGGTTGCTCTTATCCCCAATCTGAATTAAAAAAATACCGGTGCCAGCTATTAACTGACACCGGTATTAAAATTTATAAGGAGAAATGTATATTATTATGATGATGTGAATACCAGCCACTAGTCCTGTTATTCACATCACACAACAAGCGATTAGTTATTAGCAAATAATGCTGTTGATAAATATCTATCACCTGAGTCTGGGAGTAATGCGACGATATTCTTACCCTTGTTCTCTGGTCTTTGTGCAAGAATTGTAGCTGCCTTTAAAGCTGCACCTGAAGAAATACCAACAAGTACACCTTCACTTACTGCGAATGCTCTGCCTTCTGCAAATGCATCATCATTATCAATTACAATTATTTCGATGCCTTATTTCTCTCGTATTCAAAAGTTATTAGATAAGATTGCTTTAATAGCAAGAGAAAACTTAAAAGGTGTACGTGTTATTCGTGCTTTTTCAAATCAAAATCATGAAGTAAAAAGATTTAATTTAGAAACAAAAAATCAAAAAGATGAACAAGTAAAAGTAGGTAAAATACAAGCTTTATTAAATCCCTTTACTTATTTAATTGTAAACTTTGCAATCATTATTATTATTTATGCTAGTGGTTTCCAAGTCAATGTAGGAAGTCTTTCTCAAGGGGAAGTTATTGCCTTAATTAACTATATGAATAGTATTTTACAAGCACTCATTGTCTTTGCGAATGTTTTATCAATCTACAATAAAGCTACAGCAAGTTATCAAAGAGTTTTTGAAGTACTTGAAACAACACCGCAAGTAGAAGATCAAGGAAGTTATTCAACCCTTATTCCTAATGAAAAAATGATTGAATTTAAAGATGTCAACTTTGGATATCTTCAAAAAGATGTGTTACACAACTTATCATTTACGATCAATAAAGGTGAAACAGTAGGAATTATTGGAGGAACGGGTGCTGGTAAATCAACACTAGTATCCCTTATTGGAAGAAATTATGATGTTAGAAGTGGACAAATTAAAATAGCTGGTAAAAATATTCAAAATTATAAACTAGAAACATTAAGACAACATATCAGTTATGTTTTACAAAATACATCATTGATTTCAGGAACAATTAAAGAAAATATTTGTATGTCAAAACCTTACCAAGAAGAAACAATGAATAAAGCTTTAGAAGTTTCGCAAGCTAAAGAATTTGTAAGTCGTCTTCCTCAAGGAATAGAAAGTGCTGTTGTTCAAGGTGGGAAAAACTTCTCAGGTGGACAAAGACAACGTTTAACTATTGCTAGAGCTTTATATAAACAAGCAGATATCTTAGTGTTAGATGATTGTTCAAGTGCGTTAGACTATGCAACAGATGCTGCTTTACAAAAACAATTACAAGAATTAAAAGAAATGACAAAAATTGTTATTTCTCAAAGAACAGCATCTTTAAAAAGATGTGATCGTATTATGGTTTTATATCATGGTGAACTTGTTGGTTTTGATTGTCATGAAGAATTATTAAAAAATTGTACGGTTTATAAAGAAATTTATGAATCTCAAAATAGTAAGGATGGTGATCTCAATGGATAAAAAAACAATTAAAAGATTGCTTACATATTGTAAACCTTATCGTTTTTTAATTATGTTATTAACACTTTTATCAATTGTCTCTGTTGTCTTTACTTTACTTACACCTGTTTTAATAGGTCAAGCCATGCGGCATAGATGAACATTGAACAAAAATATAAAGGTACCCAGTGATCTAATTTATCACCTTCGCCATTAATAAAGGCAATTGTTATTTTAATTATTTCTTTGATTCAATGGATCATGGGACAAATTACAAATACAATTACTTATAATATTACGAATGATTTAAGAAATAGAGTATTTGATCAAATTCAAGTTCTTCCTTTAAAATATATTGATGCTACA